>Ga0116223_10002774_pt1 | contig 16189 bp, 18 predicted proteins | sample Sb_taG_3_FD_90092 | JGI IMG/M metagenome (GOLD analysis project Ga0116223, IMG submission 90092) | Peat soil microbial communities from Weissenstadt, Germany - Sb_50d_a_PC metaG | ecosystem: Environmental > Terrestrial > Soil > Wetlands > Peat | place: Germany: Weissenstadt | collected 2010-09-21 | reverse complement strand
CTCGCCGACAAGGCGAAGACTTCCGAGACTACCCAGGTGCCGATGGCAAAATATGCGCCACGCAGGCGAAACACCGCGAACGAGACCGGTATCGCCATCAGCCCGGCGAATGGGCCGGCGAGCAGCAGCGCCCAATAAACATTCATGTTCAGCGGCCCGGTCATATAGAAAAGCGCGTAGCCGCCAAGGCCGACATAGGCCTGCTGGCCGACCGACACGAGCCCGGCATAACCGGCGAGCAAATTCCAGAGTTGCGCCAAAGCTAGGAAATAGGCCATTTCGCCGACCAGGCGCATGTCGCCCGGGTCGCTCCACCACGGCATCGCGATCAGCGCCGCCACCAACGGCAGCGCGCAAATGGCGAAGATGCGGCTCGCTTTCGTTCCACGCTCGACCCGAACGGACTCCATCTCAGTCCCTCGTCCGCGGAAACAGCCCGCTCGGGCGCACGATCAGGATCGCGAGAAAGGCGAGGTGTCCGGCAAGAATTTGCCAGGTCGGATCCACAGCCGCGCCGATTGCCTGGGCGACGCCGAGAACCATGCCGCCGATCAGGGTGCCCCACATGCTGCCAAGCCCCCCGATGATCACAGCTTCGAAAGCCAGGATCAGCCGGATCGGTCCCGCCGAAGGCGCAAAGATCGTGCGGATGCCGAACAGGACGCCGGCGATCGCGGTGAAGATCATCGCAATCCCCAGCGCCAGCGCATAAAGCTTGCGGTTGTCGATGCCCATCAGCTCGGCGGTGTCGGAATCGTCGGAGACGGCGCGAAACGCGCGGCCGAGCCGCGTGCGGTAAAACAACAGCTGGAGGCTCGCGATGGCAAACAACGCGACCGCGAATACCACGAGCGGATAGACCCCGATAGACAGCCCGCCGGGAAGCCGCAGACTAGCCGTCTCGATCGCTCCTTCCTGCAGCCGATGATCGTAGGCGCCGAAACCCTGCAACAATCCGTTCTGGATGATGATCGAAATGCCGAAGGTGACGAGGAGCGGCGGCAAAAGTCCGCCGCTGAGTGTCTGATTCAACAGTCCGCGCTGCAACGTATAGCCGAGCGCGAACATCACCGGCACGACGATGACGAGACTTAAGAACGGATCGAGGCCGGTGTACCAGGTGGCGACCATCCCCACATAGGCCGCGAGCACGATGAGGTCGCCGTGGGCAATGTTGACGAGGCGCATGATGCCGAACGACATCGATAGCCCGATGGCGAAAAGAGCATAGAATCCGCCGAGCAAGCCGCCCTGAATGAGAATATTGATCCAGTTCATCCGGCTTACACTCCGAAATAAGCCGCGGTAATCGCCGCGCGGTCGAAATCCTTGACCGGCGCGGTCAGCGCCAGATGGCCTTCCTGGAAACAAAAGAAGCGCGCCGACGCATCGAGCGCCCGGTTGATGTCCTGCTCGACCAGCACCACCGTCGTACCCTCGGCAATGACGGCGCCAAGGCATTGGTAAATGTCCCGAATGACGACGGGAGCCAGCCCGAGCGACAGCTCATCGCAGAGCAGAAGCCGCGGATTGGACATCAGGCCGCGGCCGACGGCCGCCATTTGCTGTTGGCCGCCGGACAGCGAGGGTGCCGGCAAATGACGCAGATCGTACAGCCGCGGAAACAGCTCGTAGACGCGTTTGAGATTCCAGTAGCCGGTGCGCTCGCTATGCGTGCCAAGGAGCAGATTCTCCTCCACTGAAAGACTCGGAAACAGCCGCCGCCCTTCTGGGACCATGGCGATGCCCAGCCGCACGATTTCGTGCGGCGTCTTGTTGCCGATCGGCTGGCCGTCGAACACGACCATTTCCGGCGCACTCTCGATGGCGCCGGCGACCGCGCGCAAAAACGTGGTCTTGCCCGCGCCGTTGGCGCCGATGATAGCCACCGTCTCGCCCTGTTCCACGGTGACGTTGATATCGAATAACGCCTGGAAATCGCCGTAGAAGGCCGAGAGGTTCTGCGTGCGCAGCAGCGTCATGATACCGGAATGCCCATGTAAACTTCGCGCACGCGTGCATCCGCCATCACTTCGCGCGGTTTGCCCTCGGCGAGGATCTGGCCGAAATTCATCACGATCAAACGGCTCGCCACGGAGACCAGCGCATGCACGATATGCTCGATCCAGACGATCGTGGTGCCGGCGGCGTGAATCGCCTTGATGGTCTTGACCAGCTCGCCGCACTCATACTCGGTCAAGCCGCCGGCGATCTCGTCGAGCAGCAGGAGCTTGGGCTCGATCGCCAACGCGCGCGCTAGCTCAAGCCGCTTGCGCTGTAGCAACGTCAGCGTACGCGCCGGCACGTTGGCCTTGTCGTAAAGTCCGGTAACTTTGAGCACATCGCTGCAACGCTTGTAGCTCTCGCGCTCGGAGATGCCGCCGCCGTAGATGGCCCCGACCAGCAGATTTTCGAACACGCTCATATTCGCGAACGGATGCGGTATCTGATACGAGCGTCCGATCCCGAGACGCGAGCGCGCGTGCGGCGGCATCGTCGTCATGTCCGAACCGTCAAACTTGACCCGTCCGGTCGTTGCCGCGGCATCGCCGGTAATTAAATTGAACAGCGTCGTTTTGCCGGCGCCGTTGGGTCCGATGACGGCTAGCGCTTCGCCGGCCTCAACGGCGACGTTGACATTGTCCACGGCTTTGAGTGCGCCGTAATGCTTGGACACGGCCTGGAGCTGGAGGAGGACTGGCATGAAAAGCTTTTACCGGCGACCGCCGCACCTTTAAGTGCGGCGGCCGTAGTTCGTATTCACCTGTGACGTATACGTCGCCCGCAACCGTATCAGGAATACTGAATCGCCGAGAACGGTCTGTCGAGCGGGATTTCCGGAGCAGTCTTGTTGAAGACGATGTCCAGATCGTACTTCCACTTGCTGCCCTTTCCCCACTGCCCGCCGACGAGCGGCGTCGTGCACACATTTGGTACGGGATTGAGCGGACCGGGGCCGGCCTTCCAGGTGATGCGACCGACGATCGATTGATAATCGGTCTGGGCGATGGCGTCGCGGATCGCGCTCGCTTCGAGTTTCTTGGAGCGCTTTAGCGCATCGATCGCGACTTCGAGATTGGCGTGCTTGAAGCCGAGCGGTTGCGTCCATTGCTTGCCGCTCGCCTTCTCGTAAGCATCGCAGTATTGCTGCGCCGTCTCGCCGGTCAGGCTCGACTTGAAGGGATGGTGATGCGACCACCACACCTCGGTCGACATGCCCGCGCCACGGTCGCCCAACGCTTCGACGGCGGTGGGGAACAACAGCGCCTTCGGCGGTGTCACGATCTTCGGCTTGTAACCCTGCTGCGCGCACTGCGTCCAGAAAATCGCGAATTGCGGCGGGTTGAAGATGCCGCAGGCGATGTCGGCATTCATATTCTTCAGTTGAGTAATCTGCGCCGTGAAGTCGTCCGTCAGCGGCGGATAAAGACCGAGGAAGTGCACGTCGAAGCCGTGGCTCTTGATGGTGGCCGGGAGCCCGTGAACCGGGTCGCTGGCGGCGACGCCATCGGGATCGTTGGTCAACATCACGCCCGCGATCTTGTTGGTCGGCAGCGTCAGCCACATGTCGGCAAACATGTTGGCGACCATGTCGAACCCCCAGAAGAAGTGGTAGGTCCACTCGAAGCCCTTCTTCGGGTCGCCTTTGCGGCCAAAGAACCAGGCCTGCCAGGGATCGTCCGACGTGATGCAGGGCACGCCGGCTAGTTCGCACTGGTCGGCTACCGGATTGGTGGTGTCGGACGTCGACGAGGCCACCATGAGATCGACCTTGTCGTTGTTGATGAGCTGGGTCGCCACTTCCGACGCCCGGTTCGGATTGGACTGGCTGTCGCGGTTGAGAATTTGAACGGGGTGCTTCTCACCGGCAACGACGATACCGTCGCCCAAAGCCTTGCTGACGCCTTCGGCAACCCACTTCGAGGGCTCGCCGAACGCAGCGATCGGGCCGGTCTCCGGGGTGATCATGCCGATTTTGACGGTCTTCGCCGCCGCGCGCGAAGATTGAAAGACCCACGGCGTTGAGATGGCGGCAGCGCCGCTGGCCGCGGCAAGCTTGAGCAGCTTGCGGCGTTGCGGGTCGACCTCGGCCCCCCGCTTCGTCACGTCCGATCCGAGCTTCATCGTAAAGTCCCTCCCTCAATGATTTGGCTACCCATTCTGACGCATCGATGGGCGAACCCCCACAAAACAGCCCATCAAAGCAGACATTTCGTGGCCAGGCTACTGGGGTTATGGGACAAAATCGGGGTCCCACAGTGAGGTATTTGAGCGCAAACCTATGGTAATAAATATGGGGTGCTGCTCACGGTCAGTAATGTGTGGACAATCGAAGTTTCGGCGCCTGCAAGACCGTCGCGTTCGGGGCAAAGAAGAGATGAACGAGAGCGTAAGCGTGCACAGCTCGGCGACGCCGACGGTGCAGGAGCTCGTTGCCAGAGCGCGCGAGCTCGCGCCTTTGCTGCGCAAGAACGCACCCGCAAGCGAGGCCAATCGGCGTCTCGAGGAAGAAACTGTTCAAGCGGTGAGGAATGCAGGCTTGATGAAAGTCTGCACCCCGAAGCGTTACGGCGGATGGGAGATGAATACGCGGGCGATGCTTGACATCAGTTCGGCGATCGCCGAGGCGGACGGCGGTGCCGCCTGGGTGGTGAACCTCACCAATATCTGCTCCTGGCTCGTCAGCCTTTATCCCCTCAAGGCGCAGGACGAAGTCTTCGGCGCCGATCCCGACGCGTGCATATCCGGCGTGCTTAATCCGACTGCGACAGCGAAAAAAGTGGACGGCGGATTCCGCATCTCCGGCTCGTGGCACTACAATTCCGGCGGCTGGCATGCGCAATGGGCCGTGCTCGGCATGCCGATCGTCGATGATAAAAGCGAAATGATCGACCAGGGACTTGCGATCATCCCAATGGCCGATCTGCAGCGCGAGGACACTTGGTTCGTCGCCGGCATGAAATCCACCGGCAGCATCTGCCTCAAAGCCAAGGACGTGTTCATTCCCGATCACCGGATCCTGTCGATGCCTCGCGCAATCGAGGGCGGCTATCCGACGGAAATGAAAAGTCAGGAGGCGTTCTATCGCTCGGCTTTCATTCCGATCCTGGCCATCATCCTGGTCGGACCGATCTTGGGACTGGGCCGCGCGGCGCTGGACTTTGTTCGCCAAAAAGCCGCCAGCCGGACAATCGCCTATACCTTTTTCGAGAAGCAAAGCTCCTCGGTCGCATTCCAGTTGCAGCTGGCCGAGGCGGCGTTGATGATCGACACCGCGCATTTCCACGCCTATCGCGCCGCCAACGACATCGACGATGCGGCGGCCCGCGGCGTCTATCCGGACATGCTGATCCGCACGCGCGTTCGTGCCGATACCGGTTACGTCGTCGAAAAGATCACCCAGGCGATCGATAAGCTCATGTTCGCGCATGGCTCCGCGGGCTTTGCGGAATCAAGCCCGCTGCAACGCATTTGGCGCGATGCGGCCGTGGCCTCGCGGCATGCGGTCGTCCTGCCGCCGATCGGCTATGAAGTTTACGGCAAGGCCCTTCTCGGCGTGGAAAACAACGTAACGCCGCTGGTCTGAGCGGCGGATCGTCGCATATCGGCCGCAGTTGCCCACTGCAACGGAGTACGGCTGGCGGCATAGGATGCGCCGGGCGCAGGAGACTTCATGACATGATCGGCAGGCTCAACCACGTGGCGATTGCCGTGCGCGACATCGGCAAGGCCACCGCGCTTTATCGCGACGTCCTCGGCGCGGAGGTATCCGCCACCGTGCCGCAGCCCGAGCATGGCGTGACCACCGTGTTTATTTCGTTGCCGAACACCAAGATCGAGCTGCTTGAGCCGCTGGGCGAGAATTCGCCGATCGCAAAATTCCTTGAACGCAACCCGGACGGCGGCATGCACCACCTGTGCTACGAGGTCGACGACATCCGCGCGGCGCGCGATGCGCTGAAAAGCGCGGGCGCCCGCGTGCTTGGCGACGGCGAGCCGCGCATCGGCGCCCACGGCAAGCCGGTGCTGTTCCTGCATCCGAAGGATTTTGCCGGCACGCTCGTTGAGCTGGAACAGCGTTGAGACATGCCGGTCACCACCGCGATCGCCATCTTTTTCCTGATCTGGTGGGTGGTGCTGTTCGCGGTGCTGCCCTGGGGCATCCGCAGCCAGCACGAGGGCGGCGAGATTGCGCCGGGCACCGACCCGGGCGCGCCGGCGATCCCGCATCTCGGACGCAAGCTCCTATGGACGACGGTGGTCTCGGTGCTGATTTTTGCCGCCTGCTACGTCGTCTATGTCGAGCACCTGGTCACGCTCGAGAGTCTGACGGGGCCTTTCGGGCGGCGCTGACAAGGGGAAGGGGGAAGGCCAAAAAAGAAGCAGGGCCAAAGCCCTGCCAAATGATCTTCAACTGATCCTTAATCCGCGCCTTCGCTCTGACGACCTAGGCTTTTCGGCGTAGCAGCCGCGTTGATCTCGCGCCGTTGGACCATCCTCCCATGACTTGGACCGCCTTCCCGAAGCCCGACTTGAGGTATTCGGTTCCGGGATCGCGTTTTGCGTTGGTACTCGATCTTTGAACCAATGTCATCAGCTTACCCGCCTCCGGTGACAAAAAAATTTAGCGTCGCGGGTGTTGGTGGAAGCTGATGCTGCCAACGGTTCCGCGGCGCCCCTTGTAATTCCGCGGCCGTTCCGGATTCACTGGCGGAGCGATTCCGCGGCCCGGCCCGACGAGATTTCATGCGACTTTCCCGTTACTTCCTCCCCATCCTGCGCGAAACGCCCAAGGAAGCGGAGATCGCCTCGCACCGGCTGATGCTGCGCGCCGGCATGATCCGCCAGGAGGCGGCCGGCATTTATGCCTTCCTGCCGCTCGGGCTGCGCGTGCTCGATAAAGTGTGCCGGATCGTCCGCGAGGAGCAGGACCGCTCCGACGCCATCGAACTCCTCATGCCGACGATCCAGTCGGCGGAGCTATGGCGCGAAAGCGGCCGCTACGAGGCCTATGGCAAGGAGATGCTGCGCATCAAGGACCGTCACGAGCGCGAAATGCTTTACGGTCCGACCAACGAAGAGATGATTACCGAGATTTTTCGCGCCTATGTCCGCTCGTACAAGGATTTGCCGCTCAATCTCTACCACCTGCAATGGAAGTTCCGCGACGAGGTGCGGCCGCGTTTCGGGCTGATGCGCGGACGCGAATTCCTGATGAAGGACGCTTATTCCTTCGATGTGGATTTGGCGGGCGCCACGCACGCCTATAATCGGATGTTCGTCGCCTATCTGCGTACTTTCGCGCGCATGGGCTTGCAGTCGATCCCGATGGTCGCGGAAAGCGGGCCGATCGGCGGCAACCTCTCGCACGAATTCATCGTGCTCGCCGACACCGGCGAGAGCGAGGTGTTCTGCCACCGCGATTATCTCAAATTCGAGGTCCCGGGCGCGGACGTGGATTTCGACGACGTCCCCGGCTTGCAGGCGATCGTGGACAAATGGACCGCGCTTTATGCGGCGACCTCCGACAAGCACGATGCGGCGGCTTTCGCCAAGCTCGCGCCGGAACAGCGCATCTCGGCGCGCGGCATCGAGGTCGGCCAGGTGTTTTACTTTGGCACCAAATATTCCGAGCCGATGCGGGCCGTCGTCACCGGCCACGACGGCGTCGAGCGGCCGGTGCATATGGGCTCCTACGGCATCGGGCCGACCCGGCTGGTCGCCGCCTTGATCGAGGTGTTTCACGATGAGGCCGGGATCAAATGGCCGGAAGCGGTTGCCCCGTTTCGCGTCGCCATCCTCAATCTCAAGCAGGGATCGAGCGAAACCGACACCGCGTGCGAGCAGCTCTATGCCACGCTCACCGCCGCCGGCATCGACACGCTCTACCACGATCTCGACGAGCGGCCCGGCTCCAAATTCGCCACCGCCGACCTGATCGGCATTCCCTGGCAGATCCTGGTCGGACCGCGCGGGCTCGCCGAAGGCAAAATCGAGGTCAAACGCCGCGCCGACGGCTCGCGGGAACTTATGACGCCGGCCGACGCGCTCGACCGGCTTGGCGCCTAGTCATCGAGACTTGGCGCGCGGACTTGATGCGCAGACTTGGGGCCTAAATCTGTGCGTGGCCGCTCCGGCGCGATGTTTCGGGGCTTGAATCCGCCAGAATCATGTGAAACTCGGGTCTCCCGCGGGGACCAGACATAAAATGCGAGAGCCGACCGGCACTCATCCCTTCGCGCCGTTCGAATGGATGCTGTCGCTGCGCTACCTTCGGGCGCGGCGCAAGGAAGGATTTATCTCGGTGATCGCCGGGTTCTCCTTTCTCGGCATTATGCTCGGCGTGGCGACGCTGATCATCGTCATGGCGGTGATGAACGGCTTCCGCCAGGAGCTGTTGGACAAGATCCTCGGGCTCAACGGCCATTTGCTCATCCAGCCGCTGGAATCTCCGCTGACCGACTGGCAGGCGGTCGCGGAGCGGGTCGCCAAGGTGCCGGGCGTGCGGCTCGCCGCGCCCATCGTCGAGGGCCAGGCGCTGGCCTCCTCGCCGTTCAACGCCTCCGGCGTCCTGGTGCGCGGCATCCGCGCCGGCGATCTCGCCAAGCTTTCGTCGGTGGCGAAAAACATCAGGCAGGGCACGCTCGAAGGCTACGACGAAGGGCAGGGGGTCGCCATCGGCTCGCGGCTCGCCGAGCAGCTGTCGGTGCGCGCCGGCGACAATCTCACCTTGGTCGCCCCGCGCGGCGCGGTGACGCCGATGGGCACCACGCCGCGGATCAAATCCTACAAGATCGCCGCCGTGTTCGAGATCGGCATGTCGGAATACGACGCCGCCTTCGTTTTCATGCCGCTTGCCGAGGCGCAGGCCTATTTCAACCGCGCCGGCGACGTCACCGCGATCGAGGTCTATACCGACGACCCGGATCGCATCGACCGCTACCGGCCGCTGGTCACCGAGGCAGCGGCACGGCCGATCTACATGATCGACTGGCGGCAGCGTAACGCTACCTTCTTCAACGCGCTTCAGGTCGAGCGCAACGTGATGTTCCTGATCCTAACGTTGATCGTCCTGGTGGCGGCGCTCAATATCGTTTCCGGCCTGATCATGCTGGTGAAGGATAAAGGCAGCGACGTCGCTATCCTGCGCACTATGGGCGCGACGCAGGGCGCCATCATGCGCATCTTCCTCATCACCGGCGCCTCGATCGGCGTGGTCGGCACGCTAGTCGGCTTCCTGCTCGGCACCATCATCTGCCTCAACATCGAGTCGATCCGCCACTTCCTGTCGTGGCTCACCAACACCGAGCTGTTCTCGCCCGAGCTTTATTTCCTGTCGCGGCTTCCGGCCGACATGAATGCCGGGGAAACCACCGCCGTCGTGGTCATGGCGCTCGGATTATCGCTGTTGGCAACGCTCTATCCGTCATGGCGGGCGGCGCGGCTCGATCCGGTCGAAGCGTTGCGCTACGAGTGATCCGGCGATGGACGAGACCACCTCGATTATGGACCCCGCTTTGGCGCCCGCCCCGTCGACCGCAGACGATGCAGACAAGCCGATCGTGTTCCTGCACGAGATCAGCCGCCGTTTTCGTCAGGGCGACACCACGCTCGATATTCTCAAGGGCGCCGAGCTTGCGGTGTGGCCGGGGCAGTCGGTGGCGCTGGTCGCTCCCTCGGGCGCCGGCAAATCGACGCTGCTGCACATCGCCGGACTGCTCGAACATCCCGATTCCGGCGAAGTCTATATCGACGCCAAGGCGACCTCGCACCTCAGCGACATGCAGCGCACCCGCATCCGCCGCACCGACATCGGCTTCGTCTATCAGTTTCATCATTTGCTCTCGGAATTCTCGGCGCTCGAGAATGTCATGCTGCCGCAGATGATCCGCGGGCTGACACGCGCGCAGGCGCAAGCGCGCGCGGCCGAGCTCCTGAGCTATCTCGGCCTCAAGGAACGCCTCACCCACCGGCCGGCCGAACTTTCCGGCGGCGAGCAGCAGCGCGTCGCCATCGCGCGCGCCGTCGCCAACGCGCCGCGCATCCTGCTGGCCGACGAGCCGACCGGCAATCTCGACCAGCGCACCTCGGCGCGCGTTTTTGGCACCCTCCAGCAGCTGGTGCGCGCCTCGGGGCTGGCCGCCATCATCGCGACCCACAACCTCGATCTCGCCGCGCAAATGGATCGCCGCGTGACCATCCGCGACGGCGCGGTCGTCGAGCTGACCTAACATGCGAAAAAAACGAGGCCGCCCACAGGCGACCCCGCTCACGATTCAGTCGCCAGCTTTGCTTACCAGCAGGGAGCACACCAGCAGCCCCCCGGTCGACAGACCCAGTGGCGTCCGGGCGGACAACGGCCCCAATGACCGCAGCCCGCCTTTTCGATGATCGTGGCGTTGCGAGCCTGCACATTAAGGCTCGAAGCGCCCGGCGCTTGCGTTTGCGCGTTGGCAGCCACCCCCATCGTTCCCAGCACGAACAGGGCGGCAGCTACAATCATACTGATTTTTCGCATGAGGCCCTCGTTATGGTTGGATTCAATCGCTACTGTGAAAAAATCGAAACGACGACGCAGCCTTTGCAATAGAGGCCTTCGCCGCGACTGAGCGCCGCGACGAATGCCTTATCCGCTTGTTAGCAGGGGCGGCACCAGCAGCGATAAGGTCCGCAGACTCGGCGCATGCCCGGCGGGCACCAGCGGCCGAAGCCGAAGCATGCCGCCTTATGGATGATCGTCGCGTTTTGCGCCTGCGCATTGATGTTTCCGGCGCCTTGGGTTTGCGCCTGGGCACTCCATGCCGCCGAACCCAAAAGCAGCGCGACCGCCGTCAATGTGATTGCGAGTTTGGCCATCACAGCCCTCCTGTTGTTGTGGTGAACGCATCGTAAATGAAGAACGCGACCCTAAAGCAACGCCCAAGACGTACTGCCAAGCCTTATCAGCAAGACTTACTACGGCATCCCTGAGCCGCAGATGAATAACCTCTGCAGCCGTATACGCTTGAGGAGCTGGTTTGGTTCACCGTGTCGGAAGGGCGCTTGGGTAGTGGGTCATTTTGAATAACGCAGCCCTCATTAGCCCTTGCCAGCTTGGCCGAACGGCGCATATTCAATTTATGGCCTCCAAGCGCCCGACTAGAGAAGATGACCTAACAAGGGCCCGCGAAATCGTGGGCGAATATGGTCTGCTTATAGGGCCGGCTGGCAAGGAAAGCGAAATCATTGCCAAGGCCGTCGCGGACGGTATCGCGCTCGGTCGTAAGGAAGGCATTGTAATGGCACAAGAATCCATTGGGCGCCTTAAGGGCGAACATGATGCCTAAGCCACCCAAGCGCCCTAGGGACTTCTCCCAATTCGCAAAAATGGTTGTGGATATCGCCACGGGGGTAGGTCGAGGATCGGCCTCCTACCGCCGAGAACATAAGCGTGAAAGTTGGTACGACCCGGTAATGCATCTTCCAGCCCAAAGACAGTAATCTCAGCCTCTCCGTAATCTCAGCCTCTCCGTCTAGACCCTGAACCAATTCTCCAAAGGTTCGCAATGTCCAGTTTCCGGGACCGCTCAAGTTGTCATCGCCGAACACGGCATCGACCGCGACCAGATAGGGGCGGTGCTCGTCGCTTGGGTAGTGGGTCAGTTTGACTAAGGCAACGCCCAAACCCTTGCGGGCTAGGCAGAATAGCGCATATTCGGCCCGATGGCCGAAAACCGCCCCAAAATCACATTCGAAACCAAGCCGCTAAAAGTTGGGCCTGAGTGGCATCTGGTCGCGACCTTTCCGAGCGGCCAGCAAGAGCATATCACCGGCTTTAAAACCGAGGCCGAAGCTATCGGATGGCTCGACGGCAGCAGGTACCAAGCTTGGCTCAAAGCGCGGGGCTACGAATGACTAAGCCCCCCAAGCGCCCTAGGGACTTCAGCCAAGCCGGTAAATTGGTAGTGGATATTGCCACAGGGCAGGTCGAGGACCGGCCTCCCACGCCTGAAGAACAGGGTAAGGACCCGGCGGCGGCCGCGTTAGGTCGGAAGGGCGGAGCAGCGCGGGCAAAGGCGATGAGTGCGGAGCGGAGAGCCGAAATCGCAAAAAACGCCGCTCGAAAACGTTGGGATAAAACTTAGGATGGTTGCGACGGTACGGGGAGGGCTCCAAAGACCTCACCCTCCCTCACATCCACTGTAGCAATTGTATCCCACTTTCCGGCGTCTTTCAGTCGCATCTCTAAATCTAGACGGCCCGAAGATTGCAGTTGAATCGGCGCTGGCGGCAATATTATCGATGACCATCCCGATGTTTTAATATCCACCACTAGCTGTGCTCGAACGAGGGTTGAGTTGCCGTCTTTGAGCACACGTGCCTCTAGATCATACTTTTCGGGTTGCTCAGCAAAAATTTGTATCCACCAAGCAAGGCGGAGGTCAGAGGGAAATCCCCCGACAACCATAGCTCCGTTGTAGACCCCTATGAGCATGGCCTTGTTGTTTACTTCGAGCCGTATGTCGTCACAAGCAACAACGGCATTGATTTTAAACGGGAGCATAGTCAAGCTTTACTTCGTTGTTTGTTTGCTTTGTGCCTGATACTTTATAAGCCTGATTTACGGTCTGGATCGTTGCTGCCGCAGGCGCAGCCGTTTGAGCCTGAACTGCAATATCAGTTAGCCATTGCGGCTGTTTGAAATTCCGAATTGGCCTGTCAAGCGGATGGGCCACGCCGAACGTGGGCACGCCCCCAGAGGTAGCAAAGATAAGATCGGCAAGCGTTTCAATCGTCCAATTCCCTGGGCCAGCAAGCATTTTAGAAACCCTATCGGGCTTCTTTCCCAATCGTCGGCCTAAAGTGGCTTTGGTAACGCCAGATTTCTGAAATTCTTTTATCGCAAGCTCATAAGCAAAACGCTTCGCGCGCGCACGAAAGTAAGCGAATGTGTCGATCGGGACCTCCTCGTCCCCCTGCGGTTTAGACAGCGTAGTAATTTGAGAGATACTCATTGAGATTAGCTCCGCGGTAAGGTGGTGAAGTGAACAACTCGCGCCACTCGCTTTTGCATCTTTCGACTTCATCGTTGAAACGATCGCCGATTACCTCCCGATACTCCCATGTCAGCAAAACGACGGTATCGAACTCCGCGAACGCTCCAAACGCCCTAATGCCAGGTTTCGGAGCGGTCACTCGGAAATCCCAAAATCCGTCGGCGGCGGGGTGAACGCGGGCCAGCATGGCGTACTGTGGCTTCATCTCAGGATCTTCGGCGACGCTGATAAGGCCACCCTCTAGGAAGGCGTCTAAGAACTCTCGAAATTCGGAAAGACGGTAGGCTTTGTCTTCGGGATACGGTTGTGCCAGCGCATCAAGTATCTCCTGCAAAACGAAAAGGGTCCGGACCGTCTCTTCCCCTGTCAGGCGGGAGTACAAGCAATGGAGCTTGTGGTCGGCGACCAAACTGGTTATTTCGTTGCGTATTGACATATAAGTCAATATCCCGTGCCACGCAACTCCCAAAAAGGGTAACATCCTGACTCACTTAATCGGAGGTTGAAACCTCATATTAAATTGAACCATATACTTGACGATAAGCATAAAAGGTCATATAGTTGGGCTATGAACAAGCTCGACCGTGAAGCCCGCGCCCATATCCTGCACTTGCTTTGCGAGGGGCAGTCGATCCGCGCCGTGACCCGGCTTACCGGGGCGAGCAAAAACACAGTCACCAAGCTTGTGGTCGATGCCGGTCACGCCTGCACCGAATATCAGGATCGGGTGCTTCGGAACCTGACCGGCAAGCGGGTGCAGGTCGATGAAATATGGAATTTCATTTACGCGAAAAACGACAACGTAGCGGAAGCGAAGGCCGCGCCGAAAGACGCTGGCGACGTGTGGACGTGGACCGCGATCGACGCGGACACCAAGCTTCTCATTAGCTGGCTTGTCGCGGATCGAAAAATCCAGTCCGCGATGATATTCATGGATGACCTGAAAGAACGGCTTGCGAACCGTGTGCAGCTAACCAGCGACGGTCACCGCCCGTATCTGGTCGCTGTCGATGCCGTGTTCGGTGAAGACGTTGATTATGCGATGCTGCAAAAAATCTACGGCGCTGAGCCGGGAGGGGAGAAACGATATAGTCCTGCAAAGTGCATCGGCGCACAGAAGCGCGAGATTACCGGCAATCCCGATCCAAACCACGTCAGCACGTCCTACGTTGAACGCCAGAATCTCACGATGCGGATGCATATGCGCCGCTTCACACGGCTTACAAACGCTTTCAGCAAAAAGATTGAGAACCATGCGTGCGCAGTCGCGCTGCACTCAATGTATTACAATTTCGTTCGGCTGCACCAAACGCTGAAAGTCTCTCCGGCAATGGCCGCTGGCGTGACGGATCGTTTGTGGGAGATGGTCGATGTTGTGGACGTGCTTGATGCGTTTGAAGCGAAGCGTAAGCGCCAACCGAAAGTGATTTTCAATGTTGAGCCGTGGCGAATTGGCAGCGGTTATTACGTTACGGTCACGATGTCCGATAGCGAACCAAAGCGGATAACCGATACGTTTGCGACGGAAGGGGAGGCATGGCGCTGGGTCAAGAACGAGTCAGTGACGTGGCTCTATCAAACTAAAGAAAGCAATGCGAAATAAATGCATCGTGTATGAAATCAAACTTGAGTACCTTGCTCTGAATTTTATTTGCGTCCTCCAGTGTTGTGGAAGGCGGCCCCACCACAACAGCGTAGAAATCATTCCCCGGATATTTGTCCGCAACAAACGCATGTAACGTCGCGTCCGCAGCATTTATCTTATTAGCTAGAGCCAGGGCATCGCCGTGACTTTGGAACGACCCCACCACTACGCGGTAACCGTTCTCATCGAGGCGTAAAAACTGCTTGATACCGCCTACGATGGTGATTGGTGGACAGCTTCCAGATGCTGTTAGCGGAGCTTGTGCGTAAGCGACCGAAATGGGCGATACATCAACCAACTTTAGAACCTTCTTAACAGTGGGGAGAGCCTGCACGCCCACCGACGTAAAAACGGCAGCGATCAAAAATAACGATCCACGATTTTGTGTTTTCGATTGCAAAAAATACGCAGCGACTCCGCCGACAAATGCAAAGCCAATAGTACAAATGATGAAAGATGAAAATTGAATCATGGCTCCCCGAGAATCAAAGGTGAGCATTCTCTCCACAAAGTCAGGCGCTGTGGTGCCGAAAAACTGACCAAGGGAGCCCATGCTCCCGCCTGCCGCTCCGCACCAGAAGGGGTGCCAATGAGCCAGCGGATCGGGCGTAACTGCGGCGGGCTTTTTCCCCATCTTTCAATCATGGCGATTAACCATTGCCGCCACAATTGAAAGTGACCCACTGCCGTCGCTTGACTCCAGAACAATAAGAGAACTATGTTCCCTATTCGTTCTATTACACGAAGGGGAGAGGTAACATGGTTCGCGCAGTTGCCGAGGAAGCCTTGGCGCTCACCTCGATCACCTTGTTCCTGGCCATGGTTGCGGTGTGGGTGCAGGTGCTCGGGGTCGCTTGAGCGATCCCGATGGCTGCGGTTACCGCCAGCGCAAAACTTTCTGTGCGCGGCGAGGTGTGAAGCGCGCCGAATGATGGACAGCGGAACGCGCAATCCCGCATGTTCGCCTCTCGCAGAATCGTCATCCGCGAGTATCTAGCGATATGCCCGCTGCGCCTGCCAAAAACCTCGCCGCGTCCGCCGCGTCGCCCGGTTTCGTGCATTTGCACGTTCATTCGTCCTATTCGCTGCTTGAAGGCGCGCTGACCATTGCGCGGCTGGCGGAGCTTGCCAAAAAAGACCGGCAGCCGGCGCTGGCGCTGACCGACACCGACAACATGTTCGGCGCGCTCGAATTCTCCGAAAAGATGGCCGGCGCGGGCATCCAGCCGATCGTCGGTTGCGCGCTGGCCGTCGATTTCGGCGATCACGAAAACCGCAATGGCGCGCCCGCAGAGAATTTTTCGCGCCTCGTGTTGTTGGCCGCGCGCGAGGACGGTTATCGGAGCCTGATGCGGCTTAGCTCGCGCGCTTATCTCGATACCGCGCCGGCCGAACGGCCGCATATCAAGCTCGATTGGCTCGACGGGGAGACCAACGGATTGATCGCGCTCAGCGGCGGTCCCGGCGGGCCGCTCAATGCCGCGATCGTCGCCGGCCAGAGCGCGCT
>Ga0116223_10002772_pt1 | contig 16195 bp, 9 predicted proteins | sample Sb_taG_3_FD_90092 | JGI IMG/M metagenome (GOLD analysis project Ga0116223, IMG submission 90092) | Peat soil microbial communities from Weissenstadt, Germany - Sb_50d_a_PC metaG | ecosystem: Environmental > Terrestrial > Soil > Wetlands > Peat | place: Germany: Weissenstadt | collected 2010-09-21 | reverse complement strand
TCAACACAAATCCATCGAAGAATGGATCGGAAATAGCGCGTTTCCTTAGTGAAACGGGGACCTCCCTAAATGTGCGGGATTGCGGGATTTACATGTCTGAACAGGCTCGTGAGCAGCGCCGTCGCCCGCCGTATCACCCAAGCGCTCCACCATCGCGGGCCCGACCAGCAGGGGATTTTCGAGGGTAGCGAAGCTACCCTGTGCGCCGTTCGTCTCAAGATCATCGATCTCGAGGGCGGCGATCAACCCTTCGTCAGCGATGATGGCGATACCGCCATCGCCTTCAACGGCGAGATCTACAACCATCGCGAAATCCGCAGCCAGCTCGAGACCGCCGGGCATCGCTTCCACTCCACTTGCGACACCGAAACCGTCTTGCACGCCTTCCTCGAATGGGACACGGAGTGTTTCTCGCGCATGCGCGGGATGTTCGCCGCCGCCTTCTGGACCGAATCGCGCAAGCGGCTGGTGCTGGCGCGCGACCGCATGGGGATCAAGCCCCTGTACTACTACCGCAGCGGCGACGACGTCTATTTCGGCTCCGAGTTGAAAGCCATTCTGGAGCATCCCTCCGTGTCGCGGCAACTCGACCTGGAGGCCCTCGATTCTTATCTCTCGGTGAATTACGTTCCTGGCGCCCGCACGCTCATCGAAGGCATCCGGAAGGTCGGTCCCGGACACTTCCTGGAATGGCGGCACGGGAGAATGCGCATCGAGCCGTGGCCCCAGCTGGCCCGGCCGCAGGGGCGGAAGTGCTCGCTCGAAGCTGCCAAGGAAGAACTCGACGGGCTCCTGCGCGCCGCGGTCCATGAGCACCTGGTTTCGGACGTGCCTCTCGGTGTGTGGGCCTCCGGCGGCTTGGATTCCTCCGCCATCCTGCATTACGCCGCGATCCAGACTCCCGGACGCCTGAAAACCTTTTCCGTATCGTTTGAAGGACGCAGCTTCGACGAAAGCCGTTACTTCCGCGAGATCGCCAGCGTCTACGGCACGGACCATCACGAATTCGATCTGAGTCCGGATCGAGAGCTGCCAGGCGCCATAGAGGACTTCGCATACTACTCGGACGAGCCCAGCGCCGACGCCGGCGCTCTACCGGTCTGGTTCCTTTCGCGGATGAGCCGGCGCCATGTGACCGTGGCGCTCTCGGGCGAAGGCGCAGACGAGCTGTTCGGCGGTTACGAGACCTATCTCGCCGACCGCCTGGCGCGGCCACTCCGCTTCGTCCCCAGTGTGGCGCGGCGGCTAGTACTCCGCACCCTGGACCGCTACCTGCCGGTTTCCGACGAGAAGATCGGCCTGGAGTATAAGCTCAAGCGCTGGATCGAAGGAAGCTGGCTCCATCCCGATGAAGCCCACTTCTTCTGGAACGGAACCTTCACCAACGAACAGCGCCAACAGATCCTGCGCGGATCCAATGGAAACGGGCTGCGGGCGCTGGTGGATCGCCTGGGCATCCAATCCGCGGGCGTGGTCGACCGCTATCTCCAGGTCGATCAGAATTACTACCTTCCCGACGACATCCTCTATAAGACCGACCGCATGAGCATGGCGCATTCGCTCGAAGTCCGCCCGCCGTTCCTCGATCCGCGAATTGTGGACTTCGCCCTGTCGTTGCCACAAAACCTGAAAATTCGCGGCTTCCAGCAAAAGGTCATCCTCAGGGATCTCATGCGCGGCAAGCTGCCGGAGTCGGTATTGAACCGCAAGAAAACGGGCTTCGATATTCCGACCCACGATTGGTTCCGCGGCACGCTGCGCCCGCTCCTGATGGATACCCTCACCCCCGAGGCCATCCAGGCCACCGGAGTGTTCGATGCGCGCGCCATTCACTCGCTGATCCGCGATCACATGGAACGGCGCGTCAATGTCGGCTACCACCTCTGGGGTCTGTTGACGCTTTTCCTGTGGATGAAGCGCTGGAAGGTGGAAGTGCCTCCAGCGGCCGAAGCGTTGCGCCCCATCCCCGCGCGCGTGATGGCCATCCGGTAGCGGCGCCGGGTCGCACCACACGCGATTGCGTGTCATACTGGAGTGCTTTCGTTCTCCATGTCAGAATCCGGCATCCGAACTCCCGAACTCTGGGTCGATCGCATCGAGCGCGAACTGGGCGCCGACTGGCCGGCAATTCGCAAGGCTCGGTTGCTGACCTCCCAGAAGCGTGCTGCTTTGCGCAGCGCCTTCCAGGAGAAGATTTCTCCAGACACAAGCCTGGTCGTGTTCGGATCGATTGCCCGCGAGGAGATGACCGCGGGCAGCGACTCCGACTGGATTCTCCTCGTCGACGGCCAGGCTACTCCGGAACACGGCGATCAAAAGCATACCATCGCCAGCGAGTTGAAAGATCTTGGGTTCCCGGAGCCCGGACGTTCGGGCGTTTTTGGCTGCATGGTCGGCAGCCACGATCTTGTCCACGAGATCGGCGGGGAAGATGACACCAACTCGAACACCACAAGAAGAGTGCTTCTGCTCCTGGAGTCGCTGCCGGTGGGAAAACGCGAAGCCTACGACCGCGTTCGCCGCCAGGTCCTCAATCGCTATTTGCACGATGACCGCGGTCTGGTTCGGAGCAGCGGCCAACTTAAAGTCCCGCGGTTTCTGCTGAACGATTTGACCCGATACTGGCGCACCGTGACCGTGGATTTCGTGTACAAACAGCGTGCGGAAACCGGCAGAAAGTGGGCACTTCGAAACGCCAAGCTCCGTATGTCGCGGAAGTTGGTGTTCGCTTCCGGATTGCTTCGATGTTTTTTCTGCCACCTCGATCCGGATGCCGCCGCGGCCCGCGAAGCACTGCGGCGCCCTCAGCCCGATGCCGCAAAGCTGCTCGCGTATCTGGAAAATGAGTTGGAGCGGACACCGCTTGAGTTACTCGCTCGGGCAGCCTTGCGGCCGCAGATACCAAGGACCACAGCAGCCAAGCTGTTTAACAGCTACGATGCCTTCCTGAGCATTCTCGATGGGGACAAGCGGGAGGCACTGGAAGGAATGACTGAGTCTGAAATGGCGTTTTCGCCGGTTTGGAATGAGATTCGAGGACTCAGTCACGACTTTCATTCTGGCCTACTCGACCTCTTCTTCGGCGCCGATCAGGAGCTGAGGGACCTTACCATCCAATACGGGGTTTTTTGACCGATGAGACCGATCGGATTTTCCACGGGCGCTATCGCGAAAGCGGACTTTCGGTGTGCCCTCGCACGTCTTCGCCAACACCGGATCCCCGTAGTGGAGCTTTCCGCGCTCCGCTTGGACGAGCTCCAACCATTGATCGAGGCGCTGGACGATCTGGACCTCACAGGCTTCGAGTTCGTCTCCTTCCATGCTCCCAGCCGATTCTCGCAGCAAGATGAAATGTACGTCGTCGACTGCTTGCGGTCTGCCGTTGCCAGGAATATTCCCGTGGTCGTTCATCCCGATGTTATGTTTAATACCGGCCTCTGGAAGTCCATGGGACCAAGCCTTTTTATCGAGAACATGGACAAACGAAAACCGGTGGGACGAACCGCCGCCGATTTGAGGGTCTTGTTCGAGAGATTTCCAGACGCCCGCTTCTGCTTCGATCTTGGACACGCGCGCCAGGTCGATCCTACGATGATCGAAGCTCGGTTGATCTTGGAAGCGGTCGGAGACCGGCTCGCCGAAGTTCACATCAGCGAGGTCAACACCAGCAGCCGGCACGACCCGCTGTCACGATACGCGATATCGGCTTTTCGCTCGCTGGCTTCATTGGTCCCGGAGTCTGTCCCAGTCGTCCTCGAAACGCTGATCGATCAAGGGCAAAGCGATATCTTGACGGAGATCGGCCGCGCCCGGCGCGCTCTCGACCAGGCCAGCCTGTCCTTGGCGGGCTAGCAGGTAGCTGGAACCACTCGCCACCGCGTAACTTTTTCTCTTCTCCGGAGTATCATCTCCATGACGCACCTCGCGCACGATCTGCGCTTCGCTGCCCGCAGCTTCCGCAGGGCCCCCGTCTTTACGGCGGTCGCCATTCTCTCACTCGCCTTGGGCATCGGCGCCAACACCGCCATCTTCACCCTCATCGACCAGTTGATTCTGCGGCTCCTCCCCATCCAGGATCCTTCTCGCATCGTGCTGCTCGCCGGCATGGGGCGTCACTACGGCGGCAATAACGGCCGCAACGCGCTCTCCTATCTCATGTACCAGGACCTCCGCGATCGCAACCAGGTCTTCAGCGGGATGATGTGCCGCTATCGCCTCAGCCCCACCGTGACCATCGGCGCGCACACCGAGGTGATCGGCGGCGAACTGGCCTCGGGCAACTATTTTCCGCTCCTCGGTCTCCGTCCCTCCCTCGGCCGCCTCTTCACCGCGGCCGACGATCTGCGCGCCGGCGAGCACCCATACGCGGTCCTGAGCTACGCCTTCTGGCAGGCGCGCTTTGCCGGCGACAACCAGGTTCTCGGCCAGACCATCCGGGTCAACGATTATCCCGTCACCATCGTGGGTGTGGCGCAGCCCGGCTTCGATGGCCTGGAGCCCGGACTGCCGGCGCAGATCTTCGTGCCGATCACCATGTCCGCTGCCGTCCGCCCCGGCTTCACCAGCATGTACGACCGCCGCCAGCGTTGGGTCAACGTGTACGGCCGCCTCAAGCCGCGCGTCACCGAGCAGCAGGCCATGGCCGGCCTGCAGCCGCTTTTCCACCAGGTCATCGGGATGGAAGTGCGGGAGCCCGCCTTCCGCAATGCCACCTCCTTCGACAAAGAGCAGTTCCTGCGCATGTGGCTGAACGTGATGCCCGGCTCGCAGGGCAATACCAACCTGCGCCGCCAGTATCAAACCCCGCTCCTGGTGTTGATGGCGGTGGTCGGGCTGGTGCTGCTGATCGCCTGTGCTAACCTGGCCGGCCTGCTGACCGCGCGCGCCGCGGCCCGCCAGAAGGAAATCGCCATCCGTCTCGCCATCGGCTCCAGCCGCAGCCGCATGGTCGGGCAACTGCTCACGGAAAGTGTGCTGCTTTCGGTGGCCGGCGGCGCCGCCGGAATCGGGCTCGCCGTTCCGATGGTCAAGGGCCTGCTGGCCTTCCTCCCCGCCACTCTCACCGGCTACAACATTCAGAGCAGCCCCGATCTCCGCATGCTCGGATTCACTTTCGGCCTCGCGCTTCTCACCGGCATCGCCTTTGGCCTGGTGCCCGCGTTGCAATCCACCAAGCCGGACATCGCCCCTACCCTGAAAGACCAGGCCGGAAATGTCACAAACGCTGCCGGCTTCCGCAAAACCCTGGTCGCGGCCCAGGTCGCCGCGTCGCTCCTGCTGTTGATTGGCGCGGGCCTCTTCATCCGCTCGCTCGCCAACCTGCGCTCCATCGACCCCGGATTTCAAACCGCCAGGCTGATCCAGTTCAACGTCGCGCCCCGCTCCCTCGGATATACCGAGGTCCGCACGCGCGCCTTCTTCAAGAGTCTCCAGCAGCGCCTCGAAACCATGCCCGGAGTTCGTGCCGCGGGACTCTCGCAAATGACCGCCCTCACCGGCAACGAGTGGGATAACAGCGTCACCATCGAGGGCTATCAGCCCAAGCGCGGCGAAGATATCGACCCCCACAGGAATGACGTGACCCCCGGCTACTTCGACGCCCTGGGCATGCGCCTCCTGGCCGGCCGCGACTTCGCCGCCAAGGACGATTTCGGCGCCCCGCGCGTAGCCATCGTCAACGCCGCCTTTGCCAAACGCTATTTCGCAAACGGAGCGGCCGTCGGCCATCGCATCGGCTTCGGCTCCGATCCCGGCACTCCCACCAACGTCGAAATCGTCGGCGTCGTCAATGACGCGCGCTACGAAAGCCTCCGCGATGAGATCCCGCTCGAAGTCTACACCTGCTCCGCTCAGAATATTCCCAACGGGATGACCGCCTACGTCCGCACCATTCACGACCCCGAAAGCGCGTTCTCCGCCATCCGCGCCGCGGTTCACGAGCTGGATGCCAACCTCCCCATCCTGAGCCTGAAGACCCTCGATCGCCAGATCGATGAGTCGCTGATTACCGAGCGCCTGATCGCCACGCTCTCCAGCGTGTTCGGCGCGCTCGCCACCGCGCTCGCCATCCTCGGCCTGTACGGCGTAATGACGTACATGGTGACCCGCCGCTCCCGCGAAATCGGCATCCGCATGGCCCTCGGCGCCGGCCGGTCGAGCGTCCTCTGGCTGGTCATGAAGGAGGTTTTCACCCTGGTGATTGCCGGCATTCTGCTGGGCCTGCCCGCCGCCTACGGCCTCACCCGCCTCATCCGTTCCCAGCTCTACGGCATCGCGCCCTCCGACGACCCGCTGGCCATGGCTCTCGCCAGCCTGCTGCTGGCCGCCGTAGCGCTCGTCGCCGGCTACGTTCCCGCGCGCCGCGCCGCCTCCTACGACCCCCTGAGAGTGTTGCGCTATGAGTAAGGAGCACAGGGCTGCCCTCTGCTGGGGCTAACTCAAGAATGCTCGCGAGCTGATTGCCGGATCGAGGTGCAGCTAAACTTCCTCGAACGCCGTTTGTGACCCGCTCGGGCATTCCTGGTGCGAAGGGCTGTTATCGCCAGGAACCAAGGGACCTTCTCAACAGGTCGACGAAGTCCACAAAGGTTCTACCAATGTAGCCTAGTGGTCTACTGATTTCCCCAGCCCGCCATGGCCCCATTTGATTCCCACAAATCAGAGTAGCGAAATCATCTATGTTTCGACCGCTCGAAACCGCCGCTCGCGCGGCGGTTTGTGGTCCGCCGTCTATATCCATACATTGTGGGGCCCATTAGGCTTGAATTGCTGGTGCAACACAGCCCGTCGCAACCTGCTCTGTATGTGCTGACCTCATCAAGATTGCGGCCCGTCCACGCTGCGCGGCGGAGGCGGCCGCCGACAAAGCGCCAGGCACTCCGGAAGCGTCTGCAGCAGCTCCACGAACTGCTTCAGATCCGCAAGACTCAGCGGCTGGTAATGCGCCAAGTGCTTTCGGACGCTATTCATCTTCGCCACGGACTCTCGCAGTGACGTCTGAAAAACCGTAAGGTGCCCAGCGTCAAGAAGCTGCCGCAAGTGGCCGATCTCGCAAGTTAGATTACTCTTGCTCAGTTCCTCGCGTTCCACCGTGACCGCTTTCACGCGTGACGTCCAGTCCGGCGTCTCCGTATCGTCGATCACCTCATTCAAAATGAGCCGGGCCTCGTTCAGCAGACCGTAGCAGAGGCTGTTCTGCGCCTGCCACACCATGTGATTCAGCCGAAAGTTCCGCCTGTCTTTATCCTTCCCTGAGTACTTCTGCCCAAGCAGGCGCACCGCCGCCGGGTGCAGCCGGACTCCCTCCTCAAGTGTCGCGTACAACGCTCCGTCCGCCCACAGCTTCACGTTCGGCGGCGGCTGGTCGGGCAGCGGCACCCAAGCGAAATGCGCAGGTGTGCGGAAGAACTGGTCCGCACCCGAGCGCAGCAGTGTTTCGGCGTCCCAGTGCTTGTCGCGCGCGAACTGGTCCAAGTGCATCTCGAGATTGTCGTCCGTGCTCTCCACTGCCTCGACGATCCTGTCGATCTGGTTGTAGTCGCCGCCCGCCAGCACCGGAATAATGAACTCCAGCCATCGACCCGTTACGACTTCCAGCTCTTTCCGCTCGTCGAGTACCTGTCTGCACAGCAGGCGGAAGTCGAGGGCCGACGGCATACCGAACCACCAGATCACGTGGAAGGGCAGATCGGAATGCGGAGGCTGCGGATTGTTGCGATCCAACTGATTGAACAGGAGAACGGAATGCGGTGGCGCGCCCGGCTGTCGCTGCTCTGCGAGCCGCCGTGTCAGATCATGCGCCGCCTCATACCAGACGGCCGCATCGTTCGGACGCCCGCTCAGCCCCCGCACATAGATGACGTCCTTCCCATCCGGCCACGGCTTCGCGACCAGCGCATCCAGAGCCTCCTCTGGTACCGGCGGCGGCTTGTCGAAGACCTTCCGGTAGAGGAACTCTGCAGGGTCCTTGCTGAAATCCACCTCCACCTCGCAAGCTTCCACTCCGCGCGCCTGAAATGCCGGCCGCGTGATCTTCCACGCGTCCAATTCGCCCAGCCACACCGGAAGCAGAATCACAACCGCCTCACCCCGAAGACACGAATCCACCACCGATGACGTAAACCTCTGTACGGAATAAAGGTTCGCGTACAGGCCGACCTTGCGGTTCACCGCTGCACTCCGCAGAGGCGTACGGTCAGCGGCTCCACGCGGATCCTACCGTCCACGATCGGCGCCACATCCAGGCGGACTAGGTACTCGACGAACGCCCGCAGATCGGGCGGCGGTTCGTACGCGTCGAACAAAGCGGCCCCGTCCTGAGCAACACGGGCCGCATCGAACTCCTTCCAGATGTACTCCCCAGCGTGGAGTAGAGAAACAGTCTCACGATAGTGCTCGCCCTCCAGCCCCATGGACGCAAGGAACGCCTCACCCATGTGCGACTCGATCTTCATCGAAAACGCAGCCAGGTTGTCCTGCGGACTATCCCGTCGCTGCCAGCTTTCGAAAAGCTGCGTCAGCAGGAAGTGCCATCCGCCGGTCACTCGCTCCACGTGTTGGCCCACTTCGTAGGTGGACGTGAGTTCCAGATCGCTCAGCGCGACGCGAATTTGATCGAGAGTCCAGCGACGCACGGCAATGAGGTCCCGCTCTTTTTCCCACTGGGCGCGCCGGCTTTCGTCGAAGGACAGGTAGCGTAAGGCGGCATTGCCAGGCAAGCCGATCACGAACGTGACGGTGCGGTGCCGGACGAGACGCGGGTCCGCCACCAGCGCCTCCAGCCGCGCTGGCATGCTATCGCGCTCCACGTTGACCAAATTCGCAATCAGCGTGATTCGCTTCGCCTCTGTGCGCTTCGCGATATCCTCGTTTGCATACCACGACTGGTAATCCGCCAGAGCCTCCGCGGGTATCTCGACCTGGAAATCGAACTGCTCGTCCCGGTTCGATCGCAGTGATTCCACGACAGCGTTCCACTGCGCTGCATTTGGTGTCAGCACCAGGTTGATGGGGTGCGACTCGCCTGTAATTAGCGTCTCCTGCGCCTGCGACAGCGGACTGAACAACGCTCGGTCCTTGTCGTAGATGCAGTGGAAATCGTCCAGGTTGTCTACGGCCTGCCGCTCCAATCCCTTTAGAACCGTCGCCAGTTCTGCGGGTGACCCGAGCAGCGGCACCAGATTCGGGCTGCGCAAACGATACCCGTCCTGATCGCGGACCAGAACCCCCATCGGCATCAGTTCCTGTAGGATGACATTGAACTCGTTCAGAGGCATCTTGCTGAAGCGCCGTGGCCAGGCCTCTACGGCGGATTGGTAGATCTTGTCCTCGGACAACGAATTGACCGCCATGCCGGCCCCCGACTGCTTTTGTACGAGGGAGTAGATGATGCACTTGTAGTCGTCCGTCAGCCCGAGCGTTAGTCCGAACCGTTCTATCATCATTCTGCGGACCGAGTCCTGCTCCAAGAGCTTCGCAATACGGTCGGACGAGATCCCCGCCGGCGGCAAAGCCGAGCTGTCTACGTTTAGTTCCACGATCTTTTCGCCGATAAACTGGATTAGCCCGGGGTAATAATTCGTCCGCGCCAGAATCTGGTAAACGTCGGATTCATTCAGGTAGATGCCGAGTGCCGCCAGAGGCACCTCCAGCATCCTCCGAGCGTCCCGTGGAAGCGCGGGGAGCACGATTACGGGGTCCCCAAACTCGTTCAGTGGCGCGTTCTTCGAAGCAGCATGCCGCCCAACGTCGATCGTTCCCGCAAAGATCATTCGGAAACGGTCTCTGGTGTCGCGCATCAGAGCCGCAATCTTGGACGACTCCTCGTACGCGCGGCGAGCGTCCGCCCGCAGAAAACTGTCGGCTTCGTCGGCGAGAACAATCAGCTTGTTGCTCGGGCTTTCGTCCAGCCAGGTCCGGATATACGCGATGGTCGTATCAGGACTTGCCGAACCCGTCGCCTTCGGACGGATCTTCTCAGCGAAGGCGCGCCGGATCTCCGACCATATATTGCTGGGCGGCTGCGTGCGGAACTTATTGCGCAAGTCGAGGAGCAGGCAGCGCCGTCCCCTCCCTTCGTTACTGTCCACCTGCCGTTGCACTTCCTGCAGGATCGCCGATTTCCCGAACTGTCGGCCGCCGTACAAGAGGCGCGATCGTCCTGCCTCGCCTGCAATAGCCTCGATCTCCTGCCCGCGTCCAACGAACAGCTCTTTTGGAACATAGCCAAACGCACGGAACGGGTTCGCGTACGTGAACGGAAGAGCGCAGTGGAGCATCACGCTCAGCCGTTCCAAGCGTTCGAAGGGCTCCAGATACTCCCAGAGGGTGCGGTCGATCACCACTGTCGTGGAGCGCTGGGCTTCCGGCGCCAGGGAGGCCGCAGTGTTGCGTACGGGTCTCTGCTGAAGGGTGAGGCGGCCAACGTACAAAATGACCGCGGGAATTGCCGGCTCACCCAGCTTCGCCAACTCCGTGAGCGCCACGGTAAGATCCCCGTCAGGGTTCCCGTCTATTGCCAGCTTCAAACGCGTCAGTCCGGAGCCGAACTGCGGAATCGCTGACGGCCCAACGGCGCGGACCTCTAGTATTCCGCAAGCGCCCGTCTTACCGTTCCCATAATCCATGACGTTCCGCGCAGGGGTACCGATCTGCTGCTCCTGTATTCCGATCCGCCGCAAGATCTCATGTCCGCGCTTTGCGTACTCGGACGGGGCGTTCTTAATTGCCGACTGCAGCGCATCCCAAGGCCCCGCCCAGCTCGTTGACGGGGAGGGTTTGGACGACAAAAACGCCGAGAGGTACCGCGGTATAAGAGCGCTTGAGCCGATACCTCCTAGCCTCTTCGCAGCGTCTTCCGTGTTGTCACAGTTCGCGGCTGCTCGCGTGCATTCCAGCAGATCGCTCAGAGCCGCGCAGCGGTGCGCCGCTTCAGGAAATCGTGACTCCACCTGTGTGCGTGCAGCCTCGACCGTACGAACCATGTCTTCGTCAACGTGGCGTTCGCGCAGCCGTCGAATCTGAGCATCGAGGTCCGCGTTGAGCGACTTGACCCACGCGGTCTCTTTTTCCGTCAGGCTCGCGAGTATCTGCCCCACCGCCTCCTGGACCGGACGCAGGAAGCGCGTCGCACTGTGCTGCGGGCCAACTTCACCGATGATCGACTCGAAGCGGGCTTTCTGGCCTTCGTCTATAAAGCCCAGAGCCCAGGCGCGGGTAATGGCTGTTTCCGCCTGCACGCGCTTAGCGGCCAGCTCTGCACGGATCCGCTGCAGCTCACGTTCCAGATCCTGCACTACCGTGTCTTCGCCCTGTTCCTCGCGGACGGCGGCGCGAAGGTCTTCGATGAAACGGAAATCGCCTGTTGCGGTAATGCGCTTCACCAAATCGCCCTGCGCCGGCGGGTTCGCCAGATGCGTCGCGAAGATCGACGCCATTCGGTGTGAGTCCTGCAGGAACTCGCTGTCGATTCCACCCAGGTCGTCCCGCTCGATCGGGTACAGAGCGAGCGCGGCATTCCGGTTTAGATACAGCGACTTGAAAACCAGCGACGAGCCGCGACGCGAATCGTCGATATCGAGAACTCCGGTCAGCCAGCGCCACAGCCGCAGACCCGCCAGCCACGCCGAGCGGACGGTCGGCGTGGGAGACGCTTCGATGCAGCGATTCAGCTCGGCGACAACAGCCTCGTCCCTGCTTGCGATCAGCTTCCGGAACTCGGCGAGTTTGACCAAATCGGCCGTCAGGAGGAGCCGTGCATCACGATCGGCGACCACACGCTCCAAATACTGGTGGCATTTCCCCGCCAGTGTCGTGATCTCGTCGGAAAGGTTCCTCAGCATGCTGCTGTGCATCTGCCGGTACCCGGCGTTGTCGTATTCGGAGATCAGCGTCTTGGCCTTGCTGTCGCTCTGCAACTGGCGGACGTCGCGCATCAGTTGCTCGGGCGGGTTCGCCGCTGAGTTCAGCGTGGAGTCCACCATCGTCCGGAGCGGACGAGGCTCTTTGAAAGCAAGCCTGGCCCAGACTTGCCAGTCCGCGTGCCTCGGCGTGTCCCGGCGCCACCCGTCCAGCTCAACGCGCAGAGATTCGATCTCCTTCTGGCGCACAGACAATTCGGTGCAGGCCGACACGTCCTCCGTGGAAAGCGGTAGTTGCAGATGGAGCTTCTGCAAGTATTCCGCCACTTCAATAAGCGAAGGCGAGTCCTTGGGGCGATACTCCAGCCAGACTCGCAGAGGGCGTGCCAGCGTTCCTGCGAACCCCGCGATGGCAATCATGAAGCCGAGAACCCGCTCGTTCTCCTGGTCCAGATACACAGGCGAGGCATGCACTACCGCCAGAGACTGTTCCCGCGACACGGGAACGGAAATCGTCGCAAGCAGGAAATTCAGCAGAGTCTCCAGCCGTGAGCACTCATCACGTACCCCTTCGGGCACCCTCGGGTCCAGCGCCAAGCTGTAAGCCAGCCAGTACGCTTCCGACCAGTACCCTTCCGCCAGCAGTCCGTCCAGCAGCGCCCCTCGGCAACCCACGTCCTCGGGATGCGCCAGGACTTGCAGAGCGGATTTTGGCGTGGTCGCCGGCCCGACTTCCACGGTTGGGTACGCAGCCCATTCGTCCTGCTCAGCAGACACAGCCCGCAGCAGGACCGGCGGTACTTCTTCGGCCTCCGGGGATTCGGCCTTCGCGGCTTCGGCTGCCGGTGATTCAGGCGCCATGATCTCTGTGGGTAGCGCGTCTTGCTGTGCTGGCTCTGCAACCGTATAGGCCTCAGGGGCTGCCGGTGGCGCCGCATCCTTCGGCTCCGCAGGCGCGGGGGTTTCGGGCACCGCGACTTGCGCCTCCTCCTCCGCGGGGGCTGGTGCCGGTGGTGCCGCCTCCACAACTGCAAGTGCCTCAGCCTCTGGATCTGCCAATGGAGATTCGGGCTCGGGCTTCAGCGGCGCAGTGCGAGTTTGAGCGCCTCCTCCGCTCAGGCGAGAAAGCCCGTCCCACAATTCTTCACAGCGCCGCGACAGGGCCCCAGCTTCGTCTAGAAGTCGACGCACGTTGTCCAGAGTGGCAGCCGGCATCGCGCCGATCTTCTTGTCCAACTCGTCCAGTTGCTTAATCAGCTCGTTAGAGAGTTCGTCAAGTTGCGACCACAGGGTGACATCCAGGCCGGAAACGGATGGGAGCGAGATCGCGCTGGGCCGTCTCGGATGAGCGTCCAGCCTTTTGATTCTGCCTTCCAGATCGATGGCGAACTGGCGCTCCTTTACCTTGCGCGCCGCCAACTCCCTGAGTTTCTCGTTGAAGTCCGCTACGGTGTCCCACCGCGGGTCGTGAGCCGGCACATGATCGAGCTCCCCGAGCAATCGCTGCCATGGGGACTCGCCGCTATCCACTGCAATCGCTGGATTCAAGACAGCCGCAGCTGGGTCTTCAACGGCGCTCACAGGCCCGCCCCTACTGTGCGCCGACGCGTGGGAACACGAAGGATTTTCAAGCAAGCCTCCACCTGCGTGTGACTGGTCTAAGCTGTTATTTTTGCATTTTCCGGACCTGTGCGGGGACGCGACACCGCATTCGTCTATGGCCGCACGCCCGTCGCTTCGGGGTTAGGCATAGAACGAGGATTTCTTGTTCTGTATCCTCAGCGGGTCCCGTTTGCTCCGAAAAGTCGATCTGCTTGAATTGGCCTTGGTTTATCACCGCAGGCCTGGAGGCGCGGAATGAATCCGGATCTCGCTGCAAAATTGGCGTCTCGTTCCAACTCCGTTAGGATGCCGCAAGGGAATAGGGTCCCGCACGAACACTGGCCCGTCGACTGAAGAGCTGAACCATCCATGTTGCAGTTGCGAACATAGCTTCTTCAATCGCTGAGTTCGTGTGGCCCCCGGTTTCTTCCGGAGCTGCATTGTGGTCTGACGTTGATCACCCACCGCCAAGAGCGACCAGAAAGAAAAACTGTCGATAAATCCCCTTCGCACCAGCAAACGCCCAGGAAGTCCCGTTGTGGGAAGTTGACCACACGGACCCATGCCGGCATCTCGGAGAAGTGAACCGAGCCGCCATCCCCCGCAGTTCCTGGATTACGGCGCACTCGGAAATTGGAATCCGAGTGCGGCAGTACGCAAGTCTTTTTATACCGGCCCCCCCCGGGAGGTCTGACCATTCCCGGCAACAAAGCAACCTCCAACGCCAGCGGATTCCTTAACTTAGCGCCTGCTCCCCGGCCCGGCGCCTCCGGCGGCGCACGGCTGCCTGCATCCAGGCAACGTCCCCGAAAAACACAGTCACAACACTTCGCCGAAATCTTCAAAAAAATCGACTGAATGTTTTCAACCCTTTACGCGTTTTTCACGCCAATTCACGTCCGAAACCCCAAATGTCGTGCTGTTACTCTTAAATTGAAGGATGAGGTGCGGCCTTCTTCGGTCCGCCACTGACTTCCCCAAAAACATCCCTTTCGGAAGGATCGTGCCGGAAAAAAGCGCGTAAGTGCTTTGCTTCCTCCGTTTCGTCCTGGAAAAACCGACCGATCCTTCCGGAATTGAGGTATCGCATGGAAAACGATGTGACTCAAAGTGTGGCCCTGGGTATCTGGATCGGCCGTGGCCAGGCATTCGGCGGCATAGCCTACAAAAACTTGGCCGACATGGCCAAGTGCCTGGAAGAGGTCAAGGAATCCGGCAGCTACAAGATTGTCAACCCGGACTGGGAGCAGTTTTGCCCCAACCACGTCGGCCTGTCCCGCCGGCAAGTCGACGGAATCATCCACAACCTGAAAGAGTTTGGCGACACTTTCTATCAACTCTCCGAGTTTGTCAATATCTCGCCCGAAACTTACCGTCAGATTGCCCCCAAAATCCACGATCATCAGATCGAGATCGACGGCGTAATGGTCCCCATCGCCGCCGAAAACGCCATCCGCATCCGCGACGCCGTTAACCGCATGCGCACCCAACTGCGCCAGGCCCATGAAGATGTTCGTAAGGCCAATGACGATCTCGACCTGCTCACCTCGCCCGAAGTCATCGCACTGCAAACGCGTCTGGACGCCTGCTTCGCCGACATCCGCTGCCTCCTTCCCCGCCTCGCCGCGAACCACGAGGATGCCTCGCTGCGCGCCCTCGTCGACTACTCCATCGCCCACTTGCAAGAGCTGGCGAAAGCCTTCGGAGCTTAGGATGTTGCAGTCGGGTATGATCCGGAAATCGAGTTTGCCGGCCAGACCGCGCATTACCCTCAGCGGCTGCTGCACTGCTCCATGGCCGCCCGCGTCGCCAGTTCGTCGCAGCGGTTGTTGTCGTCGTGGCTCGCGTGGCCTTTGGTCCAGGTCCAGGTAGTCTTGTGGCGGTTCACCTGCGCATCGAGCGCCTGCCAAAGATCCTGGTTCACCACCGGTCTCTTGGCGGCCGTTACCCATCCCTTACGCTTCCACCCGTGGATCCAACTGGTGATGCCGTTCTTCAGGTATTCGGAGTCCGTCACCACTTCCACTTCGCAAGCTTCCTTCAGCGCGCCCAGGCCTTCGATTGCCGCGCGCAGCTCCATGCGGTTGTTGGTGGTCTGCGGATCGCAGCCCCACATCTCCTTCGTGTGTTGGTTGTAGCGCAGGATCGCGGCCCAGCCGCCCGGCCCCGGATTGCCCCGGCACGAGCCGTCCGTGATCAGTCGGACTTTCTTCACCGCGCGACCACCGGTCGAGCGTCTTCTGGCTGGTCATGAAAGAAGTTTTCGCCCTGGTGATTGCCGGCATTCTGCTGGGCCTGCCCGCCGCCTACGGCCTCACCCGCCTCATCCGCTCGCAACTCTACGGCATCGCGCCCTCCGGGGACCCGCTGGCCATGGCTCTAGCCAGCCTGCTGCTGGCCGCCGTAGCGCTCGTCGCCGGCTACATTCCCGTGCGCCGCGCCGCCTCCTACGACCCTCTGAGGGTCTTGCGCTATGAGTAAGTAGCCCAGGCCTGCCGCCCATAAATCAAGGAATGCTCGTCGGAGCGCGACACGGCGAGCTGCTGCCGCCCGACGAGGCGGTCAAAAGGTCGGCCCCGCCCTGAGGGAGCGCTCCGCAAACCCCGAGCCTTCTCGCCGCCGCGTGCCAAGCGCCCATGCGGCAAAGCGCCACCCGACTCGCGTTCCTGCTAAATGACATCGAGCGCAATTGGCTTTTGTTATCAGAAGGTCGCGCAGCGCCCTTCCTGGTTCTC
>Ga0116223_10002754_pt1 | contig 16275 bp, 17 predicted proteins | sample Sb_taG_3_FD_90092 | JGI IMG/M metagenome (GOLD analysis project Ga0116223, IMG submission 90092) | Peat soil microbial communities from Weissenstadt, Germany - Sb_50d_a_PC metaG | ecosystem: Environmental > Terrestrial > Soil > Wetlands > Peat | place: Germany: Weissenstadt | collected 2010-09-21 | reverse complement strand
TCAGTTGGGCGCCCGACGGAAAGGGACTTTATGCCGTCGGTGGGGCGCCTGGCCGGACGGTGATCTTTCGTATGGACTTCCAGGGTCATGTGTGGCCGCTCTATGAGGTGGCGGACGAGATCGATGCGCACGTGGTCCCGTCGCCGGACGGACGGCGATTGGCGCTGGGCTTGCGGAGTTCGACGCGCAATGCGTGGATGGTCGAGGGGTTCTGAAGGCGTATAGGAAGCGTATAGAAAGACGATGCAAGGCCTCCCAATAGGAGCAACTGACCACCATTTTGACGGTCGGCAGGAGTCGGTTCCATCGGATATCGTGGTACCATTTCGTGCCATGGTGCTGCCGTTGGAAGTTAACGGATCGGGCCAACGGTGGGGGATTTGATGCTGGCCCGGATATGCCGCGCTGTGGCACCAGTTGCTCTGAAATCTTTTGGCGCTTCAACTCGAATGGGGCTCGCCGCAACAACTCGTCGCGAACTCAGACACGTGCAAATCTGGTTAGTACCGACAAGTCGGCTTGTCGCCGGTGACTGCGCGACGCCTGCCACTTGCCTGCAGGACGCCCTACACGTTGAAGCGCTCGCCAGGGCCCCCGTGACCGTCCCAAATGTATGCTGGAACAGAACTACTCCCGTAACACGAATCGTGAGAATCGTCGCGGCCCATTTACCGCGCGGGCCGTTGCGCCCGCCACCGAATCTCAGGCCTTCGCCACCGTCTCTACCAGCGCGTCGCCGTTGGTGAATAGCTCCGGCTTGATGCCAGCGCCCACTCCCGGCTCTTCCGGGGCCGCGATGTGCCCGTCTTTCGGCACCGGCGCATGATTCACGAAATACGGGAATTGGTGCGCATACTTCCAGTAATTGCTCTCCATGATCAGAAAATTGGAGACGGCTGTCGAGAGATGCGCCGCGCAGGTATACAGCAGCGGCCCGCCACAAGTGTGCGGCGAGGTGGGGATGAGGTAGGTGTCCGCGAGGTCGGCTATCTTTTTTGCCTCGGACACCCCGCCGCACCAGGTCACATCGTACATAATCACCGAACACGCCTTCGCTTCCAGGAAAGGCCGGTACTCGTAGCGCGTGGCGAGGGTCTCGCTGACGCAAATCGGCACGCTGGTCTCGCGGGCCAGCTTGGCGTAGGTCTCAGGGTTGCTCGAGATCATGGCGTCCTCGAGGTACATAATGTTGTGCGGCTCGATGGCCTTGGCGATCCGCAGGGCGCTGGTGAAATCGAAGCGGCCCCAACAGTCCACGGCGATATCCATCTGGTTGCCGACCTTGTCCCGGATCTCGCGAATCCAGCCGAGCCCGCTCTCCAGAGCCTGGTTGGAGATGTAGTTGTCCGGGGCGGTGAACGGATAGATTTTCATGGCTGTCGTACCGCGGTCCAGCAGGAACTGGACGATCTTCATGGTGTCGCGGCCCATCTTCATCTCGTTGATGGCCCAGTAATCGGTGGTGGTGTTGTACACCCGAACACGGGAACGCGTTCTTCCGCCCAGCAGACGGTAGAGGGGCAGCCCGCAAGCCTGGCCGAGAATGTCTAGCTGCGCCATATTGATGGCGCTCAGGACGCGCATGTCCGCGCCGCCCGCGTTGCGCATGGCCCCCTGGAAGTAGAGGTTGCGCCAGATCCCGTCGATGTCGCGCGGGTCGCGGCCCAGGAGGCTGTGCGCGTGATCTTTCAGTGCTCCGATCTCACCGTTGGAGAAGGGGTAAGTCTCTCCCGTTCCGACGATGCCTTTATCGGTGTGCAGGCGCACCCACCAGAACTCGGCCTCTTCGGAGCCGCCGGGACCACCGCCGATGCGAAGGCCTTTGCGAAAGGTCACGGCGTCGATCCGGGTAATTTTCATCGGCTCGGTGTTGTCGATGGCCGCGCGCAGGCTCGCCCGCGGAATGCCGGCCCCCAGCGCGGCGCATTTCAGAAACGTTCTTCTCGAAGATTGCGGTTTCATGAGTTCAGATTCCCACGGCGTTCTTTGCCACGTATTCGTCCACCTTCGTTTTCGCCGGCGGACGCAGATCCACATACCAGAACCGCTCGGCGTATTGCAGCTTGTGCGGCCGGCCGTAATCCCGGTGCTCGTCCAGGAGAAACTGGCGAACATACTCCCGGTTGGCCGTGCGATCGTCGTTGCCCAGCAATGGAAGGCGCTTCCCCTCTTTGGCGAGCCGCGCGCGAAGCTCGGCGCCGAGCGCTCCGCCGCCCTGAGATTGGCACTCCACCATTGCATCGATCTTCTTCTCGACATGCGGCCCGATATCCACTACACGGTTGAACGGCTGATCGGGGTGAGTGTGGAAGTAATATCGTTCCACCACCGACCGCGGCCCGAAGCCCGCTTCCAGATGTTCCTGGAAATCGCTCTCGCTGGCCGCCATGTCGCAGGCGTCTTCCACCGCGCGGCTGGTGGCTTCGTGGTCCACATCCTTCTCACCGGCTCCCGACGGATGAAATGAGATCACCGTATCGGCCTTGAGCATGCGAAGCAGCAGGATGAGCCGGCCGCGGATTTCCGTCGGCGAGATCTCGTTCATGCGGTGCGCGCGGTAGTAGAGGTCGATCGCGTCCTTGAAGCCCAGCGCCGCCGCCATCTTGACGTGCTCCTGCTCGTTGCTCAGGATGTTCTGGGCGATGGTGCGGCCGCCGTACTTCTCATCGTTGGTCGTCCGCACGAGGTAGCCGGTATAGCCTTCGAGCATGAGCTTGGCGCACAGGCCGCCGGCATAGTAGGGCAGGTCCTGTAGATGGGCGTGTACCGCGACGAAAATCCGGCCCTTGTGGGGTTGCCCCGGCTGAGCCCTTTCGACAATAATCTTCGCATCCATGATGTCTCCTCAAAGCGGAACGGCGTGCTCATTGGCGTACTTCACGATGTTCCCCAGGTAGTTCGGTTCCGGGCCGATATACCGAAACGCTTCGGCGTATTCCAGCCCGAACTGCCGGCCCAGGAGCTGGAAATCGTCCATCAGGAAATGCTTCACGTACGCGAAGTTGGCGGTCTCGTCATCGTTCCCCAACAAGGGCAGCTTCTTGCCTTGCCTGGCCAGTTGCTGCCGGAGCCGCGCTCCGGCTGTACCGGCGGGACCTTTTCCCTTGTTGGCCATGTTCGTGCGCACCTTGTGATCGATGTAGGAGCCGATGTCCACCACGCGATTCACCAGGTTGTGCCCCTGGGGTGAGCGCGCATGGTAATACTTCTCGCGGATGTGCGCCGGTTTGAGCCCGGCCTTGTAGTGTTCCGGGTAGTCCTTGGCGCCGCCCGACATCCAGCACGCTCCCTCCACGGCCTTGCCGGCGACGATGTGATCCGGGTTCTCGTCGTAGTGGTCGTAGGGATCCATGGCAAAGACCGTATTCACCTGCAGCATCCGGAACAGGAAGATCAGCCGCGCCCGGATTTCGATGGCGGCGTTGTCGTCCATGCGATGGTTCCGGTAATAGAAGGAGTAGGTCTTTTTGAGTCCCATGGCCTTGGCTGCCTCCTGGATATCGGCTTCGTTCTGCACTACGCCGTGACCCAGCGTGGATCCGGAAGCCTCGTCATTGGAGAGGCGGATGAGGTAGCCGGTATATCCTTCGTCGATCAGTTTCGCGACGGTGCCCGCGGCGAACAGCGGGATATCGTCGGAATGGGCCTGGACGGCCGCGAGCACCTTGCCTTGATGCGGTTTGCCAGGGAGATTGCGTTCGATCACCAGGTCGTCGGCGAATGTAAAATAGTCGGGCGTGGTGAAGGGGCTGAACTGCGAGTGGGGAAGCGAATGGGCCGAAGGCGTGAACTTCGACGGCAGATCGGTAGATCGTCCCGGGGACGATTGTGCGCCGCGCGCCGGCTCCAGGCTCGCGCCGATCCCCGCCGCCATGCCTCCCGCCATCGATCCGGCCAGGAATTTGCGTCGTTGCATATGAGGGCTCCTCGTTGCTACCAGCGCTCTGTACTATAATCGCCGAGGGGCAGGAGATGCAACCATGCCACACAACCTGACCAGCCGGAGACATTTTCTCAAAGCCGCAAGCGCGACGGCTCTGGCAGCCCCCGGCATGCTGCCGTGGACCGGCCAGGCGCGGGCGGCGGCCGACGGCGCCGGTCCCATGAAGATTACCAAGGTGGAGGCGGTCCGCTTCCGGGAGGATCTGCGGATCCAGGGCATCGCACCGAACTGGATGTGGGTGCGGCTGCACACCGATAAGGGAATCGTAGGCACTGGTGAATCCTACCCCGGCTACGATGCCCACCGCGGCGCGCTGAAGGAGCTCGCCCCCATCGTCCTGGGCAAGGACCCGACCCGGATCGAGCGTCTCTGGCAGGAGATCTTCTACCACATCTCGTACCAGCCTTGGGGCGGCGCCGATTTTCGCATGCTGACCGCCATCAACATCGCCCAGTGGGATATCCTCGGTCAAGCCGCCGGTCTTCCGATCTACAAGCTGCTGGGCGGCAAAGCGCAGGAAAGACTCATGGTCTACAACACCATGAACGGGTGGCCGATCAATGGCATGCGGGAGCACACCCACCCCGAGAAACTCGCCGAATTCCTGATCGGGCGCGGCATCCGCGGAATCAAGATCTATCCCTACGATCGCGGTCCGGTCAATGCCTTGGCCCAACACGGCGGCACATTCATCACGCAGGCCGAATTGAAGAATTCACTCGACCCGATCCAGCGTATCCGCAAGGCCGCGGGCGATGAGATTGAAATCGCTCTCGACTTGAGCAGCCGGTGGAACTTGCCGTGCTCCGTGCAGATCGCTCATTCCCTGGAGCCGTACGGGATCATGTGGCTGGAGGATCCCATGCTGGCGGACAACCTGGCCGCCTATGCGTCGCTCGCCCGGGCAACGTCGATCCCCATCTGCATCAGCGAGCGGCTGGCCACGCGCTACCGGTTCCGCGAGATGTTCGAACAGCATGCCGTGGGCGTGGTGATGTACGACGTCACCTGGTGCGGCGGAATTTCAGAGGCGAAAAAGATTTCCGATATGGCGGATACCTACAAAATCCCCACTGCGCCGCACACCGGCGGCGGCCCCATTCTGTGGTACTCCTCGATTCACACCGCCACGTCGCTCACCAACTTCTACATCCTGGAGAGCGTGTATCATCTGTACAACGACGTGTATCCGCACTTCCTCAAGAACGTCCCCGTGCCGGTGAACGGCTATGTGACCCCGCCGGAGACGCCCGGGCTGGGCATCGAGATCCGCGACGAGGCTTTCCGGAACGGCGATGCCGTGATCGAGACGATCGCTGAGTTGTGAGATATGCTCTTCGTCATGAAATGCCTGGCTCTTTTGGCGATCTCGGGCGCCCTCCTCGGTCAGACGGCGCCGCCGGTGGTGAGTGCTCCTCCCTATAAGCTGCCCCCTTCCGTCGGCGACCGCCTCAGCCCCTCTGACCGGGTACTGTTCGGCAAGCTGATGCAGGTGGGGCTGGAGGCTGCTTGGGCGGTGGTCACGAGCGAGGGCTACCCGCAATGTTTCATCAACGAACTGCATCCGCTCAATACCGGGCGACGCATGGTAGGCAGGGCCCGCACCATCCGCTACCTGCCGAACCGAAAAGACCTGCGCGACCAGATCTATTCCCAGGGGCCGCAGCTCAACTACCGCTCCGCGGAAGAGGCGCTCCCCGGTGACGTGCTGGTATTCGATGCCGGAGGCGAGACTCACTCCACAGTTTCGGGCGCCATCACCACTACGCGATTCGTCATGCGAGGCGGCTCCGGCATCCTAGTGGATGGCTGCATGCGCGACATTCCCGACCTGACCGCGATGCCCATCGGTATCTATCTCCGCTGCGGCCACGCTTCGAGCGTCAGCCCGATTCTGATGAGCGTGGATTACCAGGTGCCGGTGCGCATCGGCGGCGTCACCATTGTCCCGGGCGATATCCTGATCGGTGAGGATCACGGAGTCTTGGTGATTCCAGCCTCCATCGTCGATAAGGTGCTGGAAAGAGCCATGGCGCACGACGAACAGGAGGAGTTTCAGCGCTACCTGTTATTGCGCGGCGAGCCCATCTACGGCGTCTACCCGGAATTGAATGAGGCCAACCGCAAGAGGTTCGAAGAGTTCAAGAAACAGAAGAAGTAAAAGCCAGGCCGAGATATGGCCGACGCCACCTCGCCCCCAACGGCGACTGGTTGGGCCACAAGGAGTCACAACGGAATCACGCGCGTCCAGCGCCTTCCGACTCCCGCGTGTCTGGCCAGCAGGACTCGATCCAGAGTTGAAGGGTTTGGTCGTGCCACACCTCTCGGGACAGATACGGACGTAGCTCCTCCTGGTAACGAGGGAGTAGAGCCTCTCGATCGAGGTGACCGGCGCGTGCGAGGCGTTGAACATTGTCGCGATCGCGTTCGAAATTGCGTTCGAGTTTTGTGAGCGCGAGATCGTGGGCTTCGAGCGCATATAGGTTCACGAATCTCCACACGCCTGGAAAGAGCGGCCTCAACCTGCTCTCGTACCCATCGGGAGGCGTTGCCACCGTCACTGGGTCCAGATAGACCTTGTGTTTCTTGTGGAGTGCCGAGCCGATGCCGCCAAGCTCGCAGAGCGTCTGCCGCAGTGGATTAGGCGCCACGCTTATGAAATCGACGTCGTTTGTCGTTCGTGCCGCACCGTAAGCGTGAATTAGGACGAAACCTCCGAAGCAATGCACCGCAACCGGTTCCCGAAGCATCTGGTCGAGGTCGTCGAAGAAGGACCGCCAAGGCTCTGGTGGTCCTTCACTTTCCAGCATATGGCAATTGTTCCGCTGTGAGACTCGTCAGCAGATTCCAGTGCTCAGCGGCAGGCGGCCGGTGAGCCCTCAGCCAAAAACGTTCCCGCTGCGGCATGGAATCGCGGCACAGCGTGTCTTCGCGCGCCAGACGGGCGTCCTCGAGATCTCGTTCCCACTCGGAAAGGATCTGCATCTCACGGCTGTCTTTGGTCCGAGACCTCACCACTTCCTTGGCGAGGTGCACGATGTACCCTAACCGATTTTGGACGTTCCGCAGCAGTTCGGCAAACCAGTCGGCCAGCTCGCGGCGCTCGGCGGCGCTGAGATGCTCAATTTCCTCCTTAATGGTTTGCAGATTTGGCCATACCCTCACAGTAGCCCGGATCAGCACGTTGCGCAAACGGATTGTTGCGTAACCGGGGTGGCTTGATGCATTGCGCGACGCGCCCTTTTTAGAGCCGTGTGCTCGGAACGGAAAGGCTTCCTCCAATCATGAATGATGGGAAATTGAAAAGCCGCCGGCTCCCGTAATCCACTGATTTTGCAGATGATAACCTCCTTTATCACATATATTCTAACCCACGCGTGGAAGGCGTCAAGCTGTCACTTTCTGAATTAGCCTGAGCGGCACATCCGTCCTCCCGTTATCAAGTGCCCGCGATGCGGACCTGTTGGCGAAGTCGCCGAGCTGGACGTCAGCATCCGGGCCATGATCTTGTCGCTCGGCCGATTCGGTATGGCGCCGACCGAGCAGGTGAAGTCGCTCGAAAAGCGCTGGGCCGCGTACCGAAAACAGAACCGGCTCGACCTTTACGGCAAGACGGCGGAGCCAACGGAGGGTGGAGCCCCTGCGTGCGCTCATTCAAATGTGCCGGGGTGAAGCTCTCCGCGAACCCCCGCCCCCGGTACTTTCCGATATCGCCACTTAGCCGTCGACAACTGTCGCAGCGAGCGATGTTCGCCGGACAACTGCCTCGTCAATTGGATCTGAAGTTTTCGAAATAACTCGCGCGACGCCGAAGCCGTCAATCCTTCGGTTCATGCATTCGAGCCCTAGCGATCTCCACCATTCGGCGCTGTGGTGGCGTCATTGCGTTCGGAGATCTTAACTCCCCGGTGAGGCTGACAACATCACCAAAGCGCCTCTCTCGGAAGGCACTGCGTATCACCGTGACACCGACACCTCCACCCGGATTACCCGCGCCGGTAGCGCCGCTCGCACTGCTCGTGCCGCCCATCTCCTGCACCTTCCGCTACCCGGCCGGGCCTCAATCTTCAGCCTCGGCGCTACGCGGCGCGGTGGCGGACGGCAGGTGGAGCAGGCCGCAGATTGCCAATCTGCCTCAGAGCGAAGCTGCAAACAAAGGCAGTCGCCGCGTTGCGGCGGTGGCCGATTGGCAATCGGCCGCAGGATGACATCCAGGATGACATCCTGCCCCACAGAAAGAAGATCGCCGCAGCGCTCGGAGATTCTCAGTCTATGCTTGCGCCGACTTCACCGGCTCATCCGCGCTCGGGCCGTAAATCGACGGCACCTTCGATCCCATGGGGCGCAGGTATGCCGAAAGCTGACCGCGATGATGGATCGAGTGCTTCAGGTTCAGGTTCAAATACAGCACGCCGGGATCGTTCCAAATGGCGAACGCGACCGGCTGCGCCAGTTTTTCGCCGGAAAGGGCGCCGACCTGTGCGATCAGCGGCGGCACGGTGGCGTCGTAAAACGCCAGCACTTCGGCGGGCGTCTTCAGGTCGGGTTGCTTCCATTCGAAGCCGCCATTCAGCACGCCACTCAGGAAGAACGCCTCGGCGGCGGCGATGTGGGTGGCGAGCTCCAGCGCACTCATGCACTTTTCGCTCGGTTTGTACTGGCAGGTCTCGGCTGGAATGCAGGCCAGGACCTTGCGCGTGGTGGCGGATTCCTGCTCGATCTGGGGCAGGATAAAATCCAATAGTGACTTGGCAGTTTCGTGGGTCATGGGTACAGTCTATAACGGGCCGCAATCTGGTTTGACAACCGAATCGTAACAAAATAAAGATATTTGGTTTTCCGACTCGATTTTCCACCGGTGATTCGTGCCTTACCCGCCGTGTCTGGGTCCGGCCGCCGGAACCAGATTTAGAACGGAGACTATGTCCGCCCCGCAGCCGACAAGCGGCTCAGAATCCGTGAGTCGCCTCGGGTTTCTGGAAAGTACCGCTTACTTTCCCAGCGACCGACGCTTCTTGGCCCACTCTTCCTTCACTACCTGGCGCGCGCGGCCGATCGCCAGGGCGTCGGCGGGAACCGGTTCGGTGATCACCGAGCCCGCTCCCAGGTACGCTCCCTCGCCGATTTCGATGGGCGCCACCAGCGTCGAGTTGCTTCCCACGAATGCGCCGTCGCCGATCTTCGTCGCGTGTTTGGCGAAGCCATCGTAGTTGCAGGTGATGGTTCCCGCCCCGATGTTGACCTTCGCGCCGATCTGCGAATCCCCCAGATACGCCAGGTGGCTGGCCTTGGCGCCCGCCCCCATCCGCGTCTTCTTCAGCTCCACGAAGTTGCCGATATGCGCGCCTTCCTCCAGGTGGTTTTGCATGCGCAGGCGGGCGAACGGCCCGCACTGAACGCCGCGCTCCAGGCGCGAAGTCACCACGATGGTGAAAGGCCCGATCTCGACCTGGTCCGCAAGCTCGGAATCTCTCACGATGGCACACGCCCCAATCCGGCAGTTCTCCCCCATGGTAGTCCGGCCCAGTATCTGCGCGAATGGCTCGACCACCGTATCCATGCCGATGCGCACATCCGCATCGATGGTCACGGTCTCCGGCTTTTCGATGGTCACGCCGGCCAGCATCAACTCCCTTACCTTGCGCTCGCGGAAAATGCGGTCCACCCTGGCCAGTTCCACGCGGTCATTGATTCCCATGACCTCTTCCGGATCGGCGATTTTCAATGCCTCCATGGGATGCCCGGCGGCGGCCAGTATCTTCACCATGTCGGTGAGGTAGTACTCCTTCGGCGGGTTGTCGGGACGCAGCTCGTCCACGTGCTTCCAGAACAGGTCGCTCTGAAAGCAGTAGATCCCCATGTTGGCTTCGCGGATGGCGAGTTGTTGTGGCGTCGCGGCCTTCTCCTCCACCACCTCGATGGCGCGGGCGCGCGCATCGCGAATCACACGGCCGTAGCCCGTCGGATCGCACATGTCGGCCGCCAACAGAACTCCCCCGGAGTCCGCGGCCGCCTGCGCCTCGATCAAGCACCGCAAGGTCTCGGCGCGGAGCAGAGGACCATCGCCATAAAAGACGACCAAGTGTCCGCGCAGCCGCTCCAGTGCCTCACGCCCGATCATGACGGCGTGGCCCGTGCCCTTCTGCTCGGCCTGCTCGATGAATCCGATTCCGGGCGTAGCTACGGCCTTGCGGACTTCGCCTGCCTGGTATCCGACCACCACGAAAATACGCTCCGGCGGCGCGATCCGGAGCGCCGTATCGACCACGTGCTCCACCAGCGCCTTGCCGCCCGCGCGGTGCAGTACTTTGGCCTGGCGCGATTTCATGCGGGTGCCGAGTCCGGCGGCCAGAATAACGACTGTGACGGGAGTCTGCATCATTGTATTATGACTGCCGGTGTATTATGACTGCCGGCGGCGCCGGCCCTCCTGGGCCAGCCGGACCGTCACGGCAGCCGTCGCCGCGGGGTCGTGGCGGACCTTTTCGCCGAGGTGCGCCAGCCGTCCGGCCATCACCTTCAGTCCGGCCTTGTAGAGAACGCCGATATCGTTTTCCACGGGTAGTGCTTCCTGCTGAGCGTATTGTTTCTTCACCGCCTGTGGAATCGGCCGGATGTTGACCACGGCGTAGTCGAGCAGCTTGCCGCCGGAGTGCTGGTTGATCGCCCGGATGTGGTCGGAGGCGCGAAACTCGGTGGTCTCGCCCGGTTGCCACATCAGGTTTACGAAGTAGGCCTTGACCGCCGGCGACTGGCGAATAGCCGCGGGAATTCCGTTCACCAACAGGTTGGGGATGACGCTGGTGAAGAGCGACCCGGGGCCGAGAGTGATCACGTCGGCCTCGGCAATGGCGCTGAGGGCGGCGGGCAGCGGCTGCACCGTGCGCGGGACCAGGCGAATGCGCCGGATCCGCACGCGGCTGCGACTGATGCGCGTTTCGCCGACCACTCTCGAGCCGTCGGCCAGGGTGGCTTCGAGCGCTACGTTCGAATCGGTGCAGGGATAGATGCGGCCGGCGATCTTCAGGACGTCCGCCGAGGCCTTTACGGCGTCCGGGAAGTCGCCCATCACCTGGGTAAGGGCCATCAGGAACAGGTTGCCGAAGCTGTGGCCCTTCAGCCCGCGGCCGGAAGTAAACCGGTATTGAAACAGGCGCGCCAGCAGCGCCGAATCCTCGCTCATCGCCACCAGGCAGTTGCGTATGTCGCCGGGCGGCAGCACGTCGAATTCGCGGCGCAGGCGGCCGGAACTGCCGCCGTCGTCGGTCACCGTGACGATGGCGGTGACGTCCACGGCGGGAGTTTTCGCATCGCCCGGACCGGTATATTGTTTCAGGCCGTAGAGCAGCGCCGACAACCCGGTGCCGCCGCCCATCGCGACCACGCGCAGTGGTGAGGTGTCTTTCATGGGAGAGCGGAGGGCCAGGAACGCCTCGGCCCTACCAATCGAGTGTGCGTCTTACCAGACCTTCTTCCCGGGCCATGCATTTCCCTCGGGCCACGAATTCCTCTCGGACCACGCGTTTCTCTCGGGAAAGAGCAGCGAGTCGAACGGCGGCTGGTTGGCGAGCGGAGCGAAGTCCGCATCCTGCCGCGCGATGATGCGGTTGCGGGGCTCCAGCTCGATGGCCCGTTTCAAATTCGCGTAGGCGTTGATGGGGTCGCCGCTGAGCGCCTGCGCCAGGGCCAGAGCGTAGTGAATGTGCTCGGTCGCGGGCGAGATTTCCAGGGCCTTTTCCAGTTGCACGCGGGCTTCGCCGGCTTTGTGCGTATTGATCAGCGCGACGCCGTAGTTGTAGTAGTCCTCGGCGGAGCGCAGGTTCATGGGGACCTGTTCCAGACGCCGGTCGCACATGGCGATGTGAAGCTTGGCGCGCTGCGCCACGTCGCGCTCGGGACCCTGCGACGCGCCGGCGAACAACTCCCGCGCCTCCCTCAATTTTCGCGCGTGAAACAGCTTCATCGCCGCTTCGAAGCTGCCACGCTGGGTCGGCGGCGGCGCTTTTGCGGCGGCCTCGTGAGCTGCCGGCGTGGCGCGCCCCGCTTCGGATGGGGCCGATCTGTCGGGTTTCGATGCCGTCATGAGCGTTTCGATCTTCTTGGCTGCGCCACTCTTCTTTTTTTTGTCGATCATGCTTGCCAGCTCAACTCTGGCACATGGAGCGATTAGCGTTTTATACCAGACGCGCCTTCCGCGCGCAAGCGGCCCGTCCGGGCTATTCCGGGCCATCCAGTCAGCTTAGCCCAGCCCGGCTTCCCGCAGGAATCGGGCGGATTCCTCGGGCGGCGTCGGGTTGATGTAGAAGCCCGTTCCCCACTCAAATCCAGCCACTTTCGTCAGCTTGGGGATGATCTCCAGGTGCCAGTGATAGTACGGGAGCGGCGGCTCCTGGACCGGCGCGCTGTGCACGATGAAGTTGTATGCCGGCCGTTCCAGTACCTTGTCGATCTTGCGCATGGTGGAGCGCAACACCCATGCCAGGTTCTGCAGCGTGGGCGCATCCGACTCTTCGAAGTGCGAGTCGTGGCGCTTGGGCAGGATCCAGGTCTCGAAGGGGAACCGCGGGGCGTAGGGCTCCAGCACCGTGAACCGGTCGGTCTCGGTTACCAGGCGCACGCCCTCGGCGCTCTCCTGCCGGATGATGTCGCAGAAGATGCAGCGCTCCTTCAAATCGTAGAAGTGCTTGCCCGCATCCACCTCTTCCTTCACCCGCTTGGGGATCACCGGCAGCGCGATGAGCTGGCAATGCGGATGTTCCAGGGATGCCCCCGCGGCCTCGCCGTAATTCTTGAACAACAGAATGTACTTGAAGCGGCGGTCGCGCTTGAGGTCGTTGACCCGGTCTTTGAAGGCCCACAACAGCTCCTCGATCTGCTTCTCGGGCATCTCGGCCAGCGTGACGGCGTGATCGGGAGTTTCGATAATGACCTCATGCGCCCCGATGCCGTTCATCTTGTCGTACATCCCGTCCCCCTGGCGGTTGAGCTCGCCTTCGATGCCCAGCACCGGAAACTTGTTGGGCACCACGCGGACGCGCCAGCCGGGCTCGTCGCGGCCGCCGCTGTTGCGGTAGGCGAGAATCTCCGGCGGGGTCTTGTGCTCGTTGCCGTAATCGAAGGGGCAGACGCCGGATGTGGCCAGGGGCACCGGCTGCCGAAGGAAATCGGTGGGCCGTTTGGCGCGGTCGGTGGCGATGATCACCCATCGCCCCGTGATGGGGTCATTTCGCAGTTCGGGCAATTCGACACTTTCTCCGGAATGAGGATTCTGGGTTCGGCAAGCAACGATTATAGCGTGACCGTTAAAGGAGGTTACGGGGCACGTGATTATTCCGACTTCGATTGGCGCGCGGCCGCACGATGGAGGGCTTGCAACTGGTACGCCGGGGCTAGGGCAAAACAGGAAGCCGCGGGCAACCCCAGGTACCAGGCCAGGGACGTCCAGGCGGCTGATCGTGGTGTACATCGCGCGCAACGTGGTGGGCGTAGTGCGGGCGGTGCGCGCGGGCACCCAGCAGCGCCCGGTCGATGGGCGCCAGCCGGCCGAGAAATCCGGAACGGCGGTACGCGCGGATCGCGTAGCCCAGCCCGCACCCTGCAAAGCCAAGCGGCACGATCCCCCGAGCGTGATACCGGCCTGGTTCCATTGGACCGCGGCCGCATCCGACCAGGAGCTGCTCAGGTGACTGATCAGGTTGAGCCGCGAGCCAATACCAAACACCTGAACGAAAACCGAGGCCATCGCGTTGCAGCCCGCCGAGACCGCAATCAGCCACCAGGCGGTGCGCAGAGGCTCCGGGCCGGAACCGGTTCGCGCTCCGCGTCCAGAGCGCGGCCGATGCGTTGGTGCTCCAGCCGGCACGGTTCGCATATCGGCAGATGCGTGTCGATGGCCCGGCGCCGCTCCGGGGCTAGTTCGCCATCGTGGCGGCGGACCAGTTTTTCGATGTTAGCGTGAACCGTTTTGCGCCTCGGCGAACAACAATCGCGCCGCCTCGAAAATTCCCGATGCGGCAAAGTGCCTGGCCGCCGGGCGCAGTTTCTTCTGTGCCCGCGCCAGGAACGCCCCTACCGTGCCCGATTCCACGCCCATCGCCTCGGCAATGTCCGCGTAGCACATGCCTTCGGACCGCAAGCGGAGACAGTCCATCTCACGGCTGCTCAGGGCCGCTGCGAACTCACTTGCCAGTTGGCTGTGCGCCAGAATCGTCTCTGGGTTCGATTGCGGGTCCGGCACGGACTCCAGGCTCTCTGGTACGACTTCATTCCGGCCCGCCGCCGCTTTGAAGCAGTCCAGCAGATAATTGCGCAGTACCTTGTAGAGCCACGAGTGGGGATGGTCGATCTGGCGCCCGTAATTCCGCTCCACAAAATATCGCAGGAAGACTTCCTGCACGGCATCGCGCGCCAGATCGGGATTTCTGGTCAGCGCCACGGCGTAGCGCAGCAGTCCCGCGGCATGCTGGCGATAGGCCGCCACCACTTCACTTTCTATCCTGGCGGCGCACTCGGCGTTCGGCTGTGGGGACCACGTGCTTTCCACGGCTTCGATGGTAGCGCAGGGTTCCACGGGGGACATCGCTGCCTTTGGTAGACAACAGTCCACCGTGCCCCTTATATCACCGATATCAGGCAATCACCTCCCGGATTGCCGGTTGGTTGTGGGCAGAGAAAACTGGCATGTTTCCGCCGCAATCATGTATCCTTCCACCGCCGCCTCTGCCGTCCCCGGGGCGCCGGGCGCCGACACGATCTTGTCCAGGGTCTGCCAGCTAACCGCGTTGACGCCCGGATCGAGGGATTTTGTGACGCAGTACAGGTCTGGGCGACTGCTGACAGCCATGAGCGCGGGAGCCGGCGCGACGGGATAATTCGTGATCAGGAAAATCAGCAGGAGGGCCTTCCGCTCGACCGAGCCCCAGTTCCAGCGGGTTCACCGCCTAGTCGAGTTTCTTCGGCCGCGCCGGCGGCGCCGTTTCGAGCTTCGGAAGCCCGAAATGGCCGCTCAGGTTGGACAGCGATTCCAGGTCGACGGGCCCGGCAATGTTGACCACCGTGAGTTCTTTGGGGGCCGCTGCGATGATAGCTACGCCGCTGATCTTCTTGTCCTCATTGCGGACGAAGACTTCCGCGGTCTCGCCATCCTCCGCGCTCTTGAAGCGCACAATGCGCGACCACTCGGGCGCGCGCAACTGGTTGCGGATGCCTTCGAGATCGGCGGCCGAATACGCGCCCTCGCTCTTGAAGGAGTAAGTCTTGACGTAGATGCCCTCCAGGCCGTTGATCAGTTTCTTGACCTGCGCTTCGTCCGGATCCTTGCCGTCCAGGAATTTCGCGGCGAACTGCAGGGTGGACCCGTTCAGCGAAATATCCACCACGTCGGAGGCCTTAGCCTCCAGGTGTTCGAGATTGAACTTGAACTGCTGGGCGGGAAGCGGCCAGGCCAGCGCGACAACCAGCAGCACGGTTCCGATGGTCTTCACGGCTTCGCCTCTCTCATGTGCGACTGAATGTGGTTGAGCTTGCCCGCCGTGATGCGCATCGCCAGCATCACGCGATCCTTAGCCACCCTTCCTTGATGCTCACGATAAGCGGCGCCGCCACCCGCGATCAGCAGCACGGCGGCGGCGGCCGGCAGCCAGCGCGGCAACATCCGGACCGGGCGTCGCGCCTGGACCGCCCCACCAGCCGCGGCTGCTGCGACACGCGCGGCAAAGCCCGGCGGCGGCTCCTTCCGCTCCAGCGCGTGTTTCAGTTCCTGTTCCAACCAATCCATCAGTAGCCTCCCACGCCGCGCCGCTGCAGCTTCTCGCGCAGCAACGCCAGCGAGCGTTGCAAATGGCTCTTGACCGTAGCGACCGGCACTTCCAGCACCTCCGCGATCTCCGTAGGGTCCAGATCCTCTTGATACCGCATGACCATGACCATCCGCGGCGCCTCGGGCAGCGTCGCCACCAGCCGCCGCAGCACGTCGCGCAGCATGGGGTCGTCGACTACCGCCCGCGCCGCCGGCTCGGCCACTTCCTCCAATGCCACCTGCGGCCGCCGTTTCCTGCGCCGCGCCGCATCGATGGCCCGTTGCGCCGCCACCTTGCGCAGCCAGAATACCGCGTGCTCCCCCGACTTGATGTCCGCCATGTGGCGATGCAGCGCCAAGAACACTTCCTGCGACACCTCTTCCGCCAGCTCGCGGTCATGCAGAAAGTGATAGGACAGACTGAAGACCATCGACTGGTGCTCCCGCACCAGGCCGGCAAAGTCGAATCCGGTCTGTTCCGCGCTCTCCAGTTCGATCACTTATCTTCAATGGCGTAAGCTATGTTGCTGGTCAC
>Ga0116223_10002743_pt1 | contig 16330 bp, 13 predicted proteins | sample Sb_taG_3_FD_90092 | JGI IMG/M metagenome (GOLD analysis project Ga0116223, IMG submission 90092) | Peat soil microbial communities from Weissenstadt, Germany - Sb_50d_a_PC metaG | ecosystem: Environmental > Terrestrial > Soil > Wetlands > Peat | place: Germany: Weissenstadt | collected 2010-09-21 | reverse complement strand
TGGCCACGAAAGAGGCGCATTCACGGGCGCGATGGAGCGCCGCACCGGCTGCTTTGAACTGGCCGAAGGCGGAACCCTGCTGCTCGACGAGATTGGCGAAATGCCGGTGGGCACGCAGGCCAAACTCTTGCGCGTGCTGGAAGACCACAAACTGCGGCGACTCGGCAGCAAGGTCGAAACGTCGGTGGACGTGCGCGTGCTCGCCTCGACCAACAAAGTTCCCGACGATGCCGTGGCCAATGGAGAACTGCGCCAGGATCTTTATTACCGGCTCAACGTTTTCAATATTCATTTGCCGGCGCTGCGCGAGCATAAAGAAGATATCCGCGAGTTAGTCAAGAGCCTGCTCGCCGACATGAACCTGAAGCACGATCGCAAGGTGGCGGACGTGAGTGAAGCCGTGCTCAATATTTTTCAGACTCACTCCTGGCCGGGCAATGTGCGCGAGTTGCGCAACACGCTGGAACGCGCCGTGATCGTCTGCGAAGGCGGACTGGTGGAAACCAAGCACTTGCCGCCGGGCTTTGGCCAGAGTGTGCGGCAGGTGGCGAACGACCCCGATGCCGTGCACCTGGGCGTGGGCACCACCGTCGGGGAAGCGGAGAAGCTGCTCATCCTGAAAACTCTGCAGGCGACCAATAACAACAAGACGCGAGCCGCGGAGATGCTCGGCATCAGCTTGAAGACGCTGCATAACAAGCTGAAAGAATACGGCCGCCCGCAGGATGCAATCATGGCTGCGGAGGAGTGAGAAGAAGTTTTCAGCCATCAGCCATCAGCTATCAGTAATTGGCGGCGCTAGCTGAGAGCTGACGACTGATGGCTGACGGCTGACGGCTTCTTTCCGATGACTCGTAAATTCATCATCGTGCTGGTGATCACCACGCTGTTCACGGCGCTGGTCGTCGGCTTTTCCTGGATTTACCTGTCGCAACTGCTGCGCCAGCGCTTGCTGTGGGCCGATGAAACCGCATCCCAGCTCACCAACCAGCTGGAATACGCCGCCTCCAAAGCGGTGCCTGATCTGACCAGCACGCGGGTTGACACCAACAATCCCAAGGCCATGCGCGCCGCCATCACCAATTATCTGCAGAAAGACACCAACCTCAACGACATGCTGGAATCGGTGGTGGGGAATTCTCGCATCATCTACGATGCCGCCATCATTGATCCGAATGGCGTGGCGTTTCTCGATACCAATCCGGCGCTGAATGGCAAGCCGGTTCCGCACCGCGCTTCTTTGGGCGTGTTGCGCGACGCCAGATTCCTCCGCCAGTTGCGCCTGCTCTACGCCCCCTCCACCGTTTATGACGTGAGCATCGGGCTGGAGCTGGATGGGCAGGCCTTCGGCAGCGTTCGGGTGGGCGTCTCCACGGTTTTTCTGCGCAACGAACTGACGCCGCGACTGCAGCAGGCAGCTTTCTTTTCCGTGCTCTCGATTTTTTGTTCGCTGGTACTGGCGGCGGTGGTTTCGAATGTTGCGCTCGGCCCCTTGAAGGCCATCAGCCGGAACCTGGACAGCGCGAGCGCGGGAGATCTGTTGCCGGCTGAGGAAGCCAATGCGGACGACGAAGTTGGCCTGGTGTCGCTGAAGATCGCTCACCTCGGCCGGCAGATTCACGATACCAACCAGATTTTTTCCGCGCTCAAAGACAACGTCGAGCAGGTCATGACCAAGCTGCAGGACGGCCTCATGCTGTTCACCCGCGATACCCGGGTCGTGCTCGTGAGCGCCTCGGCGGAAAAATTTCTGGGACGCCCGCGCCGCGAAATTCTGGGACGCACCGCGGAAGAAATTTTTTCCGATGGAACAGTTCTCGGCGCGGTGGTCTTGCCCGCATTCCAGAAGCAGCTGCCGCTGCTGCAGTACGAATTCGACGCCGTCGACGGCCGCCGGGTTCAGGTTTCGCTCGACTTCATTCAGGAAAAGGGAACGCCGATTGGCGCGCTGCTCACCATGCGCGATGCCGAATCGGTACGGCGCATCGAGGACGAGATTGAAATTTCGCGGCGCCTTTCCGCCAGCGGACGGCTGACCCGGGGCGTGGCCCACGAAGTGAAGAATCCCATCAACGCCATCGTGCTGCACCTGCAGTTGCTGCAAAACAAGCTGCAGCAGGACGATCCCGAAACCCGCCGCCACATGGACGTCATCGGCGACGAAATTCACCGCCTCGACCGCGTCGTGCAAATCCTGGTGGACTTCACCCGTCCCCGCGATTTGCACCTCGAAGACGTGGACCTGCGCAAAATTCTGGAGAGCGTATCGGCCCTGGCCGCGCCCGATGCCGCGCGTCACGGCGTGCGCCTGGTACAGCAAATGCCCCACCAGGAACTATCGAACCGGGAACTATCCAACCAAGACGCGCCCCACCGCGATGACGCGCTCATGGTGCGCGCCGATTCCGATCTGATGAAGCAGGCGATTCTCAACCTGGTGCTGAACGGAGTGCAGTCCATGACCGCGGGAGGGACGCTCACTCTGAAGGCGCGGCGCGATGGCGAAACGATTATCGCCGAAGTGCTCGACCAGGGCTGCGGCATTCCTTCCGAAGCGCAGGAGAAGATTTTCGAACTCTACTACACCACCAAGGGCGACAAAGGCGGCAGCGGAATCGGCCTGGCGCAAACCTACCAGATCATGCAGTGGCACTATGGCTCGGTAGAATTCGATTCCATCGTCGGAGCCGGCACAACCTTCCGCCTGCGGCTCCCAGCGGCCGCAGCAAAATCAGAGAGCCGGGAAGAAATAACGGCCTGAGCGAGCGCCAGGCGCGGGCAATACTTGCGGGCCATGGTTATTGCAAGTCGACGGCCTGGGCGAGACGGAAGTTGAGACGGCGATCGATGCCGAAGACGATATCTTTGTCCTTATCTTTCTGACTATCTTGCTGACTCGCGCCAGAAGCCGCGCCAGTCGCGGGAGTTCGTTCCTCACGCGAGCCGCCTTTGCCGAAGATGCTGGAGGTCTCGATCATGACTGTCTTGCCGCTGACGTTCAAACTCACCAGCACGATCCGCAGATAGCCGGGCTCGAACGAGCTCCCGGGCGAGCTTTCGAGCGAACCCCCGCGAGAACGTGCAGCGGGCTTGGCTTCGAGCACTCGTCCACTCGCAGGAGTGCCGCGGGCGATCAGCGTCTGGCCGTCGATCACGACCGGTTCGTCGATAGTTGCGGTGAAGCTGTCTCCCGCATGCGACGACGCGCTCGAAAGTGCGCTCAGCAGGCGAATCGGGATGGGCGTTCCTTCGGGCAGTTTCGTGGCGGATGGAATCAGCGCCTGGCTGGGCGAAATGCCAGTCGAGTGCGGCTCGCGATCGAAGGGCAGCTTTTGTGAACCGGCGGAGTTCGAAGCGTTGTCGCCGGAAACGCTGGTGGGCCGGCCACAGGCGCATATGACGCTGAGCATCAGCAGAACAATGGCGGTGCGATTGGCAGGGGACGGCATGAGCTTCTCCATAATAATGTGGCTGCCTGAATGTGGCTGCCCGCGCTTTCAGGGACATCGTTGCTGGATACCACGCCAATGTTCTCCCGTTTTGCTGGCGTAAAATCCCATGCAAATTCTAAATCGATTTAAGAGAAAACACAGGCGTGCGTTTTCTCGGACCATCCGCTGGCGCGCCGTTTCATGAATTAGCGTAGACTTTGCGTCGAGCGAGCCGCGTCTTTCGGCATCGCTGAGGGGAGAGTCACCATGAAACCGCGCATCCAGGCAATTGCGTTCGACGCTTACGGCACGTTGTTCGACGTGCACTCGGTGATTGCACTGTGCAACCGCAAGTTTCCCGGCCAAGGCGCTGAACTGAGCAAGCTCTGGCGCGCCAAGCAGTTGGAGTACACCTGGCTGCGCAGCCTCATGGGGCGGTACGAAGATTTTTGGATGGTGACCGAGTCGGCGCTGGTATTCGCCTGCCGCAGTCTGAGTCTCGCCTGCCCGGCCGAGACCCGCAGAGAGTTGATGGAATCCTATCTGCGCCTCGATACATTTCCCGAGGTGAAGCCGGCATTAAGTAAGCTAGCGCAATATAAGCTGGCCATCTTGTCGAATGGCTCGCCGAAAATGCTCGCTGCCGCCGTGGAAAACTCCGGCCTGAAAGGCATTTTCGCCGACGTGATCAGCGTTGACGAAGTGCAGATCTACAAGTCGAGCCCACGTGTGTACGCCCTGGCTTCGCAGCACCTGGCCGTGCCCGACAACGCGATCGCGTTCGTGTCTTCGAATTTCTGGGACATCGCGGGCGCCAAGTGCTTCAGGCTCTGGACCTGCTGGGTGAACCGGGGCAAGCTTCCTGAAGATGAACTGGGAGTCAGGCCGGACGTCACCGTGGACACGCTGGATGGGCTAATCACGGTCCTGGGTTGAACGCCAGTCTTGTAAGCCGCCCGATCGTGATGGCGAGGCAGTAGGTTCCGAATTGGGGCGGCTGTGCTCGCCCGTATCGGCATTCCGCACCCCCGCCACCATCTCTATTCTGATCTCTATTCCTCTCCATTCCGTCCGCATCATCGCCCGATTCATCACAAATTGAATGTGATGGCTCGCACTTAGCGGAGAAGGGTTTCGCACTACTCTTTCCCTAATCAGGTTGAGCGCGGTTCATTCGCGGAAAAATTGGGGCTTGCTTTTTCCCAGTTTGGAATCGGAGCGAGGTGTCAGGTCGCAGGTCTTAAGACTTTGTTTTCCTGAGACCTGAGACCTGAAAATTCAGAGGAGCGGTATCGGCGTGAATGTCATCACCCAATTTCCGGCGGCACGCGATTACGAAGGCGATCTGCGCTTCCAGGCAATGTTTGAAGCGGCCGCGATTGGAATCGGGATTTGCCGCCTCGATGGCCGGATTCTGGAGGCGAATCCGGCGTTGAGCAGAATGCTGGGCTACAGCCAACAGGAACTGACGGGCACGCACGCGGGCGAGCTTTATCCGGAACGTCGTTTCGAAATTGGCCGCGAACTTCGGCACCCACTCGATCCCGTCAATCTTTCGCAAGACGAACGATTGCTGGGCGAGCTAATGCGGGACGAGCGCGGCTCGTTCGAAATGGAAAAGCGTTGCCGGCGCAAAGACGGTTCCGAACTCTGCGGACATCTGACCGTGTCGCTGGCACGTGACGCGCGACGCCAGCCCGCCTTCCTGATCGCGATGCTGGTGGACGCAACCGAGCACAAGCGGGTGGAAGAACAGCTGCGCGAAGCCGAGAAAATGGAAGTCATCGGACGGCTGGCGGGAGGAATCGCGCACGACTTCAATAACTTGCTGACCGGAATTCTGCTGTACTGCGACCTGCTGACCGCTGGATTGGAGAACATCGGATTGGAGAGCGGCGGATTGGTAACCGGACGATTGGAGAGCGGTGGACTTGAGGCCCCTAGATTCGAGACCCATGGATTGCAGCGGAGCGAGCTGCGCCAGCACGTTGAAGAAGTCCGCATGGCAGGCGAGCAAGGGGCGGCGTTGACGCAGCAACTATTGGCGATCGCACGCAAGCAAGCGGCGCATCCAAGCCCGATCCCGATCAACAAAATTGTGGCTTCCACGGAAAATCTGTTGCGGCGACTGATCGGCGAGCAGATTGAACTGGTCGTAGTTTTGGACGCCGCGCTCGATTCGGCGCTCGACTCCTGCGCCGGACTTGTGCGCGCCGATCCGGCGCAGTTGCGGCAGATCCTGATGAACCTGGTGCTGAACGCGCGCGATGCGATGCCGCAGGGCGGAAAGATCGGGCTGAGCACGCGGGCCGCGGAATTTCCCGGTGAAGCTTCCAGTAACGCTGAGCCCGGGATTGCCCGGCGCGCCGTCTCGCTCACGGTGAAAGACAACGGCTGCGGGATGGACGCGGAGACACGCGCGCGGCTGTTCGAGCCTTTCTTCACCACCAAGAAGGAAGGCGCGGGCACGGGCCTGGGTCTGGCGACAGTGCAGCGCATCGTCAATGAAGCGGGCGGGATGATCGAGGTCGAGAGCGAACCGGGACAAGGCACCTCGATCGAAGTGTTCCTTCCGGCCTCCGCTTTCCCGTAGAGACGCGGCTTGCCGTCTCCACATACGGCATAGCTAAAGTTGCAAGTTGACCGTGAAGTTTGGGCTCGTAAAATTCTGAATCGCCAGGGAGATTCACCATGTTCAACGCATCGAACGCCGCCGTCCTTAGCCCCAGCCATCCCCCGCAAATCGAGGGAGCGACTTTCTTGAACCTTCTGATCGTGGACGATGATCGCACCATCCGCGAGGCCTGCCGCGAGGTGGCGCAGTCGCTCGGCTTCAACACGCAGGTGGCGGAGTCTGCCGAACAGGCCTACCGGCTGCTCGACACCTCCAGCCCCGACGCCGTGCTGCTGGACTTACGGTTGCCGGGCGCGGGCGGCCTTGAAGCGCTGCACGCCATCAAGAAGCATCGCGCGGAGGCGCTGGTGATCGTAGTAACCGGCTATGGCACGGTGCAGTCGGCGGTGCAGGCCATGAAAGATGGCGCCTACGACTACGTCACGAAACCGTTCAGCATGGAAGAACTGCGTCTGCTGCTGGAGCGGGTGGCGACTCATCTGCGGCTGAAGACCGAGAACCGCGTGCTGCGGGAGACCATCAAGTCGCGGCAGGGTTTCGGCAACATCATCGGGCGCGCGCCGGAGATGGAGAAGCTCTACCGCATCATCGCCAAAGCCGGACAGAGCGCGCATCCCGTGCTGATTCTGGGCGAAAGCGGCACGGGCAAGGAGTTGGTCGCGAAGTCGATTCACTTCGCCGGCATCTTCCGCAACAAGCCGTTCATTCCGGTCGACTGCGGGTCGATCGTGCCGACCTTGATCGAAAGCGAACTGTTCGGCCACGTGCGCGGCGCCTTCACGGGCGCAACCAATCCCAAGGACGGGCTGCTGGCGATCGCCGAAGGGGGCACGGTGTTTCTGGACGAGATTGGCGAGCTGCCGGTCGACTTGCAGGCCAAGCTGTTGCGGGCGATTCAGGAGAAAGAAATTCGTCCGGTGGGAAGCGTGAAGCGCGTTCCCATCAACGTGCGGATTCTGGCCGCGACCAATCGCGCCCTGGAACGGGCCGTGACCGAGGGCACGTTCCGCCGCGATCTTTTTTTCCGGCTGAACGTGCTGACCCTGCGCATTCCCCCCTTGCGCGAGCGCCGGCAGGACATCCCGCTGCTGGTGGCGCATTTTCTCGAGCGCATCGGGCGCGACGCAGGAACGGAAAAGACCATTTCGGACGAGTCCCTCAAGGCGCTGCTGAATTACGACTGGCCCGGCAACGTGAGAGAACTGGAGAACTCGCTGGAGCGGGCGTGCGCGCTCAGCAGCGCCAACGAGATTCAGATGCGCGATCTTCCCACTCAGATTTACAGCGCGCCCATCGACTTGCTGGCGATGAGCCAGCCAAACAATGGCATAGTGCCGATGGCAGAACTGGAGAAACAGACCATCTTGAACGCACTCACCCAGGTGAACGGAGACAAGATGCTGGCAGCGCGGCTGCTCGGCATTGGCAAGACGACCTTGTACCGGAAGTTGAAAGAGTACGAGTCGCAACTGAATTTGTAATCTGTGATTGGTAATTGGTAATTGAAAATCGCGCGGCTCCCTGGGATCAAAATTACAAATTACAAATTGCCAATTACAAATTGCCCCAGCCCCAGTCCCAAAACTGAGCTGCCCGGCCAAGCGCTCGTGCCAGAACGGGAGGTTAAGCGGCAGCCCGAGCGCATAACTCATTTATTTTCGGGCTAAAACAATTGGCCCGGAAGTTGCAATAGGGTTCAGCATGATCCTTCTTGTGACGCCGAGCGAGCGGGCCTCCGAGTGCGCCAAGGCGCTGCATGAGGCTACTGGCGAGGGGGTCGCGGTGGCGGAAAGTCTGCCCCGGGCAGCCGCACTTTTGCGGGCGGAATGCTACCGAGCGGTGGTGCTCGATCAATATCTGCGCGAAACCGAGCCCCATGAAACCGAGACCACGCTCGAGCACCTGGGCACCGCCATCTTGGTGCAGGTCAATCTGGCGATCATGGGCATGGAGCGTCTGGTGCGCGAAGTCCGGGCGGCCGTGCAGCGCCGCCAGCGCGAGGAAGTGCGGACCCGCCAAGCGGCGCTCGCTAAGCTCCACAGTGAACTGAATGGCACGATCACGGCGCTGCTGCTGTCCAGCGAACTGGCCCTCGGAACCCCAGATCTGCGCCCGGCGGCAGCCGAAAAGCTCCGGTCGATTCACGAACTGGTGAAAAAACTCCGCAACCAATTGGAGAGCGCGGGCGTAACCGGAGAGCCCGAACCGTTTGCACGCGTCTAGTCGCACACGTGCAATAGTCCCGGCTGGCAGATTCGTCATGCCAGCCGTTCGTATTGATCGGGTCATCTAAAGTCAAAGGCCCTTGAACTTCGATGACCCGATCACCCGATGACCCGATGGTAGATGACCCGATCAGTTCTGTCAGCGGCGGCCGCGGAACCCTCCGCGGTTGCCTGCGACCGAGCCGCGCGCTTCGAAGCCGCGCCGAACCGCCGGACCGTGACCCTCCAAACCACGACCCGCAAAGCCGCGAGCGTAGGGGCGTGCATAATACGGATGTCCCCAGCCGTGGTACCAAGGCCCTGCGCCGATAAAGACCCCGCCAGCGAACCAGCTCGGGCCGTAGTAACCGTAGGGCGCGCAAGCATACGGATAGTCCGGGTAATAGCCGTAAGCGCAGACCGGCGGGCCAGCCACATAGCCGCCGACGCCGATCCCCACTCCGACCCTGACCGCAGCCTGCGAGTACGCGAGCGGCAAGGCCAGTAAAGCAAGCAGTGCAACATATCTCAGGTATTTCATGGTGAACCTCCCTTTCGTTCCGCTTGGCGATTCGCTGCTTTGATTCGCCAGAAGCATGAGGTCCTTCAGCTTTCTGTTTCTTCTGAAGCGCCTACTCACTTGAACTCGGATCGGGGAGAAAAGTTGCGGGAAGACGAGTGGCTGATTTCAGCCATCCTGCGTGAAATCAACCAGTTGCGAGGGACGACTGAAGCAAGGGGAAGACGTTTGTCGCGAAATGGCTCTGTTCTGGTCACGTCAACTCTAGAGAGGTCGAAGCGCCGGGCTGGACCGGTGAGGCCTCGGCTGCGGAACAACGTAAGAAAACTCTTCCCTAGGCACTGCCCTCGCCCCTAAACTGAAGGCAAATAGGCTCGAGGGTAACTCCCAGCCCTCGATCCCCCCGAGGGTTCTGTGCGCGTACTGGTGACGGCGGACACGTTCAGCGGCGTATGGACATACGCGCGCGAACTGGTTTCGGGCCTGGTGACCCACGGGGCGCAGGTCACGCTCGTCAGCTTTGGAGAAATCCCGCTTCCCCATCAGACCGCGTGGATGGATGGGCTGCACGGACTCGAATATCATCCCACCGCGTTTCGTCTCGACTGGATGCAGGAAGGTGAGCAGGACTTCCACGCGGCCCAGGATTATCTGTGCGCGGTCGTTCGCGACACGCGCCCTGATTTTCTGCATTTGAATCAGCTGAGTTTTGGGGCGCTGCCGGTCGCGACGCCGCGACTGGTGGTGGCGCACGGCGATGTGATCACGTGGTGGTTGAGTATCCATGGACACGAACCAGCCGCTTCGGCATGGCTGAAGTGGTATCGCGAGACGATTGTCGCCAGCTTGAAGCGGGCCGAGGCCGTGGTCACCACGTCACACTGGATGGAAGAAATGCTGCGCGTGGCCTACGGCGACGATTTCGATGGATACATCGTTCCGCCCGGACGCAATCCGATCTACTTCAATCCGTTTGTGACGAAGGAACAGTCGGTGCTGGCGATCGGGCGCCTGTGGGATACGGGAAAGCAGGTGGCCTTGCTGACCCAGCATAAGCATGGCCTGCCGGTGTGCATTGTAGGAGCGGATAACCCGATACCCACACCCACGGTGCCGATCCGCGCCGACGTGCGCGTCTCCACCGGCGAGCTCGAGATTTCGGTGAAGGGAGCGCAGACCGAATCGCAACTGCGCTCGCTCTACAGCAAGTCAACAATTTTTGCAGCGACTTCGTGCTACGAGCCTACGGGATTGGCGTCGATCGAGGCGGCGTTCTCGCGCTGCGCGCTGGTGGCCAATGACACCGAAGTGTATCGCGAACTGTGGGGCGACGCTGCTTTGTACTTCGAGCGCAATAACGCCGAGAGCCTCAGCGAAGTGCTCGGCCAACTGGACCAAGACCGCGAACTCGTACGCCTCTACGGGACGCGAGCCTACAACCGGGCGCGCGAACGCTTCACGGCGCGACGGATGGTGGACGACTATCTGCGGCTATATCGGCAGTTGCGGACTTCGAAAGTGGCGGTGGCCTAACGCTGCTAACTGGCTGCGTAAAAATTCGGGTTTCGTATCAGGGCACCGCTTTAGCGGTGCCGTAACTTCGGAGCGCTCGAATCGCGCTCTCGAATACAGCGCTCACCGGGCCGCATGCTATACTTTTCAAGCATCTTTCCTGTCAGATCAGCACACGGAGGACGGTATCGACAAGCGTTTTATCCGCATGAACGAGCGCATCCGGGCGCGCGAAGTTCGCGTCATCGGTGACGAAGGGGAACAGATTGGCGTGATGCCTCCCTTCGAGGCGCTCAAGATGGCCCGCGAAAAAAACCTGGACCTGGTGGAAATTTCCCCGACCGCGCAACCTCCGGTTTGCCGCATCATGGACTACGGGAAATTCCTGTACCAGCAGGAAAAGCGCGAGCGCGAAGCCAAGAAAAAGCAGAAGACCATTACGGTCAAAGAAGTGAAATTTCGTATCAACGTGGACGATCACGACTACGAAACCAAGAAGAATCATGTGTTGCGCTTCCTCGACGAAGGAGACAAGGTAAAAGCGACCATCTTCTTCCGGGGACGCGAAATGACGCGGCAAAGCCTGGGCCGCCAGATTCTGGAACGTCTGATTAAGGACGTGGAGCAGAAGGGTTTGGTGGAGTTCCGTCCGCGGCAGGAAGGCAACACACTGCACCTGATTCTGGCGCCCAGTAAGAAGGAAGGCGGAGCGAAAGAAAAGCCGCACGCTCCTCCGAAGCCCGCACCGCCTCCCGCGTCGCAAGGCGGCGCGCAAACAGCGTAGTGCAGTTGTCAGTTATCAGCCATCAGTAAAATCTCATGGTGCGATCGCTAACGGACGGTTTGGGTATTTGCTGCATAACGCTGACGATGTAACTGAGAGCTGACAACTGAGAGCTGAGAGCTATTTATTTATGCCTAAACTAAAAACACACAAAGGCGCTTCCAAGCGCTTCAAGAAAACCGGGACGGGAAAGGTGAAGCGGCACAAAGCGTTTCTCCGCCACATCCTGACCTCGAAGGCTAAGAAGCGCAAGAAAAAGCTGGGGAATTCCGTGCTGGTGAGTGATGCGGATCTTCACAAAGTGAAGCGGATGATCCCGTACTAGATGGGGTTATGGAGTCACGGGCGCCCTCGCCCGTCCACAACCAAGTCTGCGGAGCGAAACGTCCCGCAGCGGCGCGTAAAGAGGTCGGGCTTCAGAAATCCCTTTGGGTAGAAGCCTCCTTACCTCCAGCCGCCAGACGCAATGAAAAAGGAGAACAGCAATGCCTCGTGTAAAACGTGGAACCAAACGCCGCGCCAAGCGCAAAAGGATTCTTGAACGCGCCAGTGGATATTTCCTAACTAAATCCAAGCTTTACCGCTCGGCAAAAGAAGCCGTCGAGCGCGGGCTGAAGTTTGCCTACTCCGGCCGCAAGCAGAAGAAGCGCCAATACCGGTCGATCTGGATCGTGCGCATCGGCGCCGCCGCCCGCCTGAACGGACTGAACTATAACCAGTTCATCAGCGGACTGAAGAAAGCCGGCGTGGAACTGGACCGCAAAATCCTGGCGGATCTGGCGGTGAACGATCCGGCGGGATTTGGCAGTCTGGCGGAGCAGGCGAAGAAAGCAAACGCAGCCGCAACAGCATAGCTGTCAGCTCTCAGTTTTCTGTCTAACATAGCTTTGTCATCCTGAGCGAAGCGAAGGACCTGCTGTCTCGTGCATCGGTAAGAACGCAGCTCTTTCGTCACTCAGGATGACAGGCATTAAACGTTTGCCCCGGGAATATGCCTTACACCGTCAACAAACTGAACGGTTATTCAGCGACAGTACTCGACAAGGCCTTCGCAGATCTCCGAGATGCGTTTAGGGATGAGGCCGTTTGCGTGTCTGACCTCGTTCAGTTCAAGGCTCACCGCGATCGCTGGCTGGCACGCAAGAACGGCGTCTTGACGCTGGTGCGTGAACTCTGGCTAAGAGAAGCGCCGGCGGAAGCAAGGGCTGAGGTCGGAAAGCGCTTCAATGATGTTAAATCTCATATTGAAGGATTAGTAAAAACGCAGGGCATGGATCTAGAGCTTCGTAAGCTGGAGGGGTCCATCTCAAAGCGAATCGAAACTGTTGATGAGTGGAAGCAAGCCGAACTTGGCGACCCCCTCGACATCACTCTCCCCGGCATTCGCCGTCCCATCGGCGCTGAACATCCCGTCATCAAAACGATGAACGAGATGATTGGTGTCTTCCGCAATCTGGGATACTCGGTCGAGGAAGGTCCGGAGATTGAAACCGACTTTTACAACTTCGAGGCGCTGAATTTTCCGCCGAACCATCCGGCGCGCGACACGCAGGACACGCTGTTCATCGCCGGTCAGGAATCGAAGCCGCTGCGCGACCGCCTGCTGCTGCGCACGCACACTTCGCCGGTGCAGATTCGCACCATGCAGAAGATGAAGCCGCCGGTGCGCGTGGTGTGTCCGGGAAAGGTTCACCGCAACGATGCGCCCGACGCGACGCACTCGCCCATCTTCCATCAAATTGAGGGTCTGGCGGTCGACACCAACATCACGTTCTGCGACCTGAAGGGCACGCTCGACCACGCCATGAAAGCGATGTTTGGATCGAGCGTGAAGACGCGCTTCTATCCGTCATTCTTCCCCTTCACCGAGCCCAGCGCCGACGTGCAGATCAGTTGCATTTTCTGCGATGGCAAGGGCACGCGCGACGGCGCTCCCTGCCGGAACTGCAAGGCCAGCGGATGGATTGAACTGCTGGGCTGCGGCATGGTCGATCCGAATGTGTACGGCTTCGTCGATTACGACGCGACGAAGGTTTCGGGATTCGCCTTCGGCATGGGCGTGGAGCGGATTGCGATTCTCAAGTACGGCGTGGATGATATTCAGCTGTTTTTTCAGGGCGATGTTAGGTTTCTGGAGCAGTTTGGCTAGAAGAAGCTACTGGCCACTAGCTGCTGGCTCCTAGCAAACCTCACCTCGGGAACAGATTTGGGTTGCCAGAAGCCAACAGCTAGAAGCTAACAAAGAACTCTGTTCGAAAATGAAAATTAGCCCCCATTGGTTGCGCGACTTCGTTGACCTGCCGGTCGACTACACCCGGCTTGCGGACGAACTTACCCTTGCGGGCGTTGCCGTTGAAGGTATTTCGGGCGAAGGCAACAACACCGTCTTCGAGATGGATATCACGACGAACCGCCCCGATGCGATGAATCATTATGGCGTGGCTCGCGAGGCCTCGGCGCTCTACGATCTGCCGCTCAAGCCGATCGAGCCGAAGCTGCCGCCTTCGCAGGGCAAGTCCGAAGTCACTATCGACATTCAGGAGCCGGATCTCTGTCCGCGTTTCACGGCGCGCGAAATTCGCGGCGCTACCATCAGGCCCTCGCCTGCAAACATTGCCAGTCGCCTGCAACTGATCGACCAGCGGCCCATCAGCAACGCCGTCGACGCTACCAACTACGTTTTGTGGGAGAGTGGCAAGCCGACGCACGTGTTCGATCTCGACCTGCTCGAAGGCCGCAGGCTGGTCATACGCCGCGCCCAGGACGGCGAAACGCTGAAGACGCTGGATGGCGTGGAGCGCAAACTCTCCACCGAAGACCTCGTTGTTGCCGACGCGAAGAAGCCGGTGGGGTTGGCCGGCGTGATGGGCGGCTTCGACACGATGATCACCGAGCGCACGAAGAACATCCTGATCGAATCCGCGTGGTGGGACCCGGTCACCGTGCGCCGTATGTCGAAGCGGCACGGTCTGCACACCGACGCCTCGCACCGTTTTGAGCGCGGCGCCGATTTCGAATCGACCGTTGTTTCGACCAACCGGGTCGCCGAACTTATTCTCAATTCCGGCGGCGGCACGCTCATCGGCGACGTGATCGACGTGATTGCGCGCAAGCTTGACCTTGCTCCGGTAGAGCTCGATCTGCGAGAAGTGCACCGTATTCTCGGCGAAAAACTCAACACGCTGGAAATCAGCCGTATTCTCACTCGTCTCGGCTTCACGATGCTTCCGGGCGGCGAAGATACTTACCTGGTCCACATCCCGAGCTGGCGCCTCGACATCGAGCGCGAGATTGACATCATCGAAGAACTGGCGCGCCTGCACGGCTATGACAAGTTCCCGAACACGCTTCCCCCCTACAGCGGCGAGGTTCGGGATCTGCCCGATGCCCACAAAGACGCGCGGTTGCGCTCAACGCTCTTGGCGCTCGGTTACAACGAAGCGATTTCGCTGACTTTCATTTCGAAAGACGATGCCCGGCGCTTTTCGACCGCTGCCGAGTTCGACCTCGCGAACCCGCTCAGCGACGAAGCTTCGGTGATGCGCACCTCGATGGTTCCGTCCATGCTGAACATGCTGGCTTACAACCTGAATCGCGGCAGCGATAATGTTCGCCTGTTCGAAGCTGGAAATGTATTTGAGGCGGCGGGCGCAGATGCGATGCCGCTGGAGATGAAGCGCATTTCGATTGGGGTGACGGGCAGCGCCGTGGAATGCGGAGTTCATCAGCCGGCGCGTCCGTTCTCGTTCTTCGACCTGAAGGGCGACATCGAGAGCTTGCTCGCTCCCTTCAGCCATTGGACGCTCTACTACGATTCGCAGACCGCCGATTACTACCATCCCGGACGCTCAGCTCGCGCCGTGCTGGATGGCGCTACCGTCGCCCAGTTTGGCCAGATTCATCCCGATGTGGCTGCGGCGCGCAAACTGCGGCAGGATGTTTTTATCGCCGAAATCTATCTCGACCGGCTCTACCAGCACGATCTGCGCCAGGTGCGTTATGAAGCGCTGCCCCGCTTCCCTGCCGTCGAGCGCGACTTCTCCTTTGTGTTTAGCGACGGCGTGGAGTTCGAGGAAATCCACCAGAGCGTCAGCGGATTGGCCATCGCCGAGCTGCGCAGTTTCGTCCCGATAGAAATTTTCCGCGGCGAAAAAGTTGGCGCGGGCAAGTACTCGATTCTGATGCGCGCCAAACTCCAATCCAGCGAGCGCACGCTGCGCGACGACGAGGTTGCGCAGTGGTCGGGGCAGATTGCAAAGGCGCTGGAGGGGCTGGGCGGAGTGCAGAGGGCGTGAGTTCGTTCGCTGTATCTTCCACACGAAGGACAAAAGTGCGCTCTGTCTTGGCCGCTGACCTGCAAGACTTACAAATTAGTATTGTGGTTTGACGTGCTCCCGGAGTAACTCTCGAAATTCGCTCATTTGATCAGCAGTGAATGCGCGCTTTGGTATGACGATAAATACCTTCGGATTGGGGAAGAGAGCAAAGATCGCTTTTTCCTCTAACCACTTTACATATGCCGACCAGCCAACCTTCGAGTCCGTGTGCTGGGAGCGGAAATGGAGGCCCGCGTCGGTAACGTCCAATGTGATATGTGCCTTGGCGCTGGGAGACCCACGAAATTGGGATCGCGCGGAACGATAGGGCGACGCCCAGAAGATAATGGTCCACAGGATAAAAAGTATGTATAGCGGGTTCAGGTTACGAAATGCGTCGCTATGCGGCGCAAGAATGAGCAGAATCACTCCCGTTGCAAGGACCAAGACTGTAAATCCTACGCCGCACCGAACGGTCCAGCGTAGGAGCGGAGTCCTAGTCCGATATGCTTTAATTACACGCCGAAATCATTGACCGTGAGTTGGTAGTTCACTTCCATGGCGAACGATTATAACCGAGTCGACAATTCACCAGACGTTCGGGCGGCGATGAAAATAGACGCCTTCAAGTGCGAGCGATCAGCGGTTGCCCAAGGTTCGGATCGTTCCCAATCCCAACAAACGCTCGTCGGCTGTGACCAGCGTCAGGTCTAAGACCTCGGCGGTGGCGGCTAGAATGCGATCGGCGGGGTCCTGGTGCATCGGTAATTGCCGCGCTACGAGAGCGATCTCATGGGTGAGCGGGGCTTCGCGGGTGCCGGCGGTGGCTCGCGCCAGCCATTCCGTCAGGTCTCCCTTGATGTGAATCCTGCCTTTGAAGTTCAGGGTCAGCGCTTCCCAAGTGCTGATCGGCGATAGCCAAAGTTCG
>Ga0116223_10002742_pt1 | contig 16331 bp, 15 predicted proteins | sample Sb_taG_3_FD_90092 | JGI IMG/M metagenome (GOLD analysis project Ga0116223, IMG submission 90092) | Peat soil microbial communities from Weissenstadt, Germany - Sb_50d_a_PC metaG | ecosystem: Environmental > Terrestrial > Soil > Wetlands > Peat | place: Germany: Weissenstadt | collected 2010-09-21 | reverse complement strand
GGCGGGGGCATTCCAACTGCCTCGAGAAAACGTCCCACGGCGGTGTGAAACGTCGCGTGGGGCAGAGTCCAACTGACGATGTATTTCATAAGTCTCAGCCTCTTTCTTTGTCTGGGTTTTTTGCTACGCAGTGCCGCTCAGGAAGAGTATACAGCAACCGGCTCATGATGCTGTTGTCAAGAGGGCGGGCGCGTGAGGGCGCGCGCCGGTGCGCAATCGGCGGCATATTGCGCCATATCGGGGCCGTCGAGGTACGCAACCTCGGGCTGCCACTTGCGCACGGTCTGCTGCAAGGCAGCGCGGAAAGCCAGAGATCCGCCCGAGCGGCGCACCACCACCACCTCCGCACACTGGGACAGCACCGCGGCCGGCGGCGGTTCCAGGCGTTCGCTCAGGGCCACGAGCACCACGCCCTGCCGAGTCTGCCGGCCGATGCCGGTGCTCGCGATGACGGCGCGAGGATCGGCAGGCGGCACGCCCCCGGGGAAGACCGCAATCGCTCCGCTTCCGAGTGCAAGGAGCAGTTCCTCGGAATAGTCGGCGAGGTATCCGGGGCCGCCGCTCAGGGCAATCCACGGAGCGGCGCGCAGGGCTTTGCGGGGGACGTCCGCCGCCGCTGCCCGGAGGCACAGGCGATGCAACGCCTGCTCCCATAACGTGCGAAATACGCCCGAAGAGGCCACGGCCCGCGCCAGGAATCTCAGGTAGTTGATCTCCAGGATTTCTTCGAGCTGCTCACCGGTGTAGTACCGCGAGGAAGTAGCCCGGTGGCGATGCTCCAGCACCGCGCCCGCCACATACACGGTCGGCCAGCCGCGCTGCCACGCGCGATACCCGATGTCCAGGTCCTCCACGTACGCCGGGTCATAGGCGGGATCGAGGCTGCCGAGCGCGCGCAGCATGGCGGCGTCGTAGAGCGAACAGCCGCCGCTGCCGTACAGCACCCACGTCAGGTCCTCGCCGGGGAGCGGCTCGTCGCAGCGAATGGGAAAATCGGCGGGACCGGGTTGGAAGTAGACGGCCTTGCCGGTCTCTTCGCGCCGCACTCCCTCGGGGAACAGGATTTGCGCGGTGGCACAGAAAAGATCGGGCACCTGCTCGAACGCACGCACCAGCGCGGCGAAGAAGTTTTGGGCGATGATCATGTCGTTGTTCAGCAGGCAGACATGCGAATACCTGGCGCGTCGAATCCCGCGATTCACGGCGCGCGCGAAGGAAAGCGGGGCGGGCGAAGTTTCCAACTGCACCTGCGCCCAGGCCGAGCGCAGCCAGTCCCCGGTGCCATCGTCGGAGCCGTTATCCACCACAACGATCTCGGCCGGGAAGCGCTCCAGCTCGCGCACGATGCCGGGCATCTGGGCGGCGAGCAGGTCCTTTCCATTGCGGGATGGAATCACCACGGAGATACCGGCGGGCGTTTCGCGCGGCGGCCAGGGCGTCACGGTACGCCGCCTGGGACGCAACCTCCCGGCGATTCGGCCGGCGGAAACCCAAAACGCGATTTTGGTTTCCGGCTTCAAGGTCAGATGAGCAGGTGACGATGCGGCTGGGCCGCGCCGGTGCGGTACGCCTCCCAGAGCGCCAGCGCCTGAATCGCGAACGCCGTGGAAACCGGGTTCACGTGCGGAAGGCAAGAGCCGCGCAAGCGGCCGAAAGTGTACCCGCCGTCGACGCGCGGATCGCTGTCGGAGGATTGGAATCCGGCCAGCCTTTGCGCTTCGAAGTGGGCGGCGGCGCGATCGAGCGCCGCCACGCCTGCCCCGTCGGCGTACAGACGGATGCGCAGCAATTGGGCGTACACGTCGGAGCGCTCGAACTCCGGCGCGAGGCTCCGTGAGTGAGTGGCGGCGATCGGTATGCCGGAGCGCAGAGCCGCGGCACAGCGCGGCTCGGCGGCCCGTGGCAACAGCCCTTCCAGGAAATACAGAAACGCGTGCAGCCTGTCCACTACCTTCGCCGGATTCGGATGGCCCGGCAGAAAGTCCACCCAGGTTCGCAAGGAATCTTCCAGAACGCGATCGTAGAGATCCCGGAATTGTGCGTCGCCGGTGGCTTCCCAAAGGTCCCACCAGGCCATGGCCGCTTTCAACTGGTAACAACCGGGTGATCGCGACCAATTCAGAGCGTCGCGCTCCAGGGGTTGCTTGCCGGGAAGCGAAAGGATGGGATGATAATCGTCCTCAGCCGCGAAGTCGGTTGCCATGGATTTCCCCAGCGCCGCGGCCACATCGAGGAACTCTTCGGCGCCCATGGCGCGCCAGGCCGAAAGCAGACCGCGAACGACGATCCCGCAATCGAAGAAGTAGGTGTGCGCCGCGGGGTCGAGCTCGAACGGCATGGTTTGCGACGCTCGATCCCAAGCGGTGTGAACCAGGAACCGCGCGGCGGCGGAGGCGCGATCCAGGTGCTCTCTGCGCTCGTCCGTGGTGACCGAGTGCAGGTAGACGTGGGCACTCACTGTGTAGCCCGTAATCTCGATCGAGACCGGCAGGTTGCGCTCTTGATCGACGCGATAATAGCGGGCTACTCCGCCGTCCGGTTGCTGAATGCCGGAGCGGAGAAACCACGTTCCGGCGCGGGTTACCTGTGGGAGCACTTCGCCAGTGTAGCAGGCCTGCATGGGGGTAAGTACGGGTCCGAAGCCTCCCTGAGTATAATCGGCATCATGAAGTTCTTCCTTATTATTGCATTCGTCAGGATATGTTTCGCTCAGGGCCGGGATGCCGAATTCAATCGCCTGGCGGACCGCTACTTCGACGAAGTCGTATTCCGGTACGATCCGGTCCAAGGCACTACCGCCGGCTTCCATCAATACGACACGCAGCTTCCCTCCGCCTCGCGCGCGGAAATTCAGGCCCAAATCTCGGCGCTCAAAAGGTTCGAAACCGAGGTGGCGAACTTCGATCCGAGCGGCCTCTCCGGCGCTATCGCTGCCGACCGCGAACTGGTCCTGGCGCAGATTCGAGGTCAACTGCTCAGCCTGGAATCGATCCGGGCCTGGGAGAAGAACCCGGACACTTACTCTTCCGGCGCGACCAACGCGATCTTCGTGATCATGAGCCGCAGTTTTGCGCCGCCGGCCGAGCGGTTGAAGTCAGTGATCGCACGCGAGCTCCTGATCCCGCGCGTTTTCCAATCGGCACGGGAGAATCTGAACAACCCGCCGCGGGTCTACACCGAAGTGGCGCTGGAGCAACTGCCGGGCATCGTCAGCTTCTTCCACGAGGATGTCCCCGCGGCTTTCAAACAGGTCACTGACGCTCCGCTGCTGACCGAATTCAAGAAGACAAACCAGGCCGTGATCGACGCGCTCGACTCGTACGGGGAGTATCTTAAGAACAACCTGCTGCCGCGGTCTCACGGGGACTTCCGCATCGGCGCCGAGAACTATCGCAAGAAGCTGCTGTACGACGAAATGGTGGACATCCCGCTCGACCGGCTGCTCCAGATCGGGTACGACGATCTCCACCGCAACCAGGCGGAGCTCAAGCGGGTGGCCGCCCGGATCGATCCGAAACGTACGCCGGAGCAGATCCTGCAGGATCTCGAGAACGACCATCCCGCGGGCGACCAGTTGCTGCTATCGTTCCGCGACGTGTTGGGTGGGTTGCGGAGTTTCGTCGAGACGCGGCACATCGTCACGATTCCCTCTCCGGTGCCGCCCATTGTGCAGGAGACTCCGCCCTTCGAGCGCGCGCTGACCACGGCGTCGATGGATACTCCGGGGCCTTACGAGACGGTGGCCAAAGAGGCGTTCTTCAACGTGACGCTGCCGGAAGCCACCTGGCCCAAGAGGCAGGTGGAGGAGTATCTCGAAGGATTCAACCGGGGCACCATTGTGAGCACCGCGGTCCACGAAGTGTATCCCGGCCACTACACGCAGTTCCTGTGGATCAAGAGCGCGCCGACCAAGGTGCGCAAGCTCATCGGCTGCGCTTCCAATGCCGAGGGCTGGGCGCATTACAGCGAACAGACGATGCTGGATGAAGGGTATGGCAACGGCGATCTCAAGCTGCGGCTGGGCCAGTTGCAGGATGCGCTGCTGCGCAACGCGCGCTTCGTGGCCGGCATTCAGATGCACACCGGCATAATGACGATGGAGCAGGCCCTGGAGTTCTTCGTGAAAGAGGGACACCAGGTGCGGCCGGTGGTGGAGAAGGAGGCCAAACGCGGGACCTCAGATCCCACCTACCTTGTATATACCCTGGGGAAACTCCAGATTTTGAAGTTACGGGAGGATTACAGACGCGTGAAGGGCGGGAAATCTACGTTGCAGGAGTTTCACGACGCGTTTATGGCGCAGGGGTACCCGCCCATCAAGATCGTGCGGCGGGCGCTGTTGGGGGACGACTCGCCGGTGCTGTAGGACGGGCCTCCTGGCCTGTCCCGCCCGTCAGAGCGCCCGCATCAATTCCACGGCGCCGCAGGCCAGGGCCGTGCCGATGGCCGCACCAGCCAACACATCGCTCAGAAAATGCATCCCCAGAAGGATGCGCGACGCCGCGACGCTCAGGGCGCAAAACAGGAGTCCGCTGGCCAGTTCCGGATAGAATCGGCTGAGCGACACCGCCACCGCGAACGCGGTGATGGTGTGGCCCGAGGGAAAAGAGAACTGGTCGGGTGGCAGCAGCGTGGCCCAGCAGTGCGGCTCGAATGCGCAGGGGCGCATGCGGCCGGTGGCCTTCTTGAGGCGCAGGAACACGGCAATCCCCGCTCCCGACGACAACGCGCCGGCGCCAATCGCCAGGAACCGCTGGCCCCCTCCGAACAGCAGGATGACCAGGCCCATGGCATACCACAGCCAACCATCGCCGCCGCGCGTGGCGCACAGCATCCACAGACGAATCCAGCGCGGCGCGGGCCACCGGTTGACTCGCCGCATCAGGTTCTGATCGCGGAGGGCGATGAAGCCCAGCATGGCGGCTGCGCGAGTCATGCCGCGGCCTCGGCCGCCGGCGCAGCGGCACAACTCGGCCCCCGCATGGCTCTGGCACGCAGGTAGCGCGCCATCCAGAAACGCGCGTATGCGGTCTCGACGGCGTAGTTTCCGAGAATCACCAGCGGAACCGCGGCCGCGAGGGGCGCCAGCGGCAGGCACCAGGGATTCTCGCGCATCATCAATCCCCCGATCGACAGGACGTCGCGCGTGAGCTTCCCATAGCCGCCGGCCTCACCGCGGACTTTTCCGAAGCCGCGGCGCAGGCCGGCCAGAAACTCCTGTTTCGTGCGCGCGCCGGGCACCACCGTCCAGGCGCAACCCACTGAAGCCATGACATGCGCGTCGCTGCCGCCGACCTCGGCCTTGCCCGTGAAATCCGCCAGCGCCGCGGCGTTGCGGTTGGCCCTCGGGAGCATGTGGCCGTTGTGCGTTTCCACGGCGGGAAACACGGATTCGAACAGCTCGAAATCGGCGAGAGCGCGGCGTCCGGTGAGGCTGGAAAACACGTGGTTCGCGCTGAAAAAGAGGCCCCGCTCGCGCAGCCAGGCGGCCAGCGATTCGAAATCCGTGCGGCGCTTGTCGATCTCGACGTGGTCGCGCTCGGTGATGTCGTAGACACCCATGTGCAGCCACGTGCCGCTGGGAAGCCGGCAAGTGACTTCCTCGCTGAGAAAGAAATCGGGCCGCGAGCGCAGGGCTTCCACGCTGTCGATGGAATCGTGGTCGGTGACGGTGACCAGGTCCATGCCCAGCCGCTTCAGCTTTTCGTAAACCTCGCGCGGTTCGTTGTAGCTCTCCCGGCAGACGGCCCGCAAGAGGGGCACGTTGCACATTCCCGAGTGCCTGGTGTGGACATGCAAGTCGCACCGCATGTCCTTGTTTTAAGGCCGACGCGGCTACAATCGCATTACAGTCGCAAAAAACATGCGTTAACCGTTTTGTTTTTTTCCAAGGCTCGGTTCCCTCGTGTCACAATCGGACTGATGAAGAAGCTCGACTTCATCTACTTCGACGCGGGCGGCGGTCACCGCGCCGCGGCCACCGCCCTGAGCCAGGTCATGCAGAAGCAGGGCCGGGAATTCGAGATCCGCCTGGTGAACCTGCAGGAACAGCTCGATTCCATCGACTTCGTTCGCAAGCTCACCGGGGTGCGGGGGCAGGACGTCTATAACCTCATTCTCAAGAAAGGCTGGACACTCGGATCCGCGCAGCTCATGCCCTGCATGCACGCGCTCATCCGGCTCTTCCTCAAGCGGCAGGTGCGCGTGCTCCAGGAGTTCTGGCGCCGCAGCCGGCCGGACATGGTGGTGTCGCTGGTCCCGAATTTCGGCCGCGCCTTGGGGGAAAGCCTGCGCAGCGCGCTGCCCGGCGTGCCGCTGGTCACCATCCTGACCGATATCGCCGACTACCCTCCGCACTTCTGGATTGAGCGCCAGGACCAATACTTCATTTGCGGATCGGACAAGGCGGTGGAGCAGGCGCTGGCCATGGGGCACGCGGAAGCCAAGGTATACCGGGTCTCGGGCATGATCCTGAATCCCCGGTTCTACGAGATCCAGCCGCTTTCGGCGCGCGATCGGGCGGAGCAGCGCCGGAAGCTGGGCTTCGATCCGGAGCAGCCGGTCGGGCTGGTGCTGTTCGGCGGCCAGGGCGCGTCGGTCATGCAACACATCGCTCAAAGCCTGCTCAACCGCCAGCTTCTGCTGATTTGCGGGCACAACGCCCGGCTGCGCGCAGCGCTTGAAAAGATGCCGCGCGCAACGCCGATGTTCGTCGAAGGATTCACCGAGGACGTGCCGCGCTACATGCAACTGGCGGATTACTTCATCGGCAAGCCCGGCCCCGGCAGCATCAGCGAGGCTGTCGAGATGCGGCTGCCCATGATCGTGGAGCGGAATGCGTGGACGCTGCCCCAGGAACGCTACAACACCGACTGGATCCGGGAACAGGGCGTGGGCGTCGTGCTGCCCAACTTCCGCGGGATCGCGAGGGCGGTGGACGAGATGCTGCAGCCATCCAACTACGCGCGATTCCGCACGGCTACGGAGCGGATCCACAACCGCGCGGTTTTCGAGATCCCGGACATTCTGGAGCAAATACTAGAAAGCGCGGGCAGGTCGGGAACCCGCCCCTCGTGATAATATGAGGGGCTAATCCGAATCGCCATTGTTTATGGACCACATCCTCTCGATTGTCTTGTTCACGCCTCTGGTGGGGCTTCTGGTGATGCTGTTCATTCCCTCGTCGAATGCGCGCTCCATCAAGTTGTGGGCCAACGCGGTGGCCTTCGTGGGCTTTCTGGTCTCGCTTCCGCTGGTCTTCGATTTCGATCGCACGAAGGACTTTCAGTTCGTCGAGAGGGCGCCGTGGATTCCATCCTTGGGCGCCAGCTACCACCTCGGTATCGACGGCCTGGGACTGCTGCTGGTCATGCTGACGACACTGATCGGCGTGATCGCCATCCTGTCGAGCTGGAATGCCATTCACGACCGGCTCAAGGAATACTACGCGTTCTTCCTGCTGCTGCAGACCGCCATGCTGGGCGTCTTCATGGCGCTCGATTTCCTGCTGTTTTTCGTTTTCTGGGAAACCGTGCTGGTGCCCATGTACTTCATCATCGCCATCTGGGGCGGCCAGCGGCGCGTGTATGCGGCCATCAAGTTCATCATCTACACGCTGATCGGCTCGGTGCTGATGCTGCTGGGCATCCTGACCCTCTATTATCAGCACTTCCAGCAATTCCAGACCCTCAGCTTCGATATCACGGACCTGATGCGCACGACGCTTTCTCCGAGTATCGCGTGGTGGGTCTTCTGGGCGTTCTTCGTGGGGTTTGCGGTGAAGGTGCCGATGTTCCCGTTCCACACCTGGCTTCCCGACGCGCACACCGAGGCGCCCACAGCCGGCTCCGTGGTGCTGGCGAGCGTCCTGCTGAAGATGGGGACGTACGGCTTCCTGCGGTTCTCGCTGCCGCTGCTGCCGGAAGCGGCGAAGAACCCGACGGTGGTCAACGTGATGGCGATTCTCTCCATGATCGCGATCGTCTACGGCGCGCTGGCCTGCCTCATGCAGAAGGATTGGAAGAAGCTGGTGGCTTACTCTTCAGTGAGCCACCTGGGCTTCTGCACGCTGGGCATCTTCGCGCTCAACCCGGCCGGCATTGCGGGCTCGATCATCCAGCAGATCAATCACGGCATCTCGACCGGCATGCTCTTTCTGATCGTGGGCATCGTGTACGAGCGGCGGCACACCCGCGAGATCTCCGAGTATGGCGGGCTCTTCAAGGTGATGCCGGTCTTCACCATCGTCTTCGGCCTGGCAGCGCTCAGCTCCATGGGAATGCCGCCGTTGAACGGGTTCATCGGCGAGATCACGATCCTGAGCGGCGCGTACCTCATGTCCATCAATTGGGCGTTTTGGGCGGCGGTAGGGATCGCACTGGGCGCCGCCTACCTGCTGTGGCTCTTCCAGCGGACCATGCTGGGCGAGGTGAAAGAGAAGAACCAGGCGTTAACGGATCTATCGTGGCGCGAGATCGCGTACTTTTCGCCGCTGGTGGTCTGGGCATTTTGGATCGGCCTGAATCCGCAGCCGTATTTCCGCGTGCTGGACCGGACGGTGGCGCAGATTGTGGAACGCGTCCGCCCGGGATATTACGCGGAGCAACATCTGCCCAACCCGCTGGAAGCGGGCACGCCCATCGCGTCGGTTCGGTAGCGTAAGCCTGAAAGCGGGTTCACCGGATGGATTCTGACCCGCGCCGGGTACTTTCCGGTAACGCCGTTTTTCTGCCCTCATCGCGAACAGCAATTGGACCGATACGTTAAACGCTGGCGACCAAGCGGGATCGTTGTTTTGGACTGCGAGAGGCCAGAATCCGAAATGTTCGACTACTCAGCCACGTGAACGCCCCTGAGCAATCCCAGTTGCGCACTCAGTGAGCGCAACTCTTAACCCAGCCATTACCGTAAGTCCGCCACGTAGATGTTGGCGACAAGGCCTTGGCGTTCAAACACCACTTGATCGCCTCGCGGAGACCAGGCGGGATATCGCACGATTCCAGAGCGCGATTGGAAGTGCGTCAACTGCCGCACGCGCTTGGTAGAGCGCGAAACCCAGTAGACGTTCCACAGGCCGTTGCGCAGCCCGGCGAAAACGATTTGATCGTTGTTCGGCGCCCAATCGTGCAACCAGGAGTGAACGGGCTCATCCACCAGCGTTTGTATCCGGCCATTCTCGGGAGAGATGAGCACAATCGCGTCATTCGATCCGTGCTCTTCCTCCGCAGCGATCCATCGCCCATCGGGCGACCATCTGGCGTATCCGATGCTGCGATCCGGCGGCGTCAGGAAGCGAATCTCGCCGGCATTCACATCTCCCACCACCAGCCTCATACGCCGCGAAGACGCGTCGCGAACGTGGGCGACCACCCTGGTTCCATCCCGGCTCAACTGGGGGAACTGCGCCTTGCTTTTCTGAGCGATTCGCTGGGGCGGCCCGTGCAAAGGGGAGATCCAGAGCGCGCGCGGCATACAGTAGTACGCACACCGGCCCTGCGTCAGCCAGATCGGCATCTCGCAGCTAGAGTCCGGCGGGGAGATGATTTGGGCGGCGGAGCCATCCGCGTTCGCCGCGACTATGACGGAGCGCTCACCCTGGCGCTGCGAAGCGTAAGCCAGCATCGAGCCGTCCAGGGAGAAATCCGGCTCCGTGTTCCGCTGGCTGAGGTCCTGCACGACCGGCCTGGGGTCGCCCCGCGGGGCGCCGGACGAGTCGATCGGGACGCTCCAGATCCCGCTCTGCTCCATCTCCTGGTTGAACGCCAGCCGTGAACCATCTCTCGAGACGGCGATGTTGGCCGGTACGGCCGCGGCCACTGGCATCAGCAACTCAGCTTTTTGGGCGTGCCAGTCACGGCCAAGTCGTACCCGGTAAAGACCTTGAACGCTGCTCGCACAGGGCGTAGTGAAGTAGAGCGCATTTCCCAGCGGGGAGGCAGCAAAGTTATTGAGACACTTGTCTTCCAGGTCGAGTTTTCTCGGATGGCCCGTCCACGCATTCATCAGCCAGATGCCACCGCCGGAAACAAACAGAATGTGCCGTCCATCGCCAAGCCAGCGGGCATTCGAATGGGCAGCCACAGGATCGCCCGGATAGGTGAGTTGGCGGGGAGTGCCGCCGTCAGCCGCCACCGACATCAAGTACGTAGCGGTGGCAGCCGGGAAAGGACGGTTGGCCTGCAACACCGTCGCCACGTTATACGGAGAGTAGATCAGCGTCCGGCCGTCCGGAGACCATTGCGGTCCGCTTCCGCTCTCCGACAGATACCGCACCGCTCCGCCGGAAACCGGCATCGTGGCGATGCCGCCGCGGGCCTGGAACGAGCAGGCCAGGTACTGGCCGTCGGGGCTCCAGGCGGGCTGGATCACGTCCTGGCCGCCGAAGGTGATCTGGCGTTCTTCGCTGCCCGGCGCCAGGGACCGGATATAGAGCTCGAAGTGGCCGGTGCGGTTGGAACTGAAGACGATTTGGCTCCCGTCCGGCGAAAAGGCGGGGAACAGGTCGGCGGCGTCCGAGTTCGTGAGCTGCCTGGTTGCGCGGATGGCTGTCGCCAGGTTGGTGTTTGGCCGGCGTAACCACAAGACAGCGGCTGCGAGCAAGACCACGAGAACAGCCGGTCCGGCAAGCCACCAGACGCGACGCCGCGGAGTGGTTGCGGTCTTTTCCGCGACGTGCTGCCGTGTGACATCCGCGACAAACCGGTAGCCGGTAGTGGCGGCGGTTTCGATGTATCGGGGGTGGTAAGCATCGTCGCCAAGCCGCTTGCGAAGCTGGGCAATGACGCGAGTAAGGGCAAAATCGGTCACGACAGCGCCCGCCCAAATGTGAGCGATCAACTCCTCTTTGGTGACCACCCGGTCGCGATTCTCTATCAGGTGGAAAAGAACGCGAATCGCCTTAGGTTCCAAGGCGACTACAGAACCGCCCCGCCGGACTTCGAGACGTTTGGGATCTGCGCTGCACTCCCCAAACCGGTAGGCTGAGGCCGGTTTCGGCGCCATCATAGGCTATCTGCCTCCGACAATTCGGACAATCACATCATATTACAAAACCATCTGAATTCCATCAGGATTCTCATGCCACGCGCCGCGTAGACTGCGACCATGTTTCGGTCAATTCTGTGCGCCATATTCCTTGCGGATTCCACGATGGCTGGCAGCCCGGCCACGAAGAACGGGCCCAAAGTCACCCTGGTGGATGGGTTTGCCTTTGTGCAGGTGGTAATCAACCATCGAGGCCCCTTCCGGATGCTCCTCGACAGCGGGGCCACCTCATGCGCTTTGACGCCGGACGCCGCCCGGGCCGCCGGGTTGGTTTACGACCATCAGGTCCTGTTAAACGCGGTAATCGGCGGCGAACGCCCTCTTCCGGCCGCTTACGCTACGGTCCGCGTTGAATCCATCGAAGCCAATTCTGTCGAGGTGTTAGTCGACCGGCTGGAATGTCTCCAGAGACTCAACACCAAAGCGGACGGCATCCTCGGACAGAGCTTCCTGGGCCGCTTCCCGTATCTGGTTGACTACCAGCGCAAGCAGCTTCTGCTGGGTGATGATGCGAGGCGGGCGTCCTTCCAGGTGGGTCCAGAAGTCCCGGTTACGCAATCCTCTGGCGGGATTATCGTGGCCGTCACGCTCGATCCGGAAATGCGTCCGTGGCGAATGATCCTGGACATGGGAGCACGCGACCTCATCCTGCAATGCGGCAGTAAATGCCCACAACTCAGCGGCCCGGAGCACGCCGGCCTGATTGTGACCAATGCTGGCGACCGGCGGGTACGGCGTGCCAGAACAGCGCGACTGGAAGTCGGTGGCTTGGCCATTAGCCATGCCGAGGTCTACCTCCTGGACACGCCGGGTTCCGCCGATCATGATGGCCTGCTTCCCGCCCGTTGGTTTTCGGCTGTTTACGTGGATGCCGGGCGCAACGTGGTGCGGCTGGCGCGCTAACGTCATCAGGGCAGGGATGGCAGTGGTTGATATGTGGGGTTTGGGGAAAGTGATCGGCCAAACCGGACCGTGCTTGTATACTTTCCACAAACGCCGTTTTTCTGCCTTTGACTAATCATAAACGTCGCCGCGTGACGTGGAGCTCGGGATATATTAAATAAGGGATTTTCAGACTATGAAATCCATCTTACTCCTTGCGGGCTTGGCTGTCGCTCATGCCCAGTCCCCGGCCTTCGATGTCGCCTCGATCAAGCTCTCCCCGCCCGATGCCGGATCAACAGGCTCGCGCGGCGGTCCCGGTACCAAGACCCCGGGAGTCTGGACGTGCCAGAACATGTCCCTCTACAACATCGTCTGGATCGCCTTCAATCTCCGCTCCCAGCAACTGATAGCTCCGGACTGGATGAACGAGCCGCGCTTCGATATCACGGCCAAGATTCCCGAAGGTGCCACCCGCGAGCAGTTCTACTTGATGTTCCAAAACATGCTTGCCGAGCGTTTTAGCCTCAAGGTCCACCACGACCGGAAGGAAGTGCAGGGATACGAACTCACGGTCGCAAAGAACGGTCCCAAGTTCAAGGAGTCCAGCCCCGAGCCGCCGAAGAACGCCTCGCCTCCAGTACCTCAGCCGCCCTCCCTCGGCCCCGACGGCTTCCCCGTCGCGATACCGGGTATCTCCGGCGTCAGCATCACCAGGAACCGCGCGCGCGGCCAGTGGCTTCGGGCGAAAATGGAAAGGCTCGTCCGGGACCTCGATTTCCACGTCGGCAAACCCGTGGTCGATGCCACCGGTCTGAAAGGGACGTACGACCTCTCCCTCTATTGGGTCCCCGACTCGATGCGACCCGACGCTGGAGAGCCAACCATCTTTGGCGCGCTCCAGAACCAGCTCGGCCTCAAGCTAGAGTCGAAGAAGGTCATGATTCCTGTCGTAGTTGTCGATCACGCCGAGAAGGTTCCGACCGAAAACTGATAACGAACTAGATCTCAATCCCGTTAAGTCTGCCCTCCCACGATCTTCTACGGAGTTGTGGACGGTATGTGGCTATCGGAGAGAACCTGATCGCTTAGAGGAGGTTCAGGCTAAACGCACTTGAATGCGCCGCCCAATTCCGACCCGCCCCATAAGCCACTCAATACCGCCGGACCAGCCATGTTCAGCAGCGTTTTTTCGGGGACGCTGCGCGGTACGCGGTCTGCAACAACTCGTGGAGCGCATCCGGGTGCACTCGGGAGAGCCGCACGAGCATGCACTCGTAGTCGCGGTAGTGGTCGGTGATGTAATAGGTTTCCGGAGCGGCGGCCATCAGCTCCTCGCGCTGGTCGAAGGGCATCTTGACGACCAGCGAATCGGGATCTTCGCGCAGGCGGACGAACAGCTTGCCCTTCACCTTCAGGGCTGGAGTTCCATACGACGTCCCCTCCTCGACATTGGGGAACGCGAGAGCGATTTGACGCACGGTCTCGTAGGTTACGGGTGACGGACGCTTCAATGGAGTCCGCCTTTCAGCCGGTAGAGGACGTGGCGGCGCAGGGGATGGCCTTCCGGCAGATTCGGGTGATCGAAATCGTCGGCGGGGTCGTGCCGCATGCCGAGTTTCTCCATCACACGGATGGACCGGAGGTTGGCCGGCGCCGTGAACGACACAATCTCGCAGAGGCCCAGCACTTCGAATCCGTAGCGCAGGACGGCCTGCGCGCCTTCGGTCGCCAGTCCCCGGTTCCAGTACGCCGCGTCCAGCCGCCAGCCGATCTCCACGCAAGGGGTGAAGTGAGCCTGAAACGAAGGCGCCGAGAGGCCGATGAAGCCGGCGAACACCCCGCTCTCGCGCAGTTCAGCGGCGAACAGACCGTAGCCGTGGCGTTCAAAGTGCGCGTCAATGCGCGCGGACAGTTCGTCGCTTTCGCCCGGCGAGAGGAGTTTCGGGAAGTACTCCATGACGCGCGGGTCGCGGTTCATGCGGCGGAACGGCTCGCGATCGGATTCGCGCCAGGTGCGCAGAAGCAGTCGCGAGGTCTCGATCACCGCAGTTTGCGCGTCCAGGCCGCGAGGGATTGGATCAGCCGCCCGATCATCTCCCGGGCCTTGTCGTCGGTGAGGTTGCCCTGGGCATCGAACTTCTGCGAAGCGTTTCCGATCATCACCTCCGGCTTGTTGACGGGGTGCATGTCCAGGAACACGAAACACTGGCGCAGATGGTATTGCGCGCGGGATGTTCCCTGCGGGCCGCCCGAAGCGCCCATCACGGCGACGGGCTTCCCCTCCCAGGCATTGTCGCCGTAGGGGCGCGATGCCCAATCGATAGCATTCTTCAAGACGCCCGGAATGGAGTAGTTATATTCCGGGGTGACGAACAAAATCGCGTCGGCGGCCTTGATGCGGCCCTTGAGCTCGGTGACGCGCTGCGGCGGATTGGCCTCGTCGTCCTGGTTAAAGGAAGGAATGCCGTCGAGTTCGAAGATCTCGACCGTGACTCCTTCCGGCGCCAGTTGCTGTGCAACCCTCAAGGCCGCACGGTTGAAAGAGGTCTGGCGCAGGCTTCCGGCGATTCCCAGTATCGTCAGGTTTCCCATTGACATCAGTATAGACGTAGGATTGTAGAGAACGCATGCGGGCGCAATCCTTCTGGAAGGCCGTGACCTTGGATCACTCCAATTTCCTGGAATCGCTCATCACGCTCCTGGACGAGCACAGGGTCCGCTATTGCGTGATCGGCGGGCAGGGCGTCAACGCCTATGTCGAGCCTCTGGTGAGCCTCGACCTGGACCTGGTGATTGCGGTTGATCAACTGCCACAGGTCGAGCCGCTGCTGGAGGCACGCTTTCAAGTGGTTCGCTTCCCGCACAGCCTGAACATCGCCGCGGCAGGCTCGGACCTCCGCGTTCAGGTGCAGACTGATCCTCGTTACTTCGCGTTTGTAGATAGGGCGACGCGCCGCGAGGTTTTGGGCGTTGCTCTTCCGGTCGCCAGCCTGGAGGACCTCCTTCAAGGGAAGATCTGGGCAGCATCGGGCAGGCGCCTGCCGAGCAAGCGCCGCAAAGACCTGCTGGACATCGAGCGCATCGTGGAGTCCTACCCCAGCCTGCGCGACCTCGTCCCGCCTGAGTTCCTTTCCCAGTTGGGGTGAAATCGGGTCGCCTTACTGCCTGCCAAAGCCCACACCCCTGACGCAGATCGCGGCGGTCGCCGTCCGGTCGAATTTCAACCGCACCACGGCGAGCTTCCGCGCCACTAAGCACTTGCATCGAAAGTGTCACAAACAGCAGCACCCGGCTGCCGCGCTAGAATCTCGTTGCGCAGCGCGGAGGGGTCCCGCTGATGCTCCAGGATCGGAACTAAATCTGGGTGTCCTGCGGCAGCCAGGTATGGCCGGGAACCGGAAAGAGAATTGCCGGCGCCAATACTCCTCGTTGGGCACCGTGGCCGTAAGCCGAGTTTCCGCCGGCTGGATCATCTCATCGTTTGATACTGCGGAATCACGACGCATAGCTGTGACCGAAGTGACAAGTATTACTAGTATAGGGCCGAAATATCAGAAATACACCCTTGCGTCTACTTCGTCTGCCTTCCGAACCAGGTAAGGTGTGTTGCGTCCTGCGTGGAACTGTGGACCGCCGCCCCGGAGCGGCGTAACGTCTCGATCAGTGGTTGGGGCCGGAATGAACTGCGCAACACCACTACTTCCCCTTGCCCCAGCACCCCCACAGCTTCCCGAATCTTTCCGATCGGATGAATTCCACGTTCCAGCATGGCGTCCGCGTCGATTTCTTCCACTACGCGTCTGGCCATCAGGCAGGATGCATCATCACGCGCATCCTGCGACGGCTGTAGGATCGGCAGATCCGGCGCAGTCTGGCCCGTGGCATCGCGCAGCCTCACGATCATCGCCTGCAGACTCACGTCGCCGATTTTAGCCGCCTGCTCCAGCGTCGCGACCTTGGCTACCGTCCGCCGGATCACAGGATTGCGCAACTTGGCGAAGACCGGCGCCATCTCGACAAGAACGCCTTCGAGTTCCGGATAGGCCTCGAGTAGCGCTCCGACCGTGGTTTCAGGACCGATCGGCAGGCTCATTGCACACCTGCCACCGCCGGTTCGTGGTACTCCAATAACCGGCGCTCACCTTCGAGCGCGCGGATGGGGCCGACGTCCTGCGTCACTTCCAGCGTCCCCAGGTAACGGCCGTCCTCGCTCCTGACCGCGAAATACCGGATGTGGACGAACCGGCCGAGGAACTGGATCCAAAATTCGGCCACACTCTGTCGACCTTCGCGAAAGTTGCCGATAATCCGTTCCACCACGTCGACGCTTCGCGGAGGATGGCAGTTTTGCACCATCCGCCCGATGATGGCTCGGCTGCGCGCAAAAACCCGGTTCGGACCCT
>Ga0116223_10002738_pt1 | contig 16345 bp, 12 predicted proteins | sample Sb_taG_3_FD_90092 | JGI IMG/M metagenome (GOLD analysis project Ga0116223, IMG submission 90092) | Peat soil microbial communities from Weissenstadt, Germany - Sb_50d_a_PC metaG | ecosystem: Environmental > Terrestrial > Soil > Wetlands > Peat | place: Germany: Weissenstadt | collected 2010-09-21 | reverse complement strand
GCGCACTGCTTCGAGGCCGCGACCTTTGCTGCCGCCGCCCTGCGAGCTAACGGCTATCCTCCTCTAGTCTTCGACCTCGAAGCCGAACGCGACACCGACCACGTCATTGCCATCTACCGCATCAAGGGCCATTGGGGAGCCCTCGCCAAGTCCAACTTCACCGGATGCCGTTATCGCGAGCCCGTCTATCGCACTCTGCGCGAACTCGCCATGAGCTATTTCGACGTCTACTTCAATCTCCGCGGCGAACGTACCCTGCGAACTTTTTCGCGCCCGGTTAATCTGGCCCGCTTCGACGACCGTGACTGGATGACCACCGACCAACATCTATGGTTCATCGCCGAATATCTGTTCACCATCCGCCATCACCCGCTGCTCCGCCCCGGCATGGCCAAGCGCCTGCATCGCCTGGACGACCGCTCCTTCCGCGCTGGGACCCTGGGCCGCGCGGAAAAGTAAATATTGTGGCAGCGAAGCAAAACTCATGGGAACCTACCGGGTTCTAATCACGTAAATATGAACATGCGCATCGAGTCCGCGCTCGTCTTTCTTGTTCTCGCCTGCGGCTGCGCTCTCGGCCAAGACAACCCGCCACCAGTCAGCCCCGCACCATCGCTCTCCGACGACCAGATCCGCGAGCTCATTCGACAGACCGCCGAAAAAGACATGGTGAACGACAAACAGCAGCGCGACTACACCTACATCCAGCGCGAGGAGCAACACAAGCTCGATGGCAAAGGCGAGGTAAAGTCAACCGAAACCAAAACCTCGGAAATCATGGAAATCTATGGCGAGCAAGTCGAGCGCCTGATCGCCAAAGACGACAAACCGCTCCCCGACAAAGACGCGAAGAAAGAAGAAGAGAAAATCCAGAAGCTGATCGACAAGCGCAAGAATGAATCCGACGGAGACCGCAAGAAGCGCGAAGAAAAAGAAGAAAAAGACCGTGTAGAGGAACGCAAGTTCGTGCGCGAAGTAGCAGACGCGTACAACTTCCAACTGGCAGGCATCGAGTCTCTAGCCGGACGCGACACCTACGTCATCGATGGCGAACCGCGGCCGGGCTACCAGGGGCATCTTAAAGAAGCCAAAATGCTGCCCAAGTTCCGCTTTCGCGCCTGGATCGACAAAGACGAATCGCAGTGGAAAAAGCTCGACATCCAATGCATTGACACTGTTTCCGTCGGCTTGTTCCTCGCGCGCATCCACAAAGGCTCGCGCATCGTCATCGAGCAAACCCGCGTCAACGACGAAGTCTGGCTGCCACAGCACATCGCGGTAAAGGTGGACGTACGAATAGCCCTGCTGAAAAACTTCAACGTCGAAGACGACATCACTTTCCGCGACTACAAGAAATTCCGCGCCGCCACCAAGATCGTCCCCGTAGGAGAAGTGCAGGAACCACCGTCACACCCCTAAACACGTAGCCCCGGACGCCTCGTCCGGGGCCAATAAAAACGCTCCTCCTGCCCGAGCAGGAGGAGCCTGAAAACCCACAACCTAGAACGAAAACTTAGCCGCCAACTGTATCCCGCGCGGCCCACCGCCGCCGAGGAACGGGTTGCCAATGCCCACGTCACCGGTCGCGGTGAGAGCGTAGGAACCCTTGCCCACTTCTCGGTTACCCACTTGCTGAAACCCATTGACCGCCGGATCGGTGATAAAACCAGGCAGGAATGGGTTGGCAAAGTTCGGATGGTTCAAAATATTGAAGACATCGGCTCGCAGCTGAAGAATCACCCGCTCCGTGATGTTTGTATTCTTGTAGAGTGCGAGGTCCCACTGCTTATATTGCGGCCCACGCAGAGAATCGCGTCCCATATCACCGTAGTGCCTCGTCCCCGGAATGCAGTCCGCAGCGGCTCCGGTGGCGGCGGTCACGGTGCACGGTATGGCAAAAGAGGCAAGCGACAGGAATTGATACGGATTCGAATTGTTCTGAATGATTGGCCCGACAACATCGGGACGGTCGAAACCGCCGCCGCCGCCGCTATAGTCATCTTCACCGTTGTAGTTCAGTTGGAACGGCTGCCCGCTTTGCAAAGTGGCCGTGCTGTTCATGCCCCAACCATTCTTCAAGCGCTGCATCCCTCCACCCATTTTGGGAATGTCATAACCGAAAATCCACGTAAACCGCTTGGGCAGATCAAAGTTCGAATAGGAATACTCGCGCTGCGGGTTGTTGCTGTCCTGTGGCTGCGCGGCATTGGGTTCAAAGTCCTCGCCATCGCTCGAGTTATCCAGCGACTTCGACCATACAAAGTTCACCATGGACGTGACGCCGTGCCAGCTGTTGATGCGCAACTGTGCCTGCAGCGAGTTGTAGTTCGATTGGCCCGTGGAATTTTCCTGTTCGAGGTAGTAGGTACCATAGGTGTTGCCCGGAGGGCCGAATCCTCCACCGAAGGGGCGAGCCGCACCACTAAAATCATGAATTCCTGCGGTGCATCCCAGTTGACCGAGGTCACAAGCATTGATAGCAGCAACGCTGGGCTGGTTCAGATCAAAGAATCGCCACAGACGGTGTCCTTGGGATCCCACATAGCCCAACTGCACCACCGCGTGATTTGTAATCTGCTGCTGGAAGTTCAGATTGTAGTTCTCCATGTAGGGCGTTTTAATGTTGCGGTCGAAGGCGAATGTGTCGCACTCGAAATTGCAGGCGGTCTCGCTGCCAAAAACTGGCACGCCGTTGGCGATCGCGCCGGCCGGCAGGTTCGGATTCAGTCCCGACGAAAGGATGGCCGCCGGTCCGATCGGGTTATACGCCGGCCCGGGAGAATAGAACGTTTCATAAGGCAGGTGGCCCAGCGCCATGTCTTGCGAGAATGCATCGAAGAAAAGCCCCCACCCGGCACGGATCACAGTCTGCCCTTTGCCCGTCACATCCCACGCTGCGCTGACCCTCGGGGCGAAATTTGTCTTGTCCGGGTTGTAGAGACTGCTTAACCCCGGCTGCCCCACCTGCGTTAATACAAAGTTTCCCGTTCCGGCCGTGCCCGGCGCGGGAGGAGTCAAGCTGGTGACGTTGCTGAGCAAATTGTTCTTTTCGCCCATCACACCCATATAGTCATAACGCAGCCCGTAATTGAAGGTCAGGCGGGAGGTAATGCGGAAACTATCCTGCACGTAGAATCCGAAATTGTTCTCGAACGTATGCCGCAAGGTGTCGCCGACATACTGAAGCGTGCCGCTGCTTTCGGGCGCTCCGGCTAGGAAGTCAGTCAGGCTGGCGAATCTCAACCGGCCGCGGAAATACTTGTCGAAATACTGCTGCACGGTCGTGCGATGGAAGTCGAAACCAAACTTAACGTCATGTTTGCCGACCTTCCAGGAGAAATTGTCGATCACCTGGTCGTTGCTGTCCACGCGGTGCCGCGGCACGCTGCTCGTCGCACCCAACTGCGCAACCCCGCTCGACCCATCGGCCTGAATGATGGGCAGGCCCGAATCGGCCGGGCCACCCGCGCATCCCAGGCCTCCGGCAGTCCCGGTATCGCAAAGACCAATCGAGCTGGGGTGGAAACTCTGATCCGCTGGGAAAAAACCTTCCGCGAATCGGTTCCAGCCATATCGCAGTTCGTTCACTTTGTTCGACCCAAACGTATGCACAAAGGAGAGTGAAACCAGTTGAACCCGAGTCGGAGTGTAAGTATTGAAACCCGGCAGCTGACCACCGCTAGCGGTCAGCGCCAGCGGGAACGACTGCACGCTATCGCCGAAAAAATATCGGCCGGTGAGCAGGTTGTTGGCGTTGAAGCTATGGTCGACCTTGGCAATCATGCTGGTCAGCCGATTAAAAGAAGGCGAAACCACAGACGCAGTTCCAGGGGAAAACAGGGCGCCGGGCGCCAAATTTGGCGCAGGCCAGGGGTTACGCGCCAACAGGCCTGCGATTACAGGATTACTGGCGTCACTGGGGCTGAGCGCGCCCCCCGGACCAGTGCCCGTGGGAACGGTCGCAATAGTCACTACGCCGACCGGTTCCTGCTGACCTTCGTAGTCTACGAAGAAGAAAGTCTTGTCTTTGACAATCGGCCCGCCCAGCGAAGCGCCATACTGGTTATTGTGGAACGGAGCCTTCGGATTTGGAGTCCCGTTTGCATTTTCCACCGGATTGAAGAAGTTTCGCGCGTCCAGAGCATCGTTGCGGAAATACTCCGCCGCCGTCCCGTGCAGCGCGTTCGTGCCGCTCTTGGTTACGATGTTGACGACCGCTCCCGCGTTTCGTCCATACTCCGGCTCGAAATTCGAGAGCACGCGAACTTCGGCCACCGCATCGATCGGCAGAATGGTCGACGGGGTCCCGAACACTCCCGCCTGGTTGATCGCCGGGTCGTTGCGGTAACCGTCGTTCATATCCGTTCCATCCAGCAGATAATTGTTCGAGCGCCCGCGCGCTCCGTTCATCGAAAACTCGCCGAACGAGCCGGGAGAATCTGAAATCTGGTCCGGAGAACCAGCCACGCCTGGATTGAGGTAGATCAGCTTGGTATAGTCCCGCCCGTTCACCGGAAGGTTTTCCACGGTCTTGCTGGTGAGTACGCCGCCCAGGTCGTTCGTAGTCGTCTCCACCTGCGGCAGGCTCTCGCCAGAAACTTCCACCCGCACCGTCACGTCTCCGGGTTTCAGCGAAACATCCACGCGGCTCTCTCCCGCGACGTTTACGGTAACGGTGTTGGTCACCGAAGTCTGAAATCCGCTCTGCGAAACCGTGACCGTGTAAGTCCCGATCGGAAGTTCGGACACCGCGTAGCTGCCGTCCGCGCTGGTCTGGGTGGTTCGATCCAGTCCGGTGTTCGCGTTATGTATTTTGACCGAGGCGCCCGAAACCACCGCGCCCGATGCGTCCGTTACCGTCCCCAGAATGGTTCCGCGAAACGTCTGAGCAACCAGCGCCGTCGACGCCAGAACAACCACAGCCAGGATCATTCGCAATCTCATGGTCTTTCTCCTCCCCAAGCCAAAATCATTCACCACCCCGCATGCGGGGTCCAAACTTCGCCTCTAGTCTAGTGCTATTTCTCCGAACAGCGGATAAGATAAGTCGCTCACAGATAACCAGAAAGATACCAGCGGATACTCGAAAACGGCACTCCAAAGAAGCCATTTTCAAGAACAGGCATTGTAGCGCATGCCCGCTACAAAGCAAGTGCGAAGCGGTTTACCACTGTAGGGAAGTGCGGTGCACACGTAGCCCCGGATACCTCCTCCGGGCAGCCGGCTCACACGGAATCAAAGCCGCGGAGCGAAGTAAGAGCGCAAAGTCGGAAAACCAGCTGGCCCTCTGCGGGGCGAAAGACTCTAACCCTTACCGAACGGAAGTCATCGCGCTATGTCCTCATCATCGTGAAAGTCCCGGATCCCGTGCATGCTCCGGTCCCAGTCAAGGCCCACGTGCCCGTGATCGTGTCGTTGTTCACGGTGCCCTGCAGAACAAGCGTGTTGCCGCTGGGGGTTCCAGATGTAATGGTCAACTGAAATGCCCCCGTGACATTTCCGTTCATGGCCCCGTTCACACCGAACGACCCGGTCTGTGTTCCTCCAGAAGTAAAGCAGGCGGTCGACGTCGTGAAACTGAGATTAGAGCCAGTCACCATCAACGTACCTCCGTTTTGCGTCAAGGAAGTCGTAAAGGCGAAGGCAGGAGTTCCGTCCGCGTTGGTCAGCGTCGCCGTCCAATTGCCGGCAGCGGTAGCCGAACTACTCGAATTCCCACCACCGCACGCGGTCAACGCCAAACCTAGCGCCAGGATCATCGCGATTCGAAACTGTTTCATGGCTCTCCTCATTTGTACCCTTGGAACCCCGGGCACACCCAGAAGTTGCGCCACAACGAAAACGCCCAGCCTGGTGGCTGAGCGCTTCAAATCAAAACTAGATGCCGGCAGCGGTCTGGCTACCGCTTCGCCTCATCCTTTTCCACCACGCCATCCTTAATGTTGATGACGCGGTGCGCGTACTCAGCAATGTCATGCTCATGAGTTACCAGGACAATTGTGTTTCCCTGGGCCTGCAGACGGTCCAGCACTGCCATAATTTCGTTTCCGGTTTGTGAATCCAGGTTGCCCGTGGGTTCGTCGGCGAGAATGATCGACGGACGATTGACCAGCGCGCGCGCAATCGCAACTCTCTGCCGCTGGCCGCCGGAGAGCTCGTTGGGCTTGTGCATCATGCGCTCGGCCATACCTACCGAAGACAGCGCCGCCTTGGCACGCTCAGCGCGTTCTTCCGAGGGCACGCCCGCGTAGATCAAAGGCAGTTCCACATTGTGCAGCGCCGTCGCGCGCGCCAAAAGATTGAAAGTCTGAAACACGAAACCGATCTCTTTATTCCGGATGCGCGCCAACTCGTCATCATCCAACTCGCTCACTTGCTGATTATTCAACCAATATTGGCCTTTGCTGGGCGTGTCCAGGCACCCGATCAAATTCATCAGCGTAGATTTCCCCGACCCGCTCGGCCCCATAATTGCGACGTATTCGTTGCGGCGAATGTTCAAATTGATACCGCGCAACGCGTGCACCTGCTGCTCCGAACCCATGTCATACGTCTTCCACAGGTCCAAAGTGCAAATCATGAAAGTTTCAGGGGAGGAGGACACTACGGGTTGCGCGATGTTGATTACTTCTGCGGTAGCCATTCTTTTCTCCGTTTCCTCTTCGGACACTTGCCCGCGCTCCGATCTCTGTTACCTTCGCCGGCTTTCGGTTGGACGAACCATCCGGGCGAAGGTTAGAGCCAAACTGCGGCTGAATCCGCGCCCTCCCAGAACCATCCGGGGCTAGGTGCTCTCTTCTTCTTCCTTCTTGGGCGCCGAGTTATCAACTTTTACGCTGCTGCCCGGCTTCAGCGTGCGCAACACTTTATAGCTGCCGGTTACGATCTCGTCACCCTCTTTCAGTCCCTTGAGCACTTCGATATCGGTTGTGCCCGCAATGCCAGTATCCACAGCCACGAATTCGGCTTTGTGATTGCGCAGAACGAAAACGCCTTGAATCTCCTGCTTGTCCTTCGCTGCCTCTGCTTGGGGCGCCGCAGCCTGCACCGCTCCCTTTTCGTTCTTCGGCGCAAGGTCGGCTTGAGTACGAACCGTCAAAGCCTGAATCGGAATGGAAAGGGCGTTGCCTCGTGTCGCGGTCGTGATCTTGGCTGTGGTCGAAAGTCCGGGTCGCAAATCGTCCGGTGGATCCAGCAAGGTCACAACGACTTTGAAATCCTTCGCTTCCTGGCTGGTCGATAATTGCTGCGACGTCGAAACCCCCGTCGAGCGAACAATGGCGTTATCCCCGATCTGAGTCACTACCGCCTTGAAGACCTTCTTCGGCATGGCATCAATCGTCACCTGTGCCGGCTGCCCCATCTGCACATTCACGATGTCGGTCTCATCCACTTTCACCTCAGCCGTGATCACCGACAAATCGGCCAAAGTCATCAGCGTGCTGCCCGGAGAATTCTGAATTCCGACCACCACCGTCTCGCCTTCGCGCACCGGCAAATTCGTGATCACGCCATCAAACGGCGCCTGATAAGTGGTCTTCTTCAAAACATCGGAGGCGTGAGTCAGGTTCGCGTCGGCCTGCGTGATCCGGCGATCCGCCGACTCTTTTTGCGCCTTGGCCTGCGCCACCCGCGCCTGCGCTTGTGCCAGTCCGGCGACGGCGGCCTGGTGATTCGCCCTCTGCATGTCGAAATCCGACTTCGCGATCAACGCATCTTTGTACAAGCCCTGCGCGCGGCTCCAGTCGAGGTCGGAGCGTTCCGCGTCCGACTTCGCATGATTGAGATCAGCCGCCGAAGTATTCAACGCAGCCTCGGCCGCCACCGCGTCCGTGCGGGCGGCGTCGAGCGACGCTTGCATCGCATCCATATCCGCTTCCGATTGCACGTTCTCCAGTTGCACCAGCATCTGCCCGCGCTTCACACGGTCGCCTTCTTTGACGTACAGCTTGGTAATCTTGCCGAAGGCATTGGCGCCGATATTCACATAAGTCTTCGGCTTGATTTCACCCGAAGCGCTCACCACAGCAAGCAGATCCATCCGTTGCGCTTTGCCCGTCTGCACCGCGACCACATTCTTGTGGCTCTGATAAACCGTGAAACCGACGATGGTACCCAGCAGCGCCACCGCTCCGACACCAATCGCAATTTTTTTCCAGGTTTTCATAAATCAGGTGCTCATGAACCAAGCGTTCAAAAATCAGGTGTTCAAGAATTCTGGTCTTAAAGAATTCTGCTTAAAGAATTAACGACTAGATCATCACAAATCAGCCGCCCAGCGATCCCCCGTTCAGCCTCTGGAACGACAGGACGCGACTCTCTTGCGCATCTTTCATCGGCCGCCGCCCGCAGGGGCACATCCTTACATACGACTCACCCCAGGCAAAAGTTCCCCATTGCAGAAACGACTATCGGATGCCAGCATTCACGGTGATCCCTTCAGGCCAACGCGTCATTATAGCCTGCCCCGGCCAACGGGAGAGGTGGCATTTGAGGGGCCAGTCTAAGCCCTCCAGACTTCGCAGTTATCGCTCACAAAACAAAGCCGAAAAAAGACCAACAAATCGCGCTCGCGGCGGTCTTGGATTTGTGCTGTTCCTGCCCGATGTAGTCGCCAAGGACTCTCAAGCGCTGGCCCGTTTCCAACGCGAGGTCAGGCAGCTTCCGCATTGAACCATCCCAATATCTGCACCATTGACGAAATCGGGTAGCAAGACGAATTACGCGAGGGTTGCAGCAACCGGAAAAACCGATATAAAGCGCAAATCTCGGAATGGTCGTGCGGAGCTCGTGCGGAAAGCGGGCGCACCATGGAGACGCGCCCGCCGCCGCGGAAGGCCACGCTACTGCCTAATTGGTGGACAGAAGGAAGCCATACTGGACGCCTTGCTCATAGCCTTTGCCATAGCTTCCGGTGATCGCACCGTGGTTGTTGATGCCAAGTTCCAGCACCCAACCCGATTGGTGAGGATCGAAGATCGTGATCTTGCCGTCTGGCGCGCGCACAAAACCGATGTAGTCGAGGCCGTTGCCGTCCAGGTAACCCCCGGTGATCAAGCCGTTGTCGTTGACCACGTAGGCCTGCGTGCCCTTCGATCCTTTGGGATCGAAGGTCGTGATGGTTCCATCGGCAGCGCGCACGAAGCCATGAAACACGCCTTTGGCATCTACATACGTGCCGGTGATGACGCCCAGATTGTTGATACCCTGAGGCTGGGTTCGGGTCGAGCCCGGCGCATCGAAGGTGGTGATGGTTCCGTCCGCCGCCCGCACGAAACCCTTCGTATTCGACTGCGAACCGTACTGGGCATAGCCTGTGACCACTCCCTGGTTATTAATGAACTGCGGCATGGTATCTGTCGCGCCCTGTACGTCGAAGCTTGTAAACTTTCCATGCGCGGAACGCAGGAACCCTTGAAATCCTCCGCTCTGTTCAGCCCAGGTGCCCACAATCACGCCCTTGTCGTTGATGCACACTGGTTCGGTCATGGTTGCGCCCGGCGGATCGAACGGTGTGATCGTTCCATCGGCGGTTCGCACATAACCATGTTCATAATAGGCGAACCAGATACCGGTGATGACGTTCTTGCTGTTGATGCTGCTGCCGAAGGTGTCGGTCGCGCCGGACACGTTGAAGATCGTGATGGTTCCGTCGGGCGCGCGCAGAAGCCCGTGGTTTCTGAGGGAGGCATCCCTGGTCCAACCGGCTATATAGCCATTATCGTTGATGCTGCCGCCGGTAGTTTGAACCGCGTCCTTGATAGCGAATGTCACATATTTCGACTCGGCGCTCGCGGAGCCGCTCAGTCCGCCCACACACAGCGCCACGCACAAAGCCAAGGCTCCGCTTCTTCCAAGAGCCGCCCTATAACCCACAATCCGATCTTGCATGGAATCTCCTTTTTTGACTTCAAAAGCGGCATCATTCTATAACCCATCTCGCCGGTTCGCAACGTGTGAAGCAATCTTCATCTGAAGTGCAGTTTGATTGTCATCCGGAGCAAGCGTTCTTTGCGCGGCGAAGGATCCGGGCGAGCCGCGCGATGTGTCGCGTTTTTTGCGACACAATAATCGCGCGTTTGGCTCGCTTCCCTACCAAACTGCACCACTACCAGCAATCTTTCATCTGAGGTGCACCGATTTGGTCTGCGATCCGCTCCGATGCTAGTCACAACGATCGAATCGACTTGAAGTAGCTCCCGTCTGTAACGTTTGCTCGTCGAACTTCACTACCGAGTGCACCAATAAACACGGCATCTGATACCCCGAGGTAAACTTACCCATGCCGCCAGGACTGGATAGCCTTAAACACATCGTCGTTTTGATGATGGAGAACCGATCGTTCGATCACATGCTGGGCGCTTTGAAGGCACAGAATCCGCTGATCGATGGTTTGACCGGAAACGAAAGCAACCTCGACACCACCGGCGCCACTATCAAAGTGCAGCCGCTGGCGGAATTTCAAAGCCAGCTCGATCCTGATCCCGACCATCATTTTCCCGCCGTCGATCTGCAAATTTTCAATGGAGACACCAGCAACCCCCGCGTGGCCAACATGCAAGGCTTCGTCAAAAGCTATTACCAGCAGCAAAACGACGTGGGGCACTCGGCAAAAATCCTGTACTACTTCACTCCCGACAAGCTGCCGGTGTTGACCACACTGGCCACCGAGTTTGCGGTATTCAACGGATGGTTCGCCTCCATCCCCGGCCCGACCATCTGCAACCGCGCGTTTCCTCACTACGGCACTTCCTTCGGCCAGGTCAGCATGGACGTTTTCTATGTGAAGGAGCCTTACAAAAGCATTTACGAGCGCATGATCGCCGCCAACCCAGCCCACACGGCGAAGATTTATTACTTCGATCAGGCCAGCTCCACCATGGAAATCGTCAACCTGCTCCAGAACCAGCCGCAGTTGTTTGCCACCTACGATCAGTTCCTGTCCGACTGCAAGGCCGGCACGTTGCCGGATTATTCATTCGTCGAGCCCAACTACAACGACCACGACGGAGACGACGGCGAGGAGTTGGCTTCCGATCAGCATCCCGATCACAACGTGCAGGCAGGAGAACTTTTCATCGCCTCGATCTACAACGCAATCAAGGAGAATCCGGCACTGTGGGCGAGCACGGCTCTCCTTATTGTTTACGACGAGCACGGCGGCATCTACGATCACGTTCCGCCGCCGGCGTGCACGCCTGACGGATTCGTTGCCCAACCCAACGACACCGGCACGGGAATGCCATTCGCCTTCGACCGCCTGGGCGTGCGTGTGCCCGCCATTCTGGTTTCACCCTGGATTCCGAAAGGAACCGTAGTGACCGGACGCGTCTTCGAGCACGCTTCGATTCCAGCCACCGTGACCAAGTTTTTTCTCGGAGATTACGACCCGCGTTCGCCGCGCGAAAAGGCCGCTGATACGTTTCTCGATCTGCTTTCACTACCCACTATGCGAACCGATGGGCCAGAGTTTCAAACAAGCTAGAACCGAAAACGAGGCAGGTGTTCTATGGCGGTAATTAAAGTTCCCCAGCCACCGAAAAGTGCGTTCAACAAGAACCGCCCGGTGTCAGCTCTGCTGAAGAACCAAATCCTCCATTTGCATGAAGTGGAAAGAAAATTTCCACCCGCACAGCACTCCAACATCTACATCAACGCGATCAAGACCGAGGGCGAAGCCGCCGCCTACATTCAGAAAGTGACCGCGCGATTGCATCCCGAGGGCGCAAAGCGAGTCAGGTTCGACATCGCCGCCGCCGTCGAGACCAAAGCAAAATCACGAACCAAGTCCAAACCCAAAAGCCAGCCCAAACGAAAGTAGCCGTAAAGGAGTGCCCATGCGATGGCGTCTCGTGATCGTTCTTCTGCTGGCCAGCGGATTCAGCTTGGCCCAGGAAAGCGCGCCAGCCCCGCCCCGCGAGACCCAACTGCAATCCGACTTCCGCCGCGAAAGCGAACACATTAAGGAAGCCTGCACGTTCAGCTTCAAGGGATTCTTCGACTGCGCCGAAGAGTTCGCCACCGATCACCCCATACACCTCGCCCTCGGCAGTATTGCCCCGCAAAACGGTTTCGGATTCGGCCTGGCCTTCGTAACCCACTACACTCCCAACGAAAGCTGGCGTATCAGTTGGGATTTCGACGGCGTCGGTGCCACCAGCGCCTCCTGGCGCGCCGGCGGGTATATGAAGATTATCCACACTCCGATTGAGCACATCACGGTGGTCACGAATCCCACCGGCAAGCCCACAAAAAGCAACCTCGCGGTTCACCCGTACACCGTCTTCAACGTCTACGCACAGGCGATTGCGCTGAACCAACTTTTCTTCTTCGGACTGGGCCCCGCGACCTTAGAGTCGGGCAAGACCGTCTTCGGAATGCAACAGACCATCGCTGGCGCGAACGTAATCAAGCCGGTTACCGAACTGCCAGCCATCCGCGGTCTGAATATCTCACTGCTCGGCGAGCTTAACGGACGCTTCGTCAACATCCGAGAGAACCACGGAGAATCGACTCCATCCATCGAGCATCTTTACAACAACGCCACCGCACCCGGACTCGCCAGTCAACCCGGCTTCGTGCAACTCGGCGAGGGATTCCGCCTCAAGCCCACTCTGTTCAACGATCGCCTCCAGTTCAACTATCTGGTGAACTTCCAGCAGTTCTTTGCGCCGTCGGATTCCACCTACTCCTTTCGGCGCTGGACGGTCGATCTCGACCAGGAAGTCCCGCTCTACGGACACTCCCAATCCGCCGCGCCCAAAGAAACCAACGGACCCGACGAGTGCGCGCAATCCGTCGGAGCCGTCTGCCCGCCCATCACCTACTCGCGAAACCGCAACGGCACAATCGGCTTTCGCCTGCTGATTTCCGAATCAATCGCCGACGCCGGCAGCGCCGTCCCGTTCTATTTCCAGCCCACCCTCGGAGGCTCCGACATCGACGGCAACCCTGCCCTAAGCAGCTACCAGGATTACCGTTTCCGCGCGCCCAATGTTTTGCTGCTCCGCGAAAACTTCGAACACTCCATCTGGGGGCCGCTGGGCTTCAGCTTCATGGCCGACCAGGGCAAGGTCGCGCTCACCCGCGGCGACGTCGACTTTCAAAATCTCAAACACAGCTTCGCCGCCGGACTCACCCTGCGAGCCGGCGGCTTCCCCCAAGTATTTTTTCTGTTCGCCTGGGGCGGCAACGAAGGCACGCACACCATCGGCACGGTAAACACCTCGCTCCTCGGAGGCTCCGCCCGCCCATCCCTATTCTGACTGCGTTCCTCCCTCCGACTCCCTGCCATCCCCAGCGTAGTCGACGGACTCGCTTCTCGCCCGCCGCCCGTAATTGCGCAGCAAGTCCCAAGCCTCCTTGTAAGCTGACCAGCCATTCGTCAGCTCGCCAACCAACAGCGTGATCGAGTTCCTTTTCGGATGCACGATCGGCCTCACCGGAATGATGAACCAAATGTCCAAAGGAATGATGTACGCCGCCAGAAAATCAAAATCTCCCTCCCCGTAAAGCGCGCTGCCCTGACTCGGATGCACCCCGCAGACGTATCCTCCATTCGGCTGCCGGTTGGCGGTCGACTTCACCTGCACCCGCACGAAGCGCCCGCCCGTCTCGACCACCACGTCATAACGCGACGAATCTCCCCACGGCTTGGCCAGCCGGAGACCCTCCTTCGCGGCTCGAGCCATAAACTGCAGCTCCGACCATTCGCCCCGCCGTTTGCAATTCTTAATGTGATCTTTCCTGCCTGACTTCCTGCCTGATCTCATATTGACCCAATAAAAAACGCGGCCTGGAGAGGCCGCGTCCCTTTCTTTGACTGTCTGCTTCTATTATATCAATCTGAAATAGGGAACTATGACATGTTTTCTAAAATTATATTCGGCCTGAATGCAAGCACTTAACCCCATTCGTGTAACTTCTGCCTATTGACAAGATTTTCCACAGCGATCCACAGCAGATCCTCACACCAACACCCACGTACCCCCGGACGCCTCGCCCGGGCAACCCCGCAAAACTCAACAAACCGCCAGGAAGGCGTAGTCGCCCTGCTCGATTGTCGTCCCAAGCAGGCGTTCTTTGCGCAGCGAAGGTGGCTGGCCCACCTTTGCGGGCTTTGCAAAGGTGGGAACCAAATGCAGCCTGCGTCCCGATTCTCCACCCGCGACCGCCGACCTCATCGTTCCCACCTTTCCAACGAGCGTAAAGGTGGGCCAGCCCCCTCACTGATACGTGCGGCAACTGGGACTGCTATCGGTGGTTCGACGCCGAGAACCCCAACAACACCGGCGGCAATCCCACCGGTTGCGTCGCCGCACTCGGCAGCACCGCCTACGATGTCGATCCCAACGGTGACAAAGAAACTTTTGCCTACAACAGCGGATATCCCTGCTACACCCACTACAGTCTGCCCACCTTGCTGGATAGCGCAAGCCCTCCCGTCACTTGGGCCTATTACCTTCGCGAAGGCGGAACAAACAATCAGGGATCGAACCCCGGCTATACCATCTGGAACGCGCCCGGCGCGATCACGGACATTTGCGACCCCACCACGCTCCAGGGTCAATGCGAGGGCCCTGACTACCTGAACAACGTATTCTCCAAGTTCCCCGGCGGCTCAAACTACCAGAACAACTTCGCGCCCATTCTGACCGACATCGCGAATTGCAAACTGCCGCAAGTGAGCTGGGTAATTCCTGACGGTAATTGGTCTGACCACGACGGCGGTCTGTACTCCCCGGGCGACGGCGGACCCTCCTGGGTGGCGGCCATCGTCAACCAGGTCGGGCAAGACAAAACCTGCGAAAATGGAAACGGATACTGGTCCGACACCGTCATCCTAGTCGTCTGGGACGATTGGGGCGGCTGGTACGATGACGTTCCACCCCCGGACTGCAACACCACCACAGGCGCCTGCTCGGGGTATTTCGGTGGACTGCAGGGCAACGGTCAGCAGTATGTCTACGGTTTCCGCGTGCCGCTCCTTGTCGTTGGGGCATACACAAAGCAGACAACCGGCGTAAACGGCTTCACCGGATACATTTCCGGCCCTCCATCCGACCCCCAGTGCGCCGCGGGCAACACGTACTGCCACGACTTCGGCAGTATTCTGAACTTCATCGAGTACGCTTTCGGCACCGGCGGGAACCACTTGGGAGGCCCATACGGAATCAGCGGCGACCAATTCTGGCCCTACGCGGACTACTTCGCCATGGACTCTCCTCCTACGTGCTCTGCCTGCGCGTATTCCCTCTCTGACTTCTTCAATTTCAGCCAGAGCAACTTTCACGCGTTTCAGACGATCAACGGGGCGAGGTATCCGCCGAGCTGCTTCCACCAGCCGACCGCGCCGAACTGCTTCCCGAGTTCGTATCCGCAAGACCCGGACGACGACGCCAGCGAAAGCGATTGAAGTGCCATTCGGCTGCAGGCGCTGCCTTGCGGCAGCGCCCGCGGCGGTTCATAATGCTATGCAAGCGAGGTTACCATGATGTTCGAACCGCGCAACCTGGGCCTCGGGCGGAGCCCAGCGGCCCTCGCTGTGATATTGGGCCTCTGCCTTGCGGCGCACGGCTCTCCAAAGTACAAAGTGCTGCACAACTTTACCGGCGGCGCCGACGGCGATGGAAACGCTGGCGTAGTGCTTGACCAAGAGGGAAACCTGTACGGCGCCTCGCTCGGCGGTGGAAACCAGAACTGCCGGGACGGCTGCGGACTCATCTTCGAGCTGACGCCGGGCCAAGGCGGCATTTGGACCCTCGCCGCCCTGTACGATTTTACGGGCGGAGACGGAGAAGGCCCTTCGGGAAACGTTGCTTTCGGCCCCTCCGGCAACCTTTATGGCACCACAACGTGGGGCGGCGCGCACGGTTACGGCACCGCCTTTGAGCTGACCCTCGACTCCCAGATCTGGCAGGAGGCCGTGCTTTTCAGCTTTCCGACGCCACCCACGCACCGGGGCTGCTGTCCCGAGGCCGGAGTCGTTCTGGACGGCGCTGGCAACCTGTATGGGACCGCCGGCATAGCCTACGAACTGAAGCACAATCCCGACGGATGGAAGGAGATCGTGCTGCACGACTTCACGGGAAAGAACGGCGACGGGGACGGACCCTTTGCCGGCCTGATCCTCGACGCTGCGGGAAACCTCTATAGCACCACCCAGGGAGGCGGCAACCAGTGCGGCAGCTCAAGCTGCGGCACCGTCTACGAGCTGACGCCCGAGTCAGGGGGCAAATGGAAGGAGACCGTCCTGCACCGCTTTGATGACAACGGCAAGGACGGAATCACACCGGGAGCCGGAGCGTTGCTAATGGATAGCTCCCTCAACCTCTATGGAACAACG
>Ga0116223_10002730_pt1 | contig 16386 bp, 18 predicted proteins | sample Sb_taG_3_FD_90092 | JGI IMG/M metagenome (GOLD analysis project Ga0116223, IMG submission 90092) | Peat soil microbial communities from Weissenstadt, Germany - Sb_50d_a_PC metaG | ecosystem: Environmental > Terrestrial > Soil > Wetlands > Peat | place: Germany: Weissenstadt | collected 2010-09-21 | reverse complement strand
AAGTTTTCATCGAGTGCTGGCGTTGTTGCTCGCAAGCCTGGCACTCGTTTTGAGTTGTTCGGCGCCCGTGCCCAAGCCGACCGGCCCAGCGGCCGATTACCAGGACGCCAAAGATATGTTCAAGCGTAGCCGCTTTGACCGAGCTCTGGAGTTTTCCGACGGGCTGGCCACAGCCACACCGGCTACAAAATACACCGAACGGGCGCAAGTGCTCCGTGTGGTGATTTTCACTGGCCAGCTCCAGAGTTGCAAGGAGCTGGCTGAAGCCTATGCCACAGGCGCCGATGCGACGAAGAATGCGCATTTCAAAGCCGAATATGAGCGCTCGCGCCACGACAATATGCTCGACGGGATGAAGGCCGCGCTTGGCCTGGCGGAAACCGCGCACCAGCTACTGGAAGGCGGCAAAGTCTCGAAGCAGTTGATTCTGGAAACTTCCTACCCCTCGGTCGAGGGTCCTATTGAAGTGGCGGACCTCGCACATGTCAAGGAGGGTGGTTGGGTCGAACCGGACCACCAGGATGCCGCGGCAGTCGATTCGCTAAACAAAGCGATTGACGATGCCTTGGCGGGCGCCGTCAGCGGGGATCGCTCGAAGGCCCGAAGCGCCCTGGCCTCCGGCTCAACTACGGTCGATGGCCTGGATTTCACTATTTTCATCGGCAATCAACTTGTCGACGGGGCGGGCTTGCTCGACCGCAAGCACGGCAACGATCCTGTGAAACTCCGGGCGGTCTGCAACGAGGCGTCCGAGGCGGTTAAGGCGGCGGAAGGCTTGTTGAAAGAGACGCCTAACGCGGATAAAGAAAAACAGGTTAAGAAGCTGGACGATCAAATCAAAACCACCCTCAAGCACATCTAAGAGGACGCTTCAAGACGCTCGCACCGCGGAGGCGCAGAATCGCGGGTATTGAATACGAAGGGCCTTGTCTCTGCGTCTCCGCAACTCGGCGGTGAGGTTTTGGATTTGAACACAATTCCAGGCGTCCGCATCGGACATACCAGCGACTTCAAAGGTCTGACAGGATGCAGTGTGGTCCTCTGCGCAGCGGGCGCGGTCTGCGGCGTGGACGTTCGCGGTTCCGCTGCGGGCACGCGTGATTTGGCTCCTTGCCTTCCAGGCCATTTGGTGGAGCGCGTGCACGCAATCTTCCTGAGTGGAGGGAGTGCTTTCGGCCTGGACGCTGCCGCGGGTGTTATGGAGTACCTGGAAGGGCGCGGCGTCGGATTTCCGGCCGGGAAAGTCCGTGTGCCCATCGTGCCTGGCGCCGTCATCTTCGACCTCCACTTGGCCTCTTCAACCGCCCGTCCAGACCGGCGGATGGCGCTTCGAGCCTGCCGGAAAGCAGGCCGAGAGGTAGTCGAAGGGTCGGTTGGCGCAGGGACCGGAGCGACGGTCGGAAAGCTATTCGGCATTGACCGCGCCACCAAGGGTGGCGTGGGATTCTGGAGCCGGGAATTGCAGGGCGGAGTCCGCGTGCAGGCCCTCGCCGTGGTGAATGCCTTTGGCGATGTCGTGGATTCCAGGAGCGGCAGAGTGCTTGCCGGAGCCCGCCGGTCGCGCGATTCAGCCGAGTTCGTGGGAACTGTGGAGAGCATGTTCGAAGGCCGCGCCGGTCAGGGTTTTGGAGCAACCCACACGACGCTGGTGGTCGTCATGACCAACGCCGCGGCCGATAAAATCCAGATGACGAAGGTAGCCCAGATGGCGCAGGATGGACTGGCGCGCGCTATTCGCCCCGTTCACACCCAATGGGACGGAGATCTGGTCTTCGCGCTTTCGCTGGGTCGAAAGCCGGCTGATGTGAACACTGTCGGGACGGCCGCAGCCGAGGCGACCGCAGAAGCTATTGTGAGGGCCGTCGAGACGGCGGAAGGCCTGGGCGGCGTTCCGTCGTGCCGGGAAATCAGGGGCTAGGGACTAGGGATTAGGGGCTAGGGACTGGAACGCTGCTGCCTCCGGCTATGTTCGATGGCGACCATACCTAATCTTGGTCTCTGGTCCCTAGCCCCCAGCCCCTAATCCCTAGCCCCTGCTGTTCAGTGGCTCGGTTCTGGACCGACGCCAGGGTTAGTGGATGGAGGGGGCATGGGAGCGGCGGTGCTGCCATGCGGAGTTGTGCCGGGCATGCTCGCCGTGGCAGTGGATTCAACCCGCCATTTATCACCGGTTTTGCGCAATCGGTAAACTATGCCCACGGCCATATTGGGAGCTTGTTTGCTTCGGAATTTCACCTGCGCTAGAGCCGTGTCTCCGTTGAAGGTCACGTCGCCCAACTCCACCGTCATGTTCTGGAAAAAGACGTTTGGCTGCTGTTTCAGGTGCTCCTCGATGGCCTCCTGAACTGCCGCTTTCGAATCGATTCCGCCCAGCTTGTGGCAAGCTGCTGAAGCAGCCACACTTAGCACTACAAGACTGATCACCACCACGCGCATCGGGACCTCCCCTATCTCGAACAAGCCTAGCCTTGCGCTGCGGGATTGTCAAAGGAGGTCGTAGCACAGGCACTCCTGCCTGTGCCCGTGCTCGATGCCAACAGGTCGCGCGAAGGCACAGAGGCAGGAGTGCCTGTGCTACCCAAGGCCGAGGGTCCGCCCTATCCGGCCAGGTTTGACACACTCGCGCGCCTGGTTTAAATTGACGATTCTAAGAATAACAAGGAGCCACCATGCTCGATCTGAATTTCGTCCGTGACAATCTGGAATTGGTGAAGCAGAAAATGCGCGAGCGCGGCCTGGGAGAGGCGCTCGGCGGGTTTGAGTCCATTGACCGCGAGAGGCGCAAATTTCTTTTGGAGGCGGAAACGCGCAAGGCGCGCCGCAACAAGGTATCCGACGAAATCGCGGCGTTGAAGAAGGCGAAACAGGACGCCTCTGCCCTGATCGCCGAGATGAAGCGGGTGGGCACGGAAATTCAGGAGTTGGACGAGAAGGCCAAGCAATACGACGAGCAATTGCAAGAGCTCCTGCGCGCTATTCCCAACCTGCCTCACGCGAGCGTTCCCGTTGGCCGGGGCTCAGAGGAGAACCAGGAGGTCCGGCGTTGGGGCACGCCTCGCCAATTCGACTTCGAACCGAAGGCGCATTGGGACCTTGGCCCCGCCCTGGGCATCCTGGATTTCGAGCGCGCAAGAAAGATCGCCGGGGCGCGCTTCGCGGTTTACAGCGGCATGGGGGCGCGCCTGGAGCGGGCGCTGGCGAACTTCATGCTCGACTTGCACACGAAAGAGCACGGTTATACCGAGATTCTTCCTCCCTTCATCGTGAACTCTGCAAGCCTCTTCGGCACCGGCCAGTTGCCCAAGTTCAAGGAAGACCTCTTTAAGCTCGAAGGAACCGATTACTGGCTGATTCCCACCGCCGAAGTTCCAGTCACAAACCTCTACGATGGAGAAGTCCTGGAAGCCGAAAAGCTGCCCGTGAAGCACTGCGCGTGGACAGCCTGTTTCCGGAGCGAAGCGGGTTCTTACGGCAGGGACACACGAGGTATCATCCGCCAGCATCAGTTCCAGAAAGTCGAGTTGGTGAAGTTCGCGCTTCCGGAAAGCTCTTACGACGAGCTCGAGTCACTCACGCGCAACGCGGAAACCGTCTTGCAGCGCCTGGAGCTTCCGTATCGGGTGGTTGCACTCTGCACGGCTGACCTGGGCTTCAGTTCAGCCAAGACCTATGACCTGGAAGTGTGGCTTCCCGCCGCCGGCGAATATAAAGAGATTTCCTCCTGCTCAAACTTCGAAGCTTTCCAGGCTCGCCGCGCCAACCTTCGCTTTCGCCGCGGCAAATCCGGTAAGACGGAGTTACTTCACACCTTGAACGGCAGCGGTTTGGCCGTCGGAAGAACCTGGGTGGCGATCATCGAGAACTACCAGCAAGCCGATGGCTCGGTCGTCATTCCAAAAGCGCTGCGTCCCTATCTGGATGGACAAGAGAGGATCAGCAGGCCGTAGGCAGGTGGGCAGATCATATGCGCTAAGGAAACAGCCGCCTTCAGTCAATTCGATGCTGAGTGTTGCGTCCCGCGAAGCGGGACACCGTGAGTAGCCGTAGGTGAAACCTACGGAAAATGCAGCGACCATCAACATTCCGGCCCTGGAGGGGCCGACCCGTCCGAGGTCAACCCCGTTGGAGTTGGAGTGACTTGGGGACGCTCCCGTCATCCGCAGGTTAAAACCTGCGGCTACTTACGGTTGGCCCCATTCGGGGCCACTCGGTCAAGCCGTATCTTAGCGCTTATGGGTGGGCAGATGGTGAGGTAGTCTGCCCAACTGCCTAGCTGCCCATCTGCCGATCTGCCGACCTGCCCACCTGCTTCACCTCTGTTCGCTTCCTGGCGCGGGTTCCGGCATGTAGCGGTGAAAGTCACCGGGTGCGTGGGTGTGTTCGAATTGGATGGTGGAATGGGTGATGCCGAATCCGCTGGCTAAAACCTCGCGCAATCGCTGGCAGATTCTTTCAGTCTCAGACGTCGGCATGTCGAGGATTTGGATGTGGCAGGAAAGCGCGTGAGACTCAGTGCCCAGGCTCCAGATATGAATATCGTGAACTTCGCGAACACCCGGAACTTCCAGCATGGCTTTCGCGACCCGTTCCAGATCCATTCCTCTAGGAAGGCTCTCCAGCAAGATGTTCGTTGATTCCGTGATGACGCCGAGTGCTGTCCACACGATCATACCCGAGATCAGAAAGGCGATGATAGGATCAATCAGCGTTTGACCCGTTCTATGGATCAGCCAGGCCCCCGCGATGAGGGCAATATTGGAAAGCGCGTCGCCCAGGTTGTGAATGAAAACTGCGCGCAGGTTCAAATCGCTGCGACCCGGCGCTAGCGACAATGAGATGCTTCCGTTGATGACCAAGGCCACGACCCCGACCACCAACATGGCGTTTGTGGCGATCGGCTCCGGATTCAGAATCCGCTCGTAACCCTCATAGCAGATGAAGATAGCTACGGCCACCAGTAGCAGCGAGTTTACAAAGGCGGTAAGCACGCCGGCGCGCTGGTAGCCATAAGTTTTTTGATGATCGGGAGGCTTGCGCTCGAAATAGATGGCAATCCAGGCAAGCACCAGCGAGGGAAGGTCCGTCAGGTTGTGCCAGCCGTCACTGACCAGGGCGAGGCTGTGCGACATATGGCCAGTGACGAACTCAATCACCACCAGAATCAGCGTGATCAGCAGCGCGCCCTTGACGACCCAATCCGGCCGCTGAAAGTGGCTGTGACTGTGCCCGTGAGCGTGGCTGTGGCCATGACCGTGGCTGTGCACATGAACCCCCGCCGTGATTTTATTCCATCGGGGAAACCGCGCGCAAGAACAGTGGCGAGTGACGAGCGACGAGCAAGAGTCAGTACGAAGGTTAAAGGGTAAAGGCTGAAGGATAAAGGAGGACGCACGACATTGAAGTGACTTCGCTCAATAAGGATCAGACTGTCAGGGTTGCGCCTGCCCTTTACCCTTTATCCTTTGCCCTTCACACTTCATTACTGACTCCTTCCCAGCCGTCAGACTAGCTTCGCATCCAACGTGATCTGCGTTCCGGCGAGGGCTTTGGAAACCGGACAGCCTTTCTTGGCGGCTTCCGCCTGCTGCTGGAAGGTGTCATTGTTAATTCCTGGAATTTGGGCTTCGGTGTGCAATTCGATCTTGGTGATGCCAAATCCGCCCTCGACCGGTTCAAGGTGCACCTTGGCGGTGGTGTGAACGCGCGTAGGGGTGAAGCCGGCTTTCGACAATCCTGCAGAGAGAGCCATCGAGTAGCACCCGGCATGCGCGGCCGCAATCAATTCCTCGGGATTTGTCCCTTTTCCAGATTCGAATCTCGAGGCGAAAGAGTAGCTGCCCTCATAAGCGCCGCTGCCCAGCTTCATCGTGCCCTGTCCTTCCCTCAAATTGCCTCTCCATTCAGCTTCGGACGTTCGAACGGCCATGGTGGTGTGCTCCTTTGGAAGAATTTTGAAAGTTTGCGTGGACTGCCCCTCAATCGGCCCTAATAGAATAGCATAGCACGCGTGGACGAATGTGGATTCGCCCTCTATGGAATCAGGACGATCTTCCCGTAAGCGCCGGGTTCCATCACCGCCTGGTGGGCGAGCGGCGCGTCGGCGAGCGGCATCTCGCGGCCGACGATGGGGTTGAGCGTCCCATTCTCCAAACCCGCGACGAGCGCCGCATGAATGCTGGTCAGTTCATCCTTGGTAGCATTCAGCAAAGTGAAACCGAGGATGCTCAGGTCGCGCTGCATGGCGGCGCGAGGATTGATTTCAATGCTGCCGCGATTGCCGATCACCACTACGCGCCCTCGCAGGGCGAGCAAGGTGAGGTCTTTCGCCAAGTTTACGTTTGCGAGCATTTCAAGAATGATGTCAACGCCGCGTCCCTTCGTCAACGCCATGATTTCCTCTTCGTGGCCCGGCCGGCGGTGATCCACCACGTGGTGCGCGCCCTCGTCGAGCGCCAGCTTTCTTCCCTTCTCCGTGCCCGCCGTCCCGATCACGGTGAGCCCGCCCGCGCGCGCCATCTGTATCGCAGCAATGCCCACGCCACCACTCGCGCCATGGACCAGCACGGTCTCTCCCGGCCTTCCCTGGGCGCGCTGGTATAGAGCGCGGTAGGCCGTTGCGTAGGGGACGTTAACGCCGGCCCCCTGTGCAAAGCTGACCCGCGCAGGCAAGAGGTGAACCTGCGCGGAGTCGCAGAGCGTCTGCTCGGCGTAGGCGCCGCGCAGCGTTCCGCCTATGTAGACACGCTCACCCACCCGGACGTTGTCCACGCCTTCACCGACCGCCAACACCGCCCCCGCGGCATCCATGCCGGGCGTATAAGGCAGCGAAGGCTTCACCGCGTAACCGCCCGTGCGGATATAGGAATCCACGGGGTTCACACCCACAGCCTTCACACTCACCACAACTTGGCCGGGGCCGGCTGTAAGGTCCGGCACCTCCTCGAGTTTCATCACTTCCGGCCCGCCGAATTCATGAACGCGAATGGCCTTCATATACCCTTCCTCCTCGTAGCGCTGACCTTCAGGCCAGCACCGGAGATGCCGACCTACCGAGGGTTAGATAATATCGTGACGGACCAACCCCCTCACCTGTCCGTCGGCTGACGGACACCCTCTCCCCTAAGGGGGCGAGGGCATCAACTCGGGTTATTTCTCCCCTCGCCCCCTTGGGGGAGAGGGGTCGGGGGGTGAGGAGGTCATGTCACATAATTCTGCAATCCTCAGTAAAGGTCGGCGCCACCGTAGAAACGCCGCTACAACGCCTGCAGCCCCGCATCCTCCGCCACCACTTTAGCCAGCGCCGCCCAGTCCAAGTCTCCCCACCCTCGGGCCACGCCACTCACGAAATGGTCGCGAATCGCGCTGGCGAGGGGCATAGGCACCGCGGCTTCTTCGGCGGCGGAAAGCACCAACCGCAGATCCTTCAGGCCCAGGCGTAGCGCGAAGCCTGGGGGCGAGAACTTGCCTTCAACGATGATTTTGCCGTAAATCTCGTAAACGGGAGATTGGAAAAGCGAGCCATTGAGAATTTCGAGGAATTGCGCGGGCTCGACGCCGGATTTTCGGGCCAGCGCGAAAGCTTCCGAAAGGGATTCGAGAACGGAGGCAATCAGGAAATTCCCCGCCAGTTTGAAGGCGTTCGCCGCGTACTGCTCGCTCCCAATCACGAAAACTTTCCTTGAGACGGCCGCGAGAAGCGGGCGCACGCGTTCTATCGCCTCAAGAGGACCGGCGGCCACCACTACAAGTCGCGCTGCTTCTGCGGCATCGGGCCGTCCGAAAACGGGCGAGGCGATAAAAATCTGGCCGCGAAGTGTGTGCTCTTGCGTGAGTCTCCGCGAGAGCGCGGTGCTGATGGTGCTGAGGGAGAGGTGAATTCCTCCCCTGGCGAGAGCGTCGACGATACCGCCGTCTCCTAGCGCCACCTCCTCGAGGGCCCGGTCGTCCGCCAGCATGGTCATGACCATTCCCGATTGGCACGCTTCGCCGAGCGAGTTCGCCACCTGAGCCCCGGCAGACGCAAGGGCCTCAGCTTTGCTTCGCGTTCTGTTGTAGACGGTCAATTGGTGGCCGGCCCTGAGCAGATTGTGCGCGATCGGGAGTCCCATGTTTCCTAATCCGATGAATCCGACCTTCATACCCCCTCCTCTTTCCCGTTAGAAGTGGCCATGTGGCCAAATGAGCGGCGCCACCTGCTTCACGGAAAGGCGAAGAAGGTGTGAAAAAAGCAGGTGCCTGTCATCCTGTGCGGAGCGAAGGATCTCCGCAGTTCCCGTGGTTCAAAGACCTTCGAACAACTGCAGAGATCCTTCGCTCCGCTCAGGATGACACATTCAAAATTTCTTCACAGGCTCGGGCCTCTCGGCACAGCAGAGGACAAAGCCACACACGCAACCCACCCGCTCCGGCGGGATTCGGACAAGCGTACGCCCTACCGCTGCCTATTGTCTTCTGCTTTCTTGTGGTACGACGGAGATGATTCGCTTCTCGCCGTGGCGGAGAACCGTCACCTGAGCTACGACACCCACTCTTTCATCGGTCAACAATTGGTGCAACGCGTCAATTCCCGCGACAGGGTGATCGTCATAGCCCACAATCACGTCCCCTTCGCGCAGTCCCGCTATCTCCGCAGGACTCTGAGGTTCCACTGAAACCACCAGCACGCCGCTTGCGACATCGAGGCCGTTCAGCCGCACCAATCGGCGCTGAAGCGGAAGATCCTGCCCCGCCACGCCGATGAAGCTGCGGCGTATCTTGCCATCCCGGATCAGGCGGGCCGCAACAAATTTCGCGGTATTGGCGGCGATGGCGAAACAGATACCCTGCGCTGGCAGGATAAAGGCCGTGTTGACGCCTACCACCTGTCCCTGCGAAGTCACCAGCGGGCCACCGGAGTTTCCAGGATTCAGTGCGGCGTCGGTTTGAATAACATTGCTGATCAGCCGGCCCGTCCGGGAGCGGAGCGAGCGGCCCAGTGCGCTGACCACTCCTGCCGTCACCGTACATTGAAATCCGTAGGGATTTCCAATGGCGATTGCCAATTGTCCCACGCGCAGCGCCTGGGAATCGCCCAGCGCGGCGGGCACGAGGTTTGCGGCCTCGATTCTTACCACCGCCAAATCCGTCTCCGGGTCGTCGCCCACCAGGTCAGCCTGAAAGCGCCGGCCGTCAGTGAGCGTTGCCTCGATCTTGCTCGCGTTATGCACCACGTGGCTATTGGTGAGGATGAATCCGTCGGGCGTGAAGATGAATCCCGACCCATGCCCGAGAGCCTGGCGTGGGGCGCGCAAGTCCGCGGCCGGCTCTCTCTCGGATATCTGATGAACTTCGAGGTTGAGAACTGAGCCGCTGACCTTTTCCGCGGCGCCGATCACGGCGCGCGAATAGGCGTCGAGAAGTTCATCGTCAGGCACCGGCACGGCAGTCGATACAACCCCACCGTACGGGGCGGGAGTAATATCCAGTACATTCTCTAAGACTGCTGCCATTTCTCCCTCCTGTTTTGAAGCCGATAAGTACGCTTTATTAGATTCCTGGGGCGCAATTCCGTTTCGAAAGCCTCCCCCTGCGCGTCATTCCCGCGAAAAGGCTGAGCGGGAAGTTTCCATGGGCCTTTGGCCCACCCTAGGGAATGAAAATCAGCGTCGTCCCCGCGAAAGCGGGGACCCATTGTGGGTCGGAAGAAAGATGGATTCCCGCTTTCGCGGGAATGACGAGTCCGGGCGTGATTTTCAGGAGAGTCGTACGGACATTCGTTGGGATTGCTCCAGGACGGTCAGAAGGTTCGCCCCTACAACTCGGTTTTTCGGACCATCTCAACGGCGCCCGAGCCGCCGCGGTACACCGCAACGCACGTTTGAGGTAGAATATCCAGTGGCAGGCTGAGGACTGCCGATCCAGAAGTAGTGTAAGGACGGGATGTATGAGTCTCCTCGATCCAGGACGGACGAACAAAAGCCCAGCGCGGCGAGTTAACCTCAAATGCGCACTGGGTAAATTGGCGGCACTGACGATGCTGGTTGGCGTGTGCGCGGCGCCGGGTTTCCTCCTTCGGGCGCAGAATACGTCGTCGGGTCCGCCATCGTCCGGCGCCAACAACCCGCCTCAACAACCCTCCACTCGGCCGGGCGAGACTGCACCGCCGACAACCAAAGACAAGATTAAGGTGCGGGTGCAGGTGGTGGATGTTCCGGTGACCGTGGTCGGCAAGCGCGGCCTGCCGATCATCGATTTGACGCAAAGTGATTTTCAGATCTATGAAGACGGCCGGCCTCAGGCCATCCGCTACTTCAGCCAGGAGTCCCACCTACCTCTGCGGATTGGCCTGATCCTGGACACCAGCAACAGTGCGCGACGGCAACTCGAGTACGAAAAGACCGCGGCGACGGATTTCGTCTACCAGATGTTGGAGGGGAGGAACGTCAGGAACCAGATTTTTCTGCAATCCTTCGACACTTCCAGTTCCCTGATTCAGGATTTCTCGACCGACCCTGAAGCCCTCAGCGAGAAAATTCAGGACCTGAAGGCCGGCGGCGGAAAGGCTTTGTATGACGCCATCTATAATTCCTGCAAGGATAAGATGATGCACGCAGGAGACCCTGAGCGCACGCGGCGGATCCTGGTGCTGATCAGTGATGGCATGGACGTGCAGAGCCAACATTCTCTGGATGAAGCAATTTCCATGGCGCACAAGGCCGAAACCATGATTTATACCATCGGCAACGCGAATTATGGCTTCACAAATCCGGGGGACGATATCCTGGCAGGTTTTGCGGAGGGCACGGGCGGTGGGGCGTTTTTCCCCCTCCGCGAGGCCCCCGGCACCGACTTGGCAACCGGCTACTTATCCCACGGGCAGATCGGAGAGACGTCGCAGAATAAGGGGCTCGGCGCGGAGACCGGAACGTTTTCCGCGCAACGACTGGTGCACATTGCTGACGCGATGGAAGCCATCTACCACGAGTTGGGAGCACAATACGATTTAGGATATACGCCCACTAATGACGCCCTCGACGGCACTTATCGAAGCATCCGCGTCCTGCTGACGCGCAAAGGCGTCACCTGCCGCTGGAAACCGGGCTATTTCGCCACCGGGGAGTGAAACGGAGTCGCCTTCTTGCACAGGAAGTGTGAAAGAATTGAATGGCTGTCTCTCTGGGTAAGCATGGGACTGACGCCCGCCGAAAAGATGAAAGTACCGAATCCTTTCGCACTCTGGAAATCTTTAGTACGGATTTGACTTTATGAGGAAACAACGCCCGCGCGGTACCTCGGCTCTCATGCACCAACTTCGGCGGGAACGGGAATTGGCAACTGCCCAGCTCACACCCGCCGAGCGTTTTCGCGAGGCGCTTGAACTGTCTGATTTTTGCCTTAAACTGGCTGCCAAAGGCCGTGACCTCCGTGCTATACCAGGCTCTCCGCAGAATCTTAAGCGTTCTTGAAAACCTGAAAGTCCCCTATGCCTTGATAGGCGGACTCGCGCTCGCGTTTCATGAAGTCGTGCGCGCGACGAAAGATCTGGATTTGCTGATCCTATTGAGTCAAGTTGAAATGGAGAGGCTGGCAGGGCAGCTCAGAGCGATTGGATTGAGTGCGCAGTCGCGAAAAGGAGCGCCCGGGGATCCCGTGGTGGGTGTCGTGGTTGTGGATCTCCCAATTGGCGCAAGTCACGTCACCTGTGATCTCCTCCTTCCCTCCGCCCGCTGGCAATCGCAGGCAGTGCGCGATGCCGGTATTTTTGAGGTCGAGGGATCGCAAGTCCGCGTCGTTCAAGCTCGAGACCTTTTCTTACTGAAGTTGTACGCGGGCGGACCGCAGGATTTGCTGGATGCCGGGAGCTTGCTGCGATTGCAGGACGAATCCACGGGTAACGAGTGGAAGGACGCAGCTTCCAAGTTGCGCATGGGAGAGGAGTTGAAGCGGTGCCTCACCTTCATGGCGGACCGCTGATGAGGAAAACTGCATGGATTTAGCCAATCTGCTGGAGACGTTTCGCAATGCCCGCGTCGTCGACCTCAGCCAAACCCTCGAAGAGCACATGCCGCACTTCCCCACGCATTCCATGTTTTTTCACAACCTCTGGGGCTCTTACTGGCATGGCGGGCGCTCGCTGAGTTATCAACTGGTGATGCATGAGCACAACGGTACGCATGTGGATGCGCCGGCGCACTTCATCAGCGATGCCAAGCCACACGCACACGTCACCATCGACCAGATTCCCGTGGCCCGCTTGATCGGGCGGGGCATTCACATTGATTGCCGCTCCTCGAAGGAGTCCGATTACGTCTCGCGTCGCCAGATCGAAGACTGGGAATCCCGGCACGGCGCGATCGCGCAGGGCGACATCGTGCTCTTCGATTTTGGCTGGTCGGCGCGCTGGGCACTTCGTCCGCAGGATCAGCGCTACGTTGAGAACTGGCCGGGCGTCGGAATGGAAGCCGCGGAATACCTTATCTCCAAAGCCGTGACGGCCCTCGGCGTCGATACGCTCTCTCCTGACCCGCCGGAGGCGTTGCGCACCAAACCCATCCACCCCGTGGTGCTCGAGAAAAACCTGCTGATTATTGAGAACCTTACCAATTTGGGAGAACTGCCCGATTTCTTCCTCTTCCTGGCTTTTCCACTAAAGATCCGCGCGGGCTCAGGCTCTCCTATTCGAGCCGTGGCCCTCTGCTAGGCAGCGGCTGCGCACCTGTCTCAAACGCAATCAGGCTCACTACCCCTTGCCCCTCCTCGGTGAGGAGGGGAATTAGGCTCCCCTCCTTGCTAAGGAAGGGCGGGGGTGGTTGCATCTTGGTTAGCTGGGACGTTGCGCGTGCGGGCGGAGGAAGAGGATCAGGACTGAACCCGAGAAATAAGCCGCGCTGAGCATGGCGAAGGCGTATCTAAAATTCCCAGTATGTTGGTTGATATACCCGACGGCCAAGGGGCCGAAGTACCCGCCGAGGTTTCCGAGCGCATTCACTATGCCCATGGCGGAGCCCGAAGCGGTCCGGGGCAGCGTCTCGGTCGGAATCGCCCAAAAAGGTCCCAGCGCACCGTAGGACCCCGCGCCAACCAGAGAGATAGCGAGGAAAGAGAGGGCAGGCGAATAGCGGCTCAATAGAACGCTCACCAGCATGAAAAAGCCGCCCCATGCTATTGCCAGAGCCACGTGCCGGCGCCTCTCCCCTGTCTTATCCGAATGGCGGGATATAACGATCATCCCGACCGCGGTCATCAGATAAGGGAGCGTGAAAAGAAATCCCACCTCGGCGCTGCTGAGTTTTTTTGCTGTTTGCATGGCGCTCGGCAGCCAGAATAGATAGCCGTAGTTGCCGCAGTTCTGCAAGAAATAGTACGCCACCATCAGCAGAAGGGCGGGGCGGAGAAGAGAGCGATGAATGGGTTCGGGAGTGACAGGCTCGAGTTCCGAGGCCTCGCGTTCCAGCGTGGTTTCGAGGTAATGAAGTTCTTGGCCGGAAATCCACCGGGCCTCGCGTGGATGATCGTCAATAAAGAACCACCAGATCACCAGCCACAACAATGGGAAGACGCCTTCCGAAATGAGGAGCACGCGCCAGTCCCAGCGTTGAAGTATCCACCCGGAAAGCGGCGAAGAAGCGACCACGGCTACAGGAAGGCAGAGCATCCAATAAGCATTGGCGCGAGCCCTTTCGGCGCGCGGAAACCAATGCGCAAGCAGGATCAGGGTAGCTGGCCAAACGCCGCCCTCGGCCACTCCCAGAAGAAACCGCATTGCCCAGAACTCGCGCCAGGTGTGCACCAACCCGCAACCTACGGAGCACGCACCCCAGAGGACCAGCAGGATGGTCACGAAGCGCTTGGCGCTCCAGCGCTGCGCCAGGTATCCGCCCGGGATCTGCAAGAGCAGATAGCCCCAGAAAAAAACGCCCGCTGACGCTCCCGCTTCGGGCGGCGACATGTGAAGAGCTTTGCTCATCGAAGGCAACGCCAGTGAAATATTCGTGCGGTCGATGAACGCGATCGTGTACATCGCGAAGGCAACGGGGATGATGTGCAGCCAGCGCTGTTGGGGCATGGGAATCAGACCCTGAACGAGTTGCAGCATAACAGCAGTAACACCGGCTTTGCAACGCCTGTTTGTGGCGCAGGCGCATAGGATATAATTACAATGAGACAGGAGAAGGGCATGGCGGAACAGCAGCTTCTAAGCCGAGTGGTGAGGGATCCCGATGTCTGCGGGGGACAACCCTGTATTCGCGGGACCCGAATTAACATCGCCATCATCCTTGACGGGCTCGCTGAGGGTCTAACTCCCGAGGAGATTATCGATCACTACCCACAGTTGAGCAGGGATGATATCCGGGGAGCGCTGGCCTATGCAGCGGAGCTTTCGCGCGAGAACCGGTGGAAGGTGCCAGCCACTCCATGAGGAAATCCGCATCATCTCCGCGAGAAAAGCGGATCCCAGCGAGCGTGCTCTTCACGACCCCTTGAGTAAGCGTGAGCGCGCAGAACTCGAAAGATTGGCTGCAATACCGGATTCTGCCATCGATTATTCCGACGCTCCGGCAGAGAAGCCCACGCTCCGCGAGTTGCGCGCCGTTCGTCGCGGCGAAGCCGCATATCGCCGGGGCGATTACATTACCCTCGAAGAATATTTCCGCGAGTTGGATCGTCGTTCTCGCAGGGCCCGCAAGAAAGGCGCTTAAGCGCATCCCGGCACCCGACCTGAACACCATTCAGGTATGAATCTAAGTACCTGATTTTCAAAAATCTTGTGCCGGAGGGCGCATGTCACCGATGCTTGAGGCTTATTGGCATAAGAGGTTTGCTTCTAAGAACACAAGAGGAGAATGGTCTTCTTTAACCCGTGAAGATGTTCAAGCATTTAAGCGCCGGAAATTCATGTAATGTAAAGGTGCCCTTAGTTGAATCGATGGGTTAGGTCCTATTTAAGAAATAACCTAGACGCTTGGGTTTTGTGATACAATGCCAAAGGTAGATGAAATAGACGGATTGAGGGTTGTGATTTACCCGAACGATCATCGGCCAGCTCATGTGCATGTCATCGGTGATCGCGAGGCCGTTTTTAAATTGAATTGCCCAAGTGGGCCACCGGAGTTGCGAGAGAATTATGGTTTTTCGTCGGGTGATGTAACGAAGATTAAAGCGGCTCTAATGCTGAAGATGCCACATCTATGTGCGGAATGGAGCAGAATACATGGCGACCCATAAAGATGAATTCGAGACAGCTAATCAACGCGCTTCTTCTCTTTTGGCAAGAACACCAAAAGCTATTGCTGCTCGCTATGACCGCCGAGATGGTCGCATTGTGATTGATCTTAGTAGTGGTATTTCCATTGCCTTCAAACCACATGACGCGCAAGGGCTGGAACATGCAAATGCAAGCCAGCTTGCTGAAATTCAGATTTCACCGTCCGGGTTAGGGTTGAGTTTTCCGGCGCTTGATGCCGACCTTTATTTGCCCTCCCTCTTGGAGGGATTTCTAGGTTCAAAACGCTGGATGGCAGCACAATTGGGTAAGGTTGGAGGACAGACGCGCTCTAAGGCAAAAGCTGCTGCCGCACGTTCTAACGGCAAGCTTGGTGGTCGTCCTAGGAAAACTTCTATCGCTCGCGTTGCCTAGTTCTGCTTTCGCGTCCTCACAACACTACCCGATCAAAGAGCGGGGTCTTGGTGAGGAATGAGAGACTACCACATCAACATTTTCTGTAGCCAGGAAGACAGTGGTTACATCGCGGACATCCCCGACCTTCCGCATTGCTCCGCTTTCGGCGCGGATCCTGAACAGGCTCTCGCCGAAGTGCTCAAGGCCAAAGCAGCTTGGCTGGAGGCTGCCAAGGCTGAAGGAAAGCCGATTCCCCCGCCCTCCTTTAAGCCCGTGATTTATCAGTTATCCGAGGCTCGCACGTGACTCCAGCGCTCTCGTGAACCTTGGCAGCGGTTTCAGACTCAGCCTCGTCAAATAATACGCAGGAAATTCAGGCCGGATTCGAGGGCCAGCATGGGGCTGTTGGTGAAGGCGCTGACTTCATAGGGGCAGCCGATCTTGCAGCCGTTGCAGAAATCCCACAGCGTGGTTTCCTGTGCGATGATTTGCTTCGCGGCGTCGGAAGCGAAGATTTCCTTGAGAGGCGCTTGCGACATGTGGAGTGTCTTGAAAGCGCACGGAAGGTGGATGGAACCGTCGGGCTTCATCGAGATCAGCTTGGAAGGATGCCGGCATGGGAAGCGAGGGCCGAAGCCACCAGCGCGGTAAAAGGCATAGTAATGGGAGTAGAACCGTACGTTCTTGGGATAGGCGGCGCGTAACTCCCGCAGAAACATTTCGACCTTATCGATTTCCGGCCCGTGCAATTCCGCGTCTGGAAGCAGTTCGCCGTCACGCATGACGTT
>Ga0116223_10002726_pt1 | contig 16406 bp, 11 predicted proteins | sample Sb_taG_3_FD_90092 | JGI IMG/M metagenome (GOLD analysis project Ga0116223, IMG submission 90092) | Peat soil microbial communities from Weissenstadt, Germany - Sb_50d_a_PC metaG | ecosystem: Environmental > Terrestrial > Soil > Wetlands > Peat | place: Germany: Weissenstadt | collected 2010-09-21 | reverse complement strand
CATCGCGGCGCTGCGTATGGCGCTCGGCGCACGCCGGGTCCGACCAGGCTTGGTCCACCATTCGGATCGTGGGGTGCAATACGCGAGTGGCAACTACACGCAGGTGTTAAAAGATAATCAGATCGCAATTAGCATGAGTCGCAAAGCGAGCCCGTGGGACAACGCCGCCTGTGAGTCGTTCATGAAGACACTCAAGTATGAAGAGGTATACAGAACGGAATATCGGAATATCGCACATGCTCGCAACGCCATAGGCGAGTTTCTGGAAAAAGTCTACAACGAAAAGCGGCTGCACTCGGCGCTGGACTACCGGTCGCCTGTGCAATTTGAACGTACGCTGGCAGGGCAGCAGGAAGTGAGGATTTCGGCATGAGGGGTTCACACAGGGGCGCGCGCGGGGCGCGGTCACGAGCTCGGTGGAGGGGCGGCAGCGGTGTGGGGAAAAGAATCGCGCTAAGGGATGGCCAGCAACTCCAGCGTGGTTCGCGCGATCGTCCGGTGAAGATAATCCTCGGGGTTCGAATGCCGGCGTGGAAAGCCGGGACTGCCGCAATGCAAGATGGTTGCGACCCGTGCGGTGGGCGTGCCGCGCTGGAGCAATTCTTTGGCGATCCATTTGTCGGCGATGCTCCAATCGGGCTGTGGGAAGCGCTCGACAATGCGCAAGCGCTGCAACCAACCGCGGTAGATGGGCTGCCTCAGCCGCTGCGGCAGTGCTCGTCGACAGGTGTGGGTGCGATACAGGGTCACCCGCAAGAGGAGTGAGACGGGTGCGTGGAGACGGAGGCTCGTTGGCGCGGTTGCACCAGTGGCGTTCGGCGATCCGCAGCAAAGCGGCACCTTCGGCGGCCAAGCCTGCGTGAGCGTGCCAGACCTTCACCCAAGGAGGGTAACCGTGCTCATTGCGTCGCCGGGGCTTCTGATTGGTGAACCCAGCCAGGCGGCCCAAGTGACGCCAATCGGTGCTCGCCCGGTCACCGCCGTAGGTGTGGGCCAACGGCAACTTCTGAGAAGCGAGACGGCTGAAGTCAGGACCGAAATCGTGACACTGTTTCGCGGCCTGTGATTCCGGAATACTCGCGCGCCCGCTAACCTGCTATCACCCAGTTACTTACGTCGAAATTCCCAAATCGCCGCAGTCCACCCAAAAACCGAGTCACGTGGCCTGAAAATATTTCGGAACACACTCATTCCATGACCACTTAAATCCAATCCAGGCCTTCCCGGAAGGGCAGATTTTTGGTGCTCAAGAGTTACCATATAGTTGAGGGAAAGAAAACGCGGACGACCAATTACCGAACTCCCGAAAACGACCGTATTTATCCACAATTTATCCACAGTACAAAAGGCTGAAAATACCAGGCGAACCCAGGAAATGGGTTCGAATGGTAAAAACGTCTGTGGGCTCTGCCGGCGACGAAGATTTCTAAGTTTTAGTTAGCGGCCGCTCACTTGAAACGGAGTATCCATGGAGCAAATCGCAACGACCGCCGGCCAAACCGGTCAACTTGTCCGCCCGTCCGCCCGAAAACTATTGATTCTAATCGGCGAAGTTTTGAGAAACCGGACAAAGTGCCGTTTTCCCCCGGGAAACGAACCCAATTCGAACGCTCCCTATCCGTCAAAGAACGTCGCGCCCCGATCCAGCACCTGGCGGGCGATGAATTCGGCCGCTTCCTGCTCCTGTTCCGCGAGCGCCTCGATTACGCGGGGCTCATCCGCGCGATCCGCCACGGCCGTGGGCTCCATCAACTCCATTGTGGCCATCCGTCTCCACCTCTATGCTTATCTATAGCACAAAAACAGATATACGGACCTTATATATACCAAAACCCGGCATTCCCCTCCGGAAGAAACTGCGACGTACAGTAGCTGGTCCGCTAACCTGTTATCACCCAGTCATTTACACGGAAATCCTCAAATCGCCGAAGTCCGCCGGAAAACCGAGTCACGTGATTTGAAAATATATCGTAACTCACTCACACGTCGAGACTTAACTTAACTTTCAGACCACTCGGCGGAGCCGTTTTTTGGTGTCGGCGAGTTACTATATAGTCGAGGGAAAAAAATGCAGTCCGGCCGCTCATCTCGAGCGGCTTTTATTTTGGAGGGACTTATGTGGAACAGAAGCAACGCCAGAGGTGTCGCCGCACCTGGGGTGGCCCGGCGCAAAACCGTTCAAAGTGAACGGTTTCCCGCCCTCCGTAACGTGGGCGCACTGGTCGCCGGTGTCTTTTCCCGCATTCGAACCCAAACCGAAACTTTCCATTCACTCCAAATCGCATAACTCCTTTAGATTCCGTCCAGCCCCTCCCCAAAAGTGAAAGTTTAATTTCACTTTTCCCACGCGCCTCAAACCTGGCTCTCCGGATCGAGCAGCGCCCGGAGCCGCTCTTCCGCCAGCCCGGACTCCTCACGCGCCACTTCGCGAATCGTCCGCCCCGTGGCGTACGCCTTCTTCGCCAGCTCCGCCGCCCGCTCGTAGCCGATCTCCGGAGCCAGCGCCGTCCCCATGGCCAGCGACTGTTCGACGTACCCCTCGGCGCGCTCCCGGTCCGCCTCGATCCCATCCACCAACTTGCCTGCGAAATTCCCGCTGGCGGCGGCCAGCAGTTCGATCGAATCCAGCAGATCGCAGGCCATCACCGGCATCATGGTGTTCAACTCGAAATTGCCAGCCGCCGCGCACCAGACAATCGTAGCGTCGTAGCCGATCACCTGCGCGCAGGCCATCAGCACGCTCTCCGCGATCACCGGGTTCACCTTCCCTGGCATGATGCTAGATCCGGGTTGGACCTCCGGAAGCCGCAACTCTCCCAGACCGCAGCGCGGGCCGGAGCCCAGCCAGCGGATATCGTTCGCAATCTTGCTCAGCGCCGCGGCATAGGTTCGCAAAGCTCCGCTCAGAAAGCACGGGGCATCGCGCGCGGCCTGCGCTTCGAAATGGTTGGGCGCTTCGACGAACGGCAGGCCCGTGCGCCGGGCGATCTCGGCAATCGTCTCGCGGGCGAAGTCCGGAGCCGCGTTCAATCCCGTGCCCACCGCGGTCCCGCCCAGCGGCAGTTCGTAGATGCCGCCCAGTGCCATCTCCACGCGCCCGCAGCACGCTTCCACCTGCCGCGCGTAGCCGCTGAACTCCTGCCCCATGCGGATGGGAACCGCATCCTGCAAGTGCGTCCGGCCCATTTTGACGATGCCGTGGAACTCCCCGGCTTTTCGAGCCAGCGACGCCGCAAGCTGGCGCATGGCGGGCAGCAGCCGGTCATTCACCGATTCGGCCGCCGCGATGTGCATGGCGCTGGGAAACACGTCGTTGCTGGATTGCCCGCGATTCACAGCGTCGTTCGGATGTGCGCCGGCCAGCCGTCCGATCACCTCGTTCGCGTTCATGTTGGTGGAGGTGCCGCTGCCGGTTTGAAAAATGTCCACCGGAAACTCGCCGTCATATTCGCCCGCGGCCACCTGGTCGGCGGCGGCTTCGATGCCGGCGGCGGCGACCGCGGGGAGCAGGCCCAGCCTTCCGTTGACCTTGGCGGCCTCGCTCTTGATCAGCGCTAGCGCGCGGATGAACCGCCGCGGGAAGCGCCTGCCGCTGATGGGAAAGTTCTCGACGGCCCGTTGCGTTTGGGCGCCCCAGAGTGCCGCGGAGGGCACCCGCATCTCGCCCATGGTGTCTTTTTCGATTCGGAACTCGCTCATACCTTATTCTGTCCCGCTTGCTATTCTGTAAACGTGCCAAATCGCTCCCTGCAGGGGATCGTTCCCGCGCTCGTGACGCCCTTTAAAGTAGACGAGCGCATCGACTACGACGCGTGGCAGATCCTCATCGATGCCCAGATCGCGGCCGGCGTGGACGGCGTGTTCGCCGGCGGATCAGGGTGAGTTCGCCTCGCTCGGCATGGAGGAGCGCCAGGTGGCCATGCGGTTTTGCCGGCAGGCCACGTCCGGCCGCGTGACGCTCTTCGGCAACGTGGGATGCGTCACCACCCGAGACACCGTCAAACTGGCGCGCCTGGCCGAGGAGATGGGGGTTGACGTGGTGGTGGCGGTCACGCCGTGGTACCTCAAGCCATCGCTCCAGGAACTCGTCGATCACTACGTGGAGGTGTGCCGCGCCGTACGGCTTCCGGTCATGGCGTACAACTACCCGCTGCACGGCGGCGTCGATCTGCAGCCCGAGACTCTGGGGCGGATCGGGGCGCAGTGTGAAAACCTGGTGGGCATCAAAGACTCCGGCGGCAACCTGGAGCAGTCCGTGGCCTACCGCACATGCGTGCCCGGCCGCGAGCTGGCCGTCTTTCTGGGGCCGGACCAATTGATCCTTGCCGGGTTGGAGCGCGGCTGCGCGGGCGCCATCACCGGATGCATCAACGTGGCGCCGAAGTTGTTCGTGGATCTGTACAAGGCCATCCGGGAGGGCCGGCGCTCCGAGGCGGAGCGTCTGCAGGCTCTCGCCAGTGAAATCACTGCGGCGCACGCGCTGCACACCTTCCCCAGCATCATGAAGGAAGCCATGCGGATGGCCGGCATGCCCGCCGGAGTCTGCCGCAGGCCCGTGGGACCCGTGCCCGAGGCCGCGCGCCAAACCCTCGCCCCATTGGTCGCCAAACTGCAAGCACAGGGATACTTGTCGAAGCCTCCCCAAAGCAGTGAGAATATGAAAAAGCCGGTGACGGTCTGATGAACCGGCTGGGAAACGAGAAGAGTCCGTACCTGCTCCAGCACGCCCACAACCCGGTGGACTGGTTTCCGTGGGGGCCTGAGGCATTCGAAAAGGCCCGCGCGGAAAACAAGCCCATCTTCCTTTCCATCGGCTACTCCACCTGCCACTGGTGCCACGTGATGGAGCGCGAGTCCTTCGAGAGCGAACAAATCGCCGAGCTGCTGAACCGCGATTACGTGCCCATCAAGGTGGATCGCGAAGAGCGCCCCGACGTGGACCGCATCTATATGACCTTCGTGCAGGCCACCACCGGAGGCGGCGGATGGCCCATGTCGGTGTGGCTCACGCCCGGCTTGCAGCCGTTCTTCGGCGGCACTTACTTTCCGCCGCAGAATCGCTGGGGGCATCCGGGTTTCGGCTCCATCCTGGGCCAGATCGCGACGGCGTGGCGCAACGACCGCGCGCAGATCGAGGATTCGGCGCGCGACGTGGTGGCGCAGCTTCAAAAGCAGACTGCCGTGGAGCCGGGGCGCGGAAGTTCCGTCGACAAAAGCGTGCTCGACAGCGGCTACTTCGTCTTCCGCCGCACCTTCGATTCACACCTCGGCGGCTTCGGCGGCGCTCCCAAGTTTCCGCGGCCCTCGGTCTACAACTTTCTGCTGCGCTACCATGCGCGGACGAAGAATCAAGAAGCCCTGGACATGGTGCTGCTCACCCTGCGCGAGATGGCCAAGGGCGGCATGCACGATCAGCTCGGCGGCGGCTTCCACCGCTACTCCGTCGACGAGCGCTGGTTCGTGCCGCACTTCGAAAAGATGCTCTACGACCAGGCCCAGCTCGCGATTTCCTACCTGGAGGCGTTTCAGATCACCCGCGACCCGCAGTATGCGGAGACCGCCCGCGGCATTTTCGACTACGTGCTGCGGGACATGACCGACTCCGACGGCGGCTTCTATTCCGCCGAAGATGCCGACAGCGTCATCGACCCCGAAGAGCCGCATGTCAAGGGCGAGGGGGCGTTCTACATCTGGACCGCGGAAGAGATTCGCCGCCTGGCCGATGCGGCGCTGCTCCAGCCGCCCATCGCGGATTGGTTCTGCTACCGGTACGGAGTGGCGGAGAGCGGCAACGTCGCCAGCGATCCGCACAGCGAGTTCACCGGCCGGAATATTCTCTACCGCGCCCTCACCATCGAGGAGACCGCCCAGCAGTTCGACCGGCCCGTAGACGAAATCCGCGAAGGACTGCTCCGCGCGGAACGTATCTTCCTGGAGGCCCGGTCCATGCGCGTGCGCCCGCACCTCGACGACAAGGTCCTCACTTCCTGGAACGGCCTGATGATTTCGGCGTTCGCGCTGGGCGGGGCGGTGCTCGACGAAGCCCGCTACGCCGAGGCCGCCCGCCGTGCGGCGGAGTTTCTCATCGCCCGCATGCACGACCCGCAATCCGGCGTTCTGCTGCGCCGCTACCGCCAGGGCGAGTCGGCCATCCCCGGCTTTCTCGACGATTACGCGCTGTTTGCCCAGGGGCTCCTCGACCTTTACGAAGCGCAGTTCGACCTGCGCCACCTGGAACTCGCGGTGCGCCTCACGGAGAAGCAGATGGAGCTGTTCGAAGACCGCGAGCGCGGCGGATTCTTCAGCTCCGCCGAGGGCGATGCCAGCCTGGTGATGCGGGTCAAAGAGGATTATGACGGCGCCGAGCCTTCGGGCAATTCCGTGGCCCTGATGAACCTGCTGAGGCTCGCCTGGTTCACGGACCGCGAGCTGTTTCGCGAGACGGCCGAGAAGACGCTGGCGGCCTTCGCACCGCGGCTGATCGCGGCGCCCGTGGCTCTTCCCCAGATGCTGGCGGCCTGCGAGTTCCGTTCGGGAGAGCCGCGCCAGATCGTTCTTGTGGGCGAGAGGGATGAGGCCGACACGCGAGCGCTCGTTCGCACCCTCTACTCCCGCTTCGTGCCCCATCGCATCGTGCTGCTGGTGGACTCTCCCGCAACACGCCAGGCGCTGGCGGCGCGAATCCCCACGATCGCCGCGATGGAGAAACTGCAGGGCCGCGCCAGCGCGTACGTCTGCCGCAATTACACGTGTCAACTGCCCGTTTCCGAGCCGGAGCAGTTAGCCGAGTTGATACAATATTGAATTCACCCACAATAATTGGAGGAATCATGGAAAGAGCAGGAGCAACGACGATGAGGGGTAATCCCCTCACCTTGATTGGGCCCGAGCTGAAGGCCGGCGATGCGGCTCCCGATTTCGCCGTGGTGGACAACGCCATGAAGCCCGTCGGTCTGAAAGACACCGGACACCAGGTTCGCATTGTGAGCGTGGTGCCGTCGCTGGATACGCCCGTGTGCGATGCCCAGACCAAGCGCTTCAACGAGGAAGCGGCCAAGATGCCCAATGTGGACATCATCACCGTGAGCATGGACCTGCCGTTCGCGCAGAAACGCTGGTGCGGCGCCTTTGGCGTGGACAAGGTCAAGATGCTCTCCGACCACAAGGACGCGTCGTTCGGCTCCAATTACGGCACGCTGATCAAAGAGTTGCGTATCGAAAGCCGCGCGATTTTCGTGATCGATCCCCACAACCACATCCGCTATGCGGAGTACGTGAAGGAAGTGGCGGACCACCCCAATTACGAAGCGGCCCTGGCAGCCGCGCGAAGCACCGGGGCTGCTACCGCCTAGGAGCCACGATTACGACGCAACCAACTCCAGCGGTAACTCCCGAGCGTGTTCTCACGCGCGCGGTGGAAAGCCCGCTGGTGCGCGGCGGTCTGACTCTGGTCGCCGGAGTCCTCACCGGCAACCTGCTGGGATTCGGGCGCGTGGCCGTGACCGCCTACCTGCTGGGGACACATTCCCGCGCCGATTCCCTGGCCGTGGCCATGGGACCCATGGACACCTTGAACTCCATGCTGATCAACAGCGTGGTGTTTGCCTTCGTCCCCATGTTGACCGCGCGCAGCGGACCGGAGCGGACCGCGCTGTTTCTCAAGCTCAGCCGCTGCTACTGGTGGATCTCTTTGGCGATTGCCACCGCCGTGATCCTGAGCGCGCCGTGGCTGATGCGGGCGCTCGCGCCGGGGCTCGATCCGCTTTACTTCGCGACGGCGGTGAACGTTCTGCGCATCATGGCGATTTCCACCCTGGCGGCGGGCACCGGCGCGGTGCAGTGCGCCCTGCTGTACACCCAGCGCCGCTTTGCGCCGACCGCATTCTACCAGGCGACCATCAACATCCTCACCATCGTGGCGGCCTTGAGCTTGTGGAAGTTTTTCGGCGTCTATGCGTTTGCGCTCGGCTATACTGCCGGGGTTTGCGCGCAACTCGGCATCGTTTGGTTCGCCGCGCGGATGGGGTTGGAGCCCGCGGACGGGACCCAGTGCGAGATCCACTGGCGCGACATCCTGGCCAAGCCGGCATTCTTCGTCATCTATGCCGCCGCCCTGGCCCTCAACATCACCTTCACCCGCGCCTATGCCACGCACGTGGGACCCGGAATGGCCGCGGCGCTGGACTACTGCATGCGCGGTGTGGGAGTGCCCATGGCGCTCCTGGTCAATCCGATTTCGAATTCTTTGCTCCCCGAGATCGCGCGCCTGAGGAGCCACTTCCGGCTGAAGGAGGCGTTCCGGCTGATCGATCGCACGATGGCGCTGACCGCGCTGGTCGCAGTGGCGGGCTGTACGTTTGCGATTGTGTTTCGCCACCCGGCGATCGCGCTGTTCTTCCAGCACGGCAACTTCACCGCGGAATCCACCGTGCTGGTTTCGGCGGTGTTCCTGGGCTTGGGACCGAGCCTGGTGGGATGGAGCCTGATGGAGATCGGCTCGCGCTCGCTGTTCGCGCTGAATCGACCGTGGCTGCCGGTGATCGCGGCGGTGATCCCGGTGCTGCTGAATGTGACTTTGACTCTGCGGATACATTCCTTTGCGCCTCAGTTGGTGGGGGTGGGGTCGTCGCTGGGGCTGCTGGCCGGGTTCGCCGTGTTGTTCCTCATGATGCGGGCGAATCGCGGCAAGTGGCTCGCGCAGGGGTAACTCACTCAAGGTGGGGCAGGCGTCCTCGCCGGCACTTTCGCCTGCCAACCTCCTCCGTGGGGCAGGATTTCATCCTGCTGACGGCTTTCCAAGCCGGCCCGCTCGCTCCGCGAAGTTTCTGCCGCCAGAGACGCTCCCGCAGGGCTCTCCGTCGCTACAAAGCCGGCCCGAAAAAATCCGAGAGGCCGGGCGCTCCGTCGGCACGAACTGAGTGTCTCGGAATCGAGATTCAGCTTCGGCGTCTCGGAAAAGGCCGGTTCCCTCGCGAAGCCACTTGAGGCTTCAAAAGGAAAGCCCGGCTAGAGGTCCGGGCTTCCGACTCTGTTGAAGCTGAGGAGGTGAGGCTCGTGAAGAGCATCACGCTCTACCTGAAAATCGTGCTGAATTACTTCGGCACGGTGGTAGCGCGGTTGCGAATCTACAAAGGTTCGTAGACCCGCTGCCGGTAGCCGGACAAGCGGCCCTTGTCCGGCTACCTTTCAGAATACCGCAATCTGTCCCCAATGAAAAGCCCAAAATTCACGGGTTTCACGGGTCGGCCCTTCGCGCCGGAGTTGGTGGGGGTGGGGTCGTCGCTCGGGCTGCTGGCCGGGTTCGCCGTGTTGTTCCTCATGATGCGGGCGAATCGCCAGAAGTGGCTCGCGCAAGGGTGACTCACTTCTTCAATGATGCCGGCCAGTTTTGCACCAGCGTGAGGCGCTCGTTGGCGGATTCTTCCGGTGCGGCCAAGGTGAGGATGCGCTGGCCGTCCGGGGAGATGTCGTAGTTGTTGCCCCCAATGCCGGAAATGGGGCCGAACAGCTTGACCGAAACGCCGGGTTCGAGAGACGTGCCGCTGGTTTTCACCGGTACCGCCATCAAGTTCCGATCGGAGGCGACATAAAAGATTTCGCCGCCATCCCGGCGCCAACGGGGAATCCCGCCGGCGCCATTGGTCGAAATCTGGCGCTTGCTGCCCCCGCCCGGAAACGCAGCAGCGTAGACCTCCGTGCGTCCGGACTCATTGGACGAATAGACGATCCACTTCCCATCGGGGGAAAGCTGCGCCTGGCTCATACGGGGACTGGTGCGGGCTACTGGGATGGGCTTCGGGTGATCGGTGATGGGCAGCACCCAGACGCTGCTTTCGCCACCGGGGCTGGCGTGGTAGATGACGGATTTCCCGTCCGCGGACCAACCGGAGGGAGTCTTATCCAGGTTGTCTTCGTACAGCAACTCTTCCTGCCCTGATGAATCAGCATTCTTTCGATACAGATCGCGGTGGCCTTTTCGACTGGACGCGAATACGATGGTGTGGCCGTCGGGAGACCAGATGGGATAATCGTCGTCTCCCTTCCCGTAGGTGAACCTCGATCGAATCCCGCGCGCGATATCGAGGATCCAGATATTCTGGCTGCCGGCTCCACTCTCGATCACGCCTGCGGCGAGACTCTTGCCGTCCGGGGAGAGGCCGAAGGGGCCAAAGTCCGCCGGCTCGCCGAGCGGCGCCAGTTGCTTGCCGGAACGGTCGAACCAGGCAAGCTGTCGTGCCGCCTGGACCGCTCCGCGCAGGTAAACCAGTGTGCCGTTCTCGGAAGCAGAGAAATAATAGGTGTTGACGACCATGGCAATCTGCTCGGGTACCTGAACCGCATCGCCGGCAAAAGTCGCGCTCGCCGGGTGGAACGGCCGCGCCATCAGAGTGCCTTCCTGCGCGAATAGGAGGAAACCCGCGGAGTACACGGCGTTGGAGCGAACCGCGGCCAACAGTTTTCCGGCGCCTGGCGGACCTTCGATCGATCCCAGGAGAATGGCGCCTTCGCTCCGTGAGGCGCTAGACGTATACAGAAAGTGGCTCCCGTCTGGCAGGAACCAGGGATATGTATGAATCGTCTCGTGCCGGGACGGGTCGAGGGCAGTGGCGGGGCTCGGCGAGCCGCCGGCCGCACGTACGCGCAAGAGGACGCCGCCGGCCGCAAAAACAATCGTTCCTTCCCGGTTCCATGTGCCGCCGAGCCCCCTGGGCGCGTCGCAAAGAGCCAAAGCGGGTCCTCCCGAAGCGTCGATTCTCTTGAGCTTGCCGTCCGCGAAGAACCCCAGAGACCTCCCGTCGGCCGACCAGAAGGGGAATGTGCCGCCTTCGGTTCCGGCCAGCGGCTGCGCCGTCAGCGCGTCCAGCGAGCGAACCCAGATGGCGGATTTGCCGGGGCCCGTGGTGGCGGGAAACGCCAGACGCCGGCCGTCCGGCGAAAGGACGGGCGCGCCGGAGCCCAACAAACCGCCCGCCCTCCCGAAGACGCTCTTGTCAGGAGGGAGAACCGTGGAGCGTACCACCGGCATTTCGGGCGGTGTCTCGCGAAAGTGGATGGCGGCGAGAACTACGGCGGCGAGCAGTGAGATCGCAGCCAGGGCGATCCACATTGCCGGGCGGCCCGACTGCACAGTCGCCGGCGCCGCTTCCGGTGCATCCATTTCGATCCACGCGTCGCCGATGTCGCGCAGCCGTTTTCCAGGGTCGCGCTCCAGGCAGCGGCGCAGCAGGCGGCGGACTCGCAGCGGCGTGGCGGCAGGAAGACGCGACCAATCGGGATCGGTCTTGAGCACGGAGGCCAGGGTGTCGGAGACGGTCTCGCCGCCGAAGGCGTGGTGGCCGGCGAGCATCTCGTAGAGCACCACGCCGAAGGCCCAGATATCGGCGCGCTTTCCGGCGGGCTTGCCGCGCGCCTGCTCCGGGCTCATGTAGCCGGCGGTCCCCAGGATGACTCCGGCGCGCGTGGCATCGAGCGTGAGCGTGGGAGAGAGCGAGGCGTCGGAGGCGGCCTGCTCGGTTTCGAAGGCTTTGGCGAGTCCGAAATCCAGCACCTTCACTTTGCCTTCGGGCGTGACCTTGATGTTGGCGGGTTTGAGATCGCGGTGGATGATGCCTTTCTCGTGCGCGGCGTCCAGGGCATCGGCAATCTGGCGCGCGATGGCGAGGGCTTCCTCCACCGGAATCGCGGAGGCGGCAATGCGTTCGGCAAGCGTCGGGCCTTCCACCAGTTCCATCACCAGCGCACGTACGCCGCCGGACTCTTCGAGGCCATAAATCGCCGCGATGTTGGGATGGCTGAGCGCGGCCAGCAGTTGCGCTTCACGCTGGAAACGCGCCAGGCGATCGGGATCGTCGACGAATCCGGCGGGCAGCGTCTTGATGGCGACGTCGCGGTTCAGCCGGGAATCGCGCGCGCGGTAGACTTCGCCCATGCCGCCGTCACCGAGGGGCGCGACAATCTCGTAAGGTCCGAGGCGCGTTCCGGGTTGCAGGGGCATGGCTACGGCTCCATCTTCAATTCGCGCGTGAGGAAGGCCAGGCGGTCGGCGTACTCGTCGATGGTCTTGGTGGTCGGCTTGCCGGCCCCGTGGCCCGCGCGCGTCTCGATGCGGATGAGGATTGGCGCCGTACTTCCCTGAGGGGCCTGCGCCGCCTGCAGTGTGGCGGCGTATTTGAAGCTGTGGCCCGGCACCACGCGGTCGTCGTGATCGGACGTCGTGATCAGAACGGGCGGATAGTGCGTGCCCGGCCGGATGTTGTGCAGCGGCGAGTATCGATAGAGTACCTTGAAGTCCGCCGCGTTGTCCGACGAACCGTACTCGCTGACCCACGCCGCGCCGATGGTGAACTTCTGGAAGCGCAGCATGTCCATCACGCCCACCGCCGGCATGGCCGCCCCGAACAGGTCCGGCCGCTGATTCAGCACCGCGCCAATCAGCAGCCCGCCATTGCTGCCGCCGAAGATGGCGAGGCGCGGGGTCGACGTGTAATGATTGGCGATCAGCCATTCCGCCGCGGCAATGAAATCGTCGAACACGTTCTGTTTCTTCGCGCCCTTACCGGCATAATGCCATTCCTCGCCGTACTCGGCGCCGCCCCGCAGGTTGGCCGACGCGTACACGCCTCCCAGTTCCATCCATTCAATCACCCAGGGGTTGAACGTCGGGGTCACGCTGATGTTGAAGCCGCCGTAGCCGTACAGCACCGTAGGATTGCGGCCGTCCAGCTTGATGCCTTTGCGGTACACCAGCGTCATGGGAATCTTCGTTCCGTCCTTGCCGGGATAGAACACCTGTTTGGTCTCGAACTGCGCGGGGTCGAAGCTGAGCTTGCTCTGCCGCACGGCCGCCGCGCGGTTGGTGGCCATGGCGACGTCCAGGCGATACATCACGCGCGGGCTGGTGAAGCCGCTGAAGGCGAAAAACATTTCCTTGTCGTTTTGGTGCGCCGGGAAAAACTCCACCTGTCCGACGCCCGGCAGCGCCACATCGGTGCGGGCGCCATCCAGCGTGTAGACCGCGAGGCGATTGGCCGCGTCGTGCAGGTACGACATCACCAGCCGATCGTTCACCAGTTGTGCCGAAGCGATGGCGTCCTTCCCTTCGGGGACTACCTCGCGCCAATTCTCGCGCGCCGGTTTGGCGATGTCGATTGCAATGATTTTGCCCTTGGCGGCATGGTCGTTGGTCTGGAAATAGAGGACCGTCCCGTGGTTGCCCAGCGGCGCATAGGACGCGGTCAGGTCGCGGATCAGGTCCACGGTCTTCGGCGGTTTGGCGTGCAGATCCTGATAGGCCAGCAGGTTCTTGCCGTAGTCGCCGGTGTCGATGATGATGATCAGGTAACGGCCGTCGTCGGTGACGATGGGAGCGAACAACCACTGGGGCTGATCGGGACGCTCGTAAATCAGGGTGTCCGCGGACTGCGGCTCGCCCAGCTTGTGCAGGTAGAGCTTCGAGAATTGATTGGCATCGCGCAGCGCCTGTCCGGGTTTCGGCTCGGGAAACTTGAGGTAATAGAAGGAGCGCTGATCCGCGGCCCAGGCCGCCGGGATGAACTTGCTCCAGCGGATGACATCCGGCAGGTCCTGCCCGGTCGCGACGTTGCGCACGTGCCATTCGTTCCAGTCGGATCCCGCGTCGGCCAGTCCGTAGGCCAGCAGGCGGCCATCCATGCTGGGGACGGTCTCGGCCAGCGCCGCGGTTCCATCGGCGCGCAGGGTGTTGGGGTCGAGCAGCACGCGCTCCTTGCCGGTGAGCCCGTCGGCGGCGTACAGCACGTTCTGGTTCTGCAGGCCGTCGTTGCGCTGGAACAGATAGCGCGGCCCGGCCTTTTCGAAGCGCACGTAGCGTTCGTAGTTGTAGAGCGTGGTCAGCCGGTCTTTGAAGCGCGAGCGCTGCGGGATCTTCGCGAGGTAGTCCTGGGTGACCTTGTTTTCCGCGGCCACCCATGCCGCGGTCTCGGCCGAGTCGGTGTCTTCCAGCCAGCGGTAGGGATCGGCGACCTTCGTGCCGTGGTAATCGTCGACCTGGCCGGCCTTCCTGGCCACAGGATACCTGGCAACCATCTGCGCTCCCAGCCAACCGAACGCCGTCATGCCAAGGAGAATCGTCAGGCGTTTCATGGATTTTTGAGTCTACCACGCGATGGACGGAAGCCGGGCGTGGGGCAGGCGCTTTCGCCTGCCAACCGGTTCGACCGGCCTAAGATCTTTGCTGCCGGCGACTGAGGCGAAAAGTGCCGCCAAACCTGGAGACCGCCCTATGGTAAGCCACCTGGTCTGTCGATTAAACTCGTGACGGAGCTATCTTCGAGGCTTATGCGACACTTCGGCAATCGTCGAGGATTTGTACTCATCACAACGAGCGTCTGCCTGATCGCTTTTCTGGCACTGGTAGGACTGGCGACGGATATCGGCCGGCTCTACGTTTCGCACAACGAACTGCAAGCTTTTGTAGACGAAGCGGCCTTCGCGGCCAGCTTCGAGCTGGACGGCACAAAAGCCGGCATCACGCGCGCGCAATCCGTTGCCGCGGCGGGTCCCGGCTCGGGCACCACGGTCAACCACTGGTATTTCGGGACGCAGACCGTAAGCGGGGTGACGGTGCAGTTTGCGGCCGCGCCGGGAGGTCCCTTCTCCGCGAATCCCAGCTTGCCGGCGGGCTACCGTTTCGTGCAGGTGCAGGTGACTGCGCCGGTTAACGTGTACTTCCTGCCGATCGTGCCGGGAGTTCCCGGATCCCAGAATGTCACCGTCTCCGCCATTGCCGGCCAGGATCGCCAGACCTCGTATGGCAATGGCCTGGAGCCTTTCTCTCCCATCCAGCACAAGGCCGGCGACCCGAACTTCGGCTTCACCGCCGGCCAACAGTACACGTTGCGCTGGCCCCCGCCGGGGCACCAGGGCAAGGCCGGCAGCAGTTGCGCGGGAGACGGGAGTTTTACGCCGCCTAGTTCAAGTTGGCGCGGGTATATCGATGTGGGCCAGGGCAACGGCAACTCCGGGCTGACCAATGCCATCGTGGACAACGACTATTACCTGCCGTCGCCGCTGGTGGTCGGCAGTGTCATCGATGAAGTCAGCGGGCAGAAGAGTGTCACCGGCTCGATCGACCAGCGTTTCGACCAGGATACCGATCTGACCTCGACCAGCTACTCGACCTACCACGGGAACGGGCGCCGCCTGCTCACCATAGCGATAAACGACGGCGGGAGTCCCCCCAAGGTGGTGGGATTCGCCCTGTTCTTACTCGACCCTTCACCCTGCGGCAACGAGAAAAATACGGCTCCGTGTTGTGCCGAGTACGTTGGGGCGGCGGTCAATGGAAGCACTCACCAGGGAGCCGGGACCGCGGCAGTCTACGAGGTTCAGTTAGTCCAATGAAACGCGCGAACCGAAAATGCAAGGCGGGAAACGCGGCCATCGAGTTGGCCCTCAGCTTCCTCCTGCTCTGGATGCTGTTAGGCGGCGCCTTCCGGTACGGCTATGCCATTTACATCTATGAGTCGCTGGTAAGCCAGGTCGCCAATGCGGCCCGCTACGCCTCGCGGGTCAATTTCGATACGGGCCACTCCTTCGTATCCGGCGTTCAGAACATGGCGGTATACGGGTCGCCGAACGGCGGCACATCGGCGCTGGTCCCGGGCCTCACCACCGCCAACATCAGCGTAAGCTGGACAACCGATACCACCGGCCTCCCGCTCACCATGACGGTCGCGGTTACCAACTACACCCTCAAGGCCGTGTTCCAGAACTTCACGTGGTCCGGAAAGCCTGCTTTTACGGTGCGGTTTGCGGGGAGGTACCTGGTATGAGACGGCGTGCTGCCAGGGGATCCCAACTGGTGGAAAGCTCCATCGTTCTACTGGTGTTCATGGTGGTTTTCGTGGGCATACTCGATATGGGCCAGGTGATGTTCCTTTGCAATGTCTTGAGCGATCGCGTGCGCACCGGAGCGCGTTATGCGGTAGTCCACACGTACAATGCGACGAACATCCAGAATGTCGTAGCGTACAACTCCTCAACTCCCGGCACCTCGGGACTGTTTGGGATCACTCCCTCGATGGTCCAGGTCAGCCACTACGACGCGGGCTTGTCCACGGAGCGTGTCCAGGTCAGCATCAGCACCTATACCATGCACTTTCTCTCGCCGTGGCTGGCATCGAGTTTTACCCCAGGGCCGTTCAGCGCGGTCATGCCGATGGAGAGTGGCGGCGCCGCACAATAGCGGGCGCGGTCAGCGGCCCATGAGGTCGAGGAAGCCGTTGACGATGGCGCCTTCGGCGCAGCCGGGCTTGAGCCGCGAGGCAGTGACTTCGTAGCTTACCGGATCGAAAGCGCCGTCATTGGGGATGTAGCCGCTTGCGCCGTTGGCGTGGGTCACCATCACGGTGTGGGTGAAGGGCGAT
>Ga0116223_10002725_pt1 | contig 16408 bp, 15 predicted proteins | sample Sb_taG_3_FD_90092 | JGI IMG/M metagenome (GOLD analysis project Ga0116223, IMG submission 90092) | Peat soil microbial communities from Weissenstadt, Germany - Sb_50d_a_PC metaG | ecosystem: Environmental > Terrestrial > Soil > Wetlands > Peat | place: Germany: Weissenstadt | collected 2010-09-21 | reverse complement strand
GAGGTTCAAATGCCAATCACTCGAATACTCGCGCTCGGCATCATGCTGATGTTAGCCGCAGCCATCGGGATCGCAGCTTTTGATCCGACCTATGCCGCGAACCCTTGTTGCGCCTATGTCGATGGCAAATACATCAACTTGAAGACGGGCAAGCCCGCAAGGCCACCAAAGGCGGCGCACTCGCCAGACTCATTGACTGGCGCGAAGCCCGCTACACCTTCTGGACCGGACCCGGGCGTTTACAAGTAAAATTGGGAGATGGCGACCGGCCGCGCCGATAATCCGCCTGCTGCGATCAGGAAATGTTCTAGATCTACGATCTGTTCCTATAGGCGGGTTGGTACTGGCCCCTTTCCATTGGTTTTTCAATGGCGTGGCCCCTTTTGAATTTGAGAGTGGCCCCTTTTAGGGTGGGAACGTAGGCAGGTTTTAAACCTTATCACTTACAATAAGTCGTCGATTTTGGAGCGGAGGCCGAGCATGACAGAGGCCCAACGCTTGCGAGCGCAGGCGGAACGTTGCACGCATTTGGCGCAGGAGGCCAAGGATCAAAGCGTCGCTGATGCCCTAATAAGCCTAGCGGCTAAAAGTCTAAAACAAGCGGGCGATCTTGAGCGGCGTGTGGTTGACCAACGGCAGCAGCGAAATTTGGTACTGTCCTAATTCCGGGCCTTGATGGGCGAAACTCTTCGCAAATACAAACGCCTCCAATGGAACCGGCAAGGGGAAATCTTCTCCTTGCTCGGTCAGAAAATCATCACTTGTTTAGTTAAAGATATTTCCCAAAATGGCGCGCACCTCGAAGTTACTAGCCCAGAGGTGCTGCTGCCAGACTGTTTTCGACTCCACTATGGAGCCGACGAACAACCGAAGTGCTGCGTACGATGGCGCAAAGGCAATGAAATGGGCATCGAGTTCATGCTCAGGCGTTAGGCCGCCTCAGTTGGCGGCCTAGCCGAGAGTTCTAATTTTAGACCGAAAGTCACTTCCTATCACCGCAGGTTCTTTCGGCGAAAGAGAAATTCCGGTCTGGCGCCACCGGACGCTCTCGTCAGTGCAGTTTATTCGATTAAGTTGGGAGCCCAGATCCTAATGTTCCGGACTATCTGCATCCGCAGAATCGTCTTCATCCAAGCCGTTTCCACCCGGCAAATTTAAAATAGCCCCGGCTTCCATTTCAGGCAAAATCTCTACGCCTCTTAGCTTGCGATCAATCGCACGCCGCCGCACAGAAACCTTGTCAATGGTATTGGACGCTTCGTGAAGCTTCCGCTGAACTTTTTCTAGCACTTCGCCATACTTTCCAAATTCGGTTTTCACGGCGCCAAGCACCTGCCAGACTTGACTTGACTTGATCGTTTCTGAATAGCGAGCGTGCGGAATCCCAGTCGCAGACTATTGAGCAATGCCATGAGGTCGCCAAGAAATTACCCGTCGGTCGGCTCTACTCCAACGGCCGAGGTTTTGTGCCGAATGTCCGGCGCGACCTCTACGCTACCCATTGCGAACGCCGACCATGCTTCCATTAGCTTGCGCCGTGCTTTGAATAGATCGGAGCGCAGATAGGCCGTCGTCACCGCATCACCTTTGCCGTGAGCGAGGACGGATTTAATGACCGGCTGCGGATATGCCTTGCCGTCATCTTGTTCCTCTGCCCATGTCGAGAGTGTCGATCGGAAGCCGTGAAGGGTCACGCCGTGCTCTTGCATTGACAAAGCATCGTGGCCGAGCATTCCACCCGTGCGCTTTGATGAAAACACAAAGGCGTCATCGGCACCGCGAGGGCCAAGGCACGCGATCATTGCATGCGTGAGCGGCACGGCGTGGTCACGCTTCATTTTCATCCGCTCACCGGGAACAATCCACTCACGGTTTTCAAGGTCGAACTCGCGCCAGCGTGCGCCCAACGCTTCCTTTCGACGGACGCCGGTCAGGATCACGAATTTGAGGGCGCGTGACTCAACGTCATCGCCAAGCGTCGCCATAAACGCGGGAAGGTCCTTTGCAGCCATGGCCGCCCTGGGCTTCACCTCGGCAATCTTCTTGGAAAGCAACTCGCGAAGCCGCGCCCAGGTCGCCGGATTCGGCTCCACTCGCTTCGCGGTCAAGATGGATTCAATGAGCCGGCGCAATCGGTTTCCCTGACTGTTGCCGGGACCGTTCCAGATCGGCCGCAACGTATCGGCGACTTGCTCGGTTGTGATCCGGTTCACCGGCACGTTGGCGAGCGCACCTGCGTGCATCCGCACCAGCGCCTTGAGTCCGGCTCTATGGTGTTCGCTCCATTCGTCGGCGTGGTTCGAGAGGTAAGCATCGGTCGCAACCGCGAACTTGTCGCCCCGTGGCGTATGCGGGCGAATGCCGGACAATTCGAATCCCTCGCGACGTGCGACCGCGAACGCTTCGCGCGCTCGCCGTGCCTGCGCCGGCGTGACCCTTGCAGCGGAGCCGAGTCCTTTGCTGCGGATCACGTTGCCGTCGCGAAACTGGTACACCCAAAATCCCTTGCCGTTTTTCACGACAAGGTAGAGGTTGTGGCCATCGCCGATCTTTTGATTGACGCCGCTCTTGATGGCGTTGGAAACTTGCTCGGAGCGAAGCATCGAGAGACTCTGGTTACACACTTGGTTCCACACATTTAGCGACCCAATGTGTCCCACGCAAGCTCGCGATGTGCAAGTAGTTAAGGCGGAAGAAACGTCCATTCCACTGGTATTTTGGCCCACTATGTCCCGCGTTGGCTCCCGATGCAATTAACTACAGGGGCAAAGCTTCACTCGGCCCCGCAATGACGAGGATTACAGCATCCCCAAGAGGTGCGGCAGCCAGAGCGATATGGCGGGGATGTAGGTTACCATCGCCAGGAAAATCAGCATGGTGGCGAGCCATGGCAGTACAGCAATGGTGAGTTCTGTAATCCCCATCTTAGTAATGCCGGCGGCGACGTAGAGGTTCAACCCGACGGGCGGATGGCACAGCCCGACTTCCATGTTGACCGCCATCAGGATGCCGAGGTGAACCGGGTGGACGCCGAGCACCGCCGCCATCGGAAACAGAATCGGCGCCATAATCAACGTGATGGCGGCGGGATCCATGAAATTGCCGGCGGCCAGCAGCACGATGTTGACGACCAAGAGAAACGCCACCATGCCAAAGCCCTGCGCCGTCATCCATTCGGCCATCGACTGCGGAATCTGCTCCGAGGTCAAAAGCCAGGAGAACACCGCCGCATTGGTGATGATGTAGAGGATCATCGCACTCATCGAGGCGGCCTTGAGCAGCACCGCCGGCACTTCCGTGAATTTCAGTCCCTTGTAAACGAACACCGCGATGATGAAGGAATAGACGGCCGCGCAAGCGGCGGCTTCGGTCGGGGTGAACAGGCCCGAATAGATGCCGCCGAGCACCAACAGAATGAGAAGAAGGCCCCAAACGCTTTCGCGGAAAGCGTGCCAGCATTCGCCCCAGTCCGAACGCTTCATGCGCGGATAGTCATGGCGCCAGGCGCGATACCAGGTCGTCGCGCCGAGCATTGTCGCCAGGATCAGTCCCGGCACTAACGCAGCGATGAAGAGCTGTCCGATCGAGGCGGAATCGACCACCGCGCCGGTCGGGCCGCGCGGCTGCATGCCGCTCGTCGCCACCGCATAGATGACGAGATTGATCGACGGCGGAAACAGAATGCCGAGCGCGCCGGAGGTTGCGATCACGCCGGCGCTGAAGCGCGGCGGATAGCCTTGCTCCATTAAGGCCGGCAGAATGATCGAGCCGATGCCGACGACGGTCGCGACCGAGGAGCCGGAGATCGCCGCGAACAAGGCACAGGCGACCACGCCGGCGAGGCCGAGGCCGCCATACCAGTGGCCGATCAGCGACGTGGCGAAGTCGATCATGCGCCGCGCGACCCCGCCCGAGGTGAGAAGGTTGCCCGCCAGAATAAAAAACGGGATCGCCATGATCTCGAAGCGGTCGATGCTGGTGAACAGTTTCAGGCCGACCATTTTCGGATCGACATCCGACAGAATAAACAGATAGGTCAGGACCGAGAGGCCGAGCGCGATCGAGATCGGCATGCCGCACGCCATCAGCGCCAAGAGCAGCGCGAACAACAGCTCGGCGCGCACGGTGTGCGATAGCTCGATGATATGGAGCCGCGCGGCGAAGCAGATCAAAGCAAGCGCGATCGGGATGATAACGATCAACGCCGACATCACGCCGGCGCTAAACGGCCGCAGCTCGGCCGGTTTGGCGGGATGCAAAAGCGCGGTCATCGCGCCGCCTCGGCTGCCGGCGCGGGCTCATCGTGCGGCGCCTCGTAATCGATGCCGTGGGCCTGATGCGGCACATGGCCGGTGCGCAGGAAGCGATACATCACCTGCAGGAACCGGAAGCACATCAGGTAGGAACCGAGCGGGATGCACAGATAGATCATCCAGCTCGGCCATTCGAGCTCCGGCGACACCTGATCCGGATCAAGCTCGTAGACATAGACGGCGCCGAGCGTGCCGATGACGCCGGTGAATAGCGCGCCGCACAGGAGCGCAAACACGATCACCGGCTTGCGCGCCGCCGGCGTCAACTTATTGACGAACACATCGACGCCGACATGGATGCCGGTACGCACGCCCAGCGCGGCGCCGAATTTCGCCATCCACACGAACATGTAGGTGGAAAGTTCGTTCGCCCAGGAAAGATTGATCGCGGCGAGCTGGGTATAGATCCAGTTCGCCGCCTCCTTGAGAAGTAGAAGGTGATGCATGCCCGCCCAGCGGGCTAGGCCTGCGGAATTGCTGGCGCCGTAGCGGTGCACGACGGCGACGAAGGTGATGAGCGTCGCCGCCGCGATCAGCGTGACGATGATCCACTCTTCGAGCCGATCGAGGATACGGTCGAGCACCGGCTGCCCCTACAAGCTACGCCCCTTCCCGACCGCGGGAAGGGACCAGCCAGCTCAGGACTGGGGCGGCACGAAGCCCGAGGCCTTGTAGATCTTGTCGATGAAATCCTTGCCGAAGCGGCTCTGCATTTCCCTGTGAACCGGCATCAGCTTGGCGATCCAGGCCTGCTTCTCGGTTTCGGTCTGAACATGCACCTGCACCTTGCCGCTCGCCTTGATCTGCTCCAAAGCGTCGACATTGTCTTTGGCCGCCGTGTCGTCGAAGAAGGTCGTCGATTCCGCCACCGCGCGATCGAGGCCCTGCCGAACGTCCGCCGGCAGCGAATCCCAGAACTTCTTGTTGGTGATGAGCGAATAGGTGAGCCGCCCGTGGTGCGAGACGGTGAGGTATTTCTGCACGTCGTAGAGTTTCTGCGTCCAGATATTGGACGGCACATTGTCCTCGCCGTCCGCAACGCCGGTCTGCAATGCCTGATAAAGCTCGCCGAAGGCGATGATCTGCGGAATGGCGCCAAGTTCGCGCGCCACCGCGTCAAGCACCTTGCTGCCCTGGATACGCATCTTCAGGCCGCGGAAATCGTCCGGCATGATCAGCGGCACGTTCGCCGTATAGACGTGAGCGCCGTTGTCCCAATAGGCGAGCGGCTCGACGCCTTTGTCTTCGAGTTTCTTGTTGAGCTCGGCCATCATCGGGCTCGCCATCATCTGCCGCGCGTGCGTATCGTCGGTCATCAGGAACGGTAGATCGAACACGTCGAATTCCTTGACGCCGAGCGGGCCGAATTTGGAGATCGACGGCGCCAGCAATTGCACCGAGCCGAGCTGCAAGGCCTCCAGCTCTTCCTTGTCCTTGTAGAGCGACGAGTTCGGGTAAACCTCGACCGTCACTTTGCCGTTCGTGTATTTCTCGGCGAGCTGCTTGAACAACAATGCCGCCTTGCCTTTGGGCGCGTCGGGCGACACCACGTGGCTGAATTTGATGATGATCGGATCGGCAAAGGCGGGCTTGCCGAGGGCGAGAGCCAGGATGGCGGCAAGCGCGATCGCAAGGCGTTTAAAAGTCAGACATTTCATGGATTTCCTCCCCCATGCGGCCGTGGCCGGCCCTTTCGATTGCCCTTTTCATAGCGCGAATGAAGCGTCCGGCCAATGCTACTGTTAGTGCATCGCGGCGGCGGTGCGCGGCATAAGCGCGCCGGGATGGCGGATCACGTTGCCGGCAAGCCGGTGCGCGGCGCTCGCCGCCTGCGCCGGGTCGGTGCCGGAGAGCCGCGCTGCAAGATAGCCGGCATTGAAACCGTCGCCGGCCGCGGTGGCATCGACCGGAACCAGCACTTCCGGAACCGGCACGAATTCCTGCGCGCCCCCCGTGGCGACCAGCGCGCTATTCGGCCCATTCTTGACCACGATCTCGCCGATGCCGAACGCTTGCAGCCGGGCGACCGTGCTCTCCGGGCTTGGATCGCCCCACAGCACGGCTTCGTCGTCGAAGGCCGGCAGCGCGATGTCGACGCGCTTGAGCGTTTCGATGAAAACGGTGCGCGTGCGCGCCAGGTCGCCCTTCCAGCCGCGCGGCCGGAAATTGCCGTCAAAAACGACCTTGGCGCCCTGCTGACGCGCGACTTCGAGCACGGCAAAGAACCGTCCGAGGCCGTTGTTCGAGTAGAGCGACAGCGTGATGCCGGAGAAGTAAATGAGTCGCGCCGAGGTCAGGCTTTCGGCAACACGCATCCAGTCGGGCAGCTCGAAAAGGTCCCGCGCGGGCGCGCCGTCGCGCCAATAGCGCAGAACGCGTTTGCCGGACCGATCATCGTCGATGAGACACAGAGCGGGCTGCCGGCCTGGCACGCGCAAAATCAGATTCGAGGCGACGCCCTCGGCGGCCGCGAGCGCCAAGACGCTGTCAGAATAAGGATCGTCGCCGACCGCGGTGGCGAAGGCCACATCGATGCCGGCGCGCGCGAGATAGATGGCGGTATTGAAGGTGTCGCCGCCGCACGAGAGCGCGAAGGTGCCGTCCGCTCCGCGCGCCAATTCGATCAAGACTTCGCCCACGCAAATTGCGCGGGGCATTTGCTCGTTCATGTCGCTCGCTCGTTAGCCGGATGCGTTATCGACAGCACACCAAGCCATGGCAATAGAGGCCGCCCGGTGACTGGCGCCGCCCGGTCGTAATGTTATATTATAACATATTGGAATGGCCCAGTTGGCCGGGACTTTCATGACTCATCACCATCATGGCGGCGAGCCGCATCCCTCGCCGGCAATCTCGCCGTCGCTGCTGCGGTTCTCGGTGGCGCAGCGCCTGGCAGTCGCCGGCGTGCTGATAGCGCTGATCTGGGCCGCCTTCTGGTGGGCGCTGCACTGAGCCCGCCAGAACTGACTGAACCATAAGAGCTGACTGAACCATGCCGGAACTGCGATTCCACAATCTCACCCTCGGCTATGAACGCCACCCCGCCGTGCATCATCTCGATGGCGCGGTGGAGACCGGCGCACTGGTTGCGGTGGTCGGGCCGAACGGCGCCGGCAAGTCGACCCTGTTCAAGGGCGTAGTCGGCACGCTCAAGCCGCTCGCCGGCTCGATCGAGCGCGACGGGTTCGACGCCCGCGACATTGCCTATCTGCCCCAGGTGCCGGAGATCGATCGCTCGTTTCCGATCAATGTCTACGACATGGTGGCGATGGGGCTGTGGCGGGTGAAAGGCGCGTTCGGCGGCATTGCCGGCAAGGATCATCACGGCATCGAGGCGGCGATCGCCACGGTCGGCCTGACCGGATTCGAGCAGCGCACGATCGGCACGCTGTCGGGCGGGCAGATGCAGCGCATGCTGTTCGCACGCCTGCTCGTCCAGGATGCCCGCGTGATCGTGCTCGACGAGCCGTTCGCCGCCATCGATGCCAAAACTTCGGCCGACCTCTTGGATCTGGTGCGGCGCTGGCACGGCGAGCGGCGCACCGTGCTGGCGGCCTTGCACGATATCGATCTCGTCAAGGCGATTTTCCCCAAAACTTTGCTGCTCGCCCGCGAGCCGGTCGCATGGGGCCCGACGCGCGAGGTGCTCACCGCTGAGAATCTCAGCAAGGCGCGCCGCATGTGCGAGGCCTTCGACGAGAGCGCCGAGGCCTGCGCGGTCGCGGTGGAGTAACGATGCTCTACGACTCTCTCATCGCTCCATTCGCGGATTTCCAATTCATGCGCCGCGCGCTGGTCGGCAGTTTCGCGCTTGCCTTCGGCGCGCCGCCCATCGGCGTATTTCTGATGCTGCGGCGCATGAGCCTGATCGGCGATGCCATGGCGCACGCCATCCTACCGGGTGCGGCCATCGGTTTTCTGATTGCGGGCTTGAGCCTGTTTGCGATGGCGAGCGGCGGCTTGATCGCGGGATTTCTCATCGCGCTCGGCGCCGGCCTGGTCGCACGGGCGACGCCTTTGAAGGAGGACGCCTCGCTGGCGGCGTTTTTTCTGGTTTCGCTGGCGCTCGGCGTCACGATTGTTTCGGTGAAGGGCAGCAATGTCGATCTGATGCATTTCCTGTTCGGCTCGGTGCTCGCGATCGACAATCCGACGCTGCTGCTGATCCTGGGCGTGACTTCGGTCTCGCTGGTCGTCCTGGCTTTAATCTGGCGGCCGCTGGTATTGGAATGCGCGGATCCGGGATATTTGCACGCGGTAAGCCGCTCGGGCGGACCCGCCCATCTCGGCCTCCTCGCGCTGGTCGTCATGAATCTCGTCGGCGGCTTTCAGGCGCTCGGCACGCTGCTCGCCGTCGGCATCATGATGCTGCCGGCGGTGACTTCGCGGTTTTGGGCGCGCGACATTACCGGCATGATCGGCGTTGCGGTGTTTTCCGCCGCCATCTCCGGCTATGCCGGCCTGCTCGTCTCCTATCACGCCGATCTGCCGTCCGGCCCGGCCATTATCCTGGTCGCGGGCGGGCTTTATGCGCTGTCGGTCATAGCGGGGCCGGTCGGCGGCCTGATTTGGCTCGCGCTGCCGCGGCGGCATCTCGAGGCTTGAACGTGCAGATCGAAGCGAAGCGCTGAGAGGGTTTTGAGCCGGCGCAGGATCGCCTATATAGCCGCGTAGGAGGACCGCATGTCCGAACAGGTTTCGTCCGAAAAGCTCCCCGAGAAAGTGCCAGTGACCGTGCTGACCGGCTATCTCGGCGCCGGCAAGACCACCTTGCTCAACCGCATCCTGTCCGAGCCGCACGGCAAGAAATACGCCGTGATCGTCAATGAATTCGGCGAGATCGGCATCGACAACGATCTCGTCGTCGGCGCCGACGAGGAAGTGTTCGAGATGAACAACGGCTGCATCTGCTGCACGGTGCGCGGCGATCTGGTGCGCATCCTCGACGGCTTGATGCGCCGCAAGGGCAAGTTCGACGCCATCATCGTCGAGACTACCGGGCTCGCCGAACCGGCGCCGGTGGCGCAGACTTTTTTCATCGACGAGAATGTCGGCCGCAGGACCAAGCTCGACGCGGTGGTCACCGTCGCCGACGCCAGATGGCTCAATGACCGGCTCAAGGATGCCCCGGAGGCGAAAAACCAGATCGCCTTCGCCGACGTCATCCTGATCAACAAGACCGATCTGGTTTCCGCCGAGGAGCTCGACGAGGTCGAGGCGCGCATCCGCGGCATCAACCCTTATGCCAAGGTGCACAAGACCGAGCGCGCTCAAATCGCGCTCGACCAGGTGTTGGGCCGCAACGCGTTCGATCTCGACCGCATCCTCGATCTCGAGCCGGAATTCCTCGAAGGCGACGGGCCCGATCACGACCATGATCATGACCACGATCATGACCACGATCACCACCACGGCCATCATCACGACCATAAGCAGCCACACGCGCACGGCGGCCTCAAGCACTACCACGACGAAGAAATGCAATCGATTGCGCTCAAAAGCGACAAGCTGCTCGATCCGGATAAATTCTTTCCGTGGGTGCAGGACCTGGTGCAGAAGGAAGGCCCGAGCATCCTGCGCTGCAAAGGCATCCTCGCCTTCAAGGGCGACGATCGGCGCTTCGTGTTTCAGGGCGTGCACATGATCCTCGACGGCGATCATCAGCGGCCGTGGAACAAGGACGAGAAGCGCGAAAGCCGCATCATCTTCATCGGCCGCAATCTGCCGGGCAAGAAGATCACCGAAGGGTTCGAGAGCTGCATCGCTTGATATGGGCGACACCCGCAGCGACACCGTCTCCGTCGTCGAGCGCACGCATGCAGTCGCCGCGGGCGCCGCCATTGTCGGCGCGCATTATCTCGGCAGCACCGCGGTGTTCGTGCTCGGCGAGGAAGCGATGGTGCTCAATGAGCCGAAAGGCGAGCCGTATCGCGTCGCGGTGCATGGCGGCGCCATCCTCGCCACGGCGGCGGACGGCGAGCGCGTCGTCTCCGGCGGCGATGACGGCAAGATTATCGCGACCGATGCCAAAGGGGAAAGCTGCACGCTCGCGACCGACGCCAAGTATCGCTGGATCGACCATGTCGCGCTCGGGCCGGACGGCGCCGTCGCCTGGTCGGCCGGCAAGGCGGCTTTCGCGCGAGGAAAAGAGCTGCGCCAATTCGAAGCGCCGTCGACGGTCGGCGGCCTCGCCTTTCTGCCGAAAGGTTTTCGGCTTGCGATCGCGCACTATAACGGCGCCACGCTGTGGTTCCCGAACGCACCGCAGGCCGCACCGGAAAAGCTCGAATGGAAGGGCTCGCATCTCGGCGCGACGGTGAGCCCGGATGGCCGTTTTCTGGTGACGACGATGCAGGAGCCGATGCTGCACGGCTGGCGGCTCGTCGATCGCCAGCACATGCGCATGTCGGGCTATGCCGCGCGTGTGACTTCGCTCGGCTGGACGAGCGGCGGCCACTGGCTCGCCACCTCCGGGGCCAGCCAACTCATCCTGTGGCCGTTCCAGACCAAGGACGGCCCGATGGGCAAGCAACCGCGATTGTTGGCGCCCTCCGAGCACCGCATCGGCGTCGTCGCTTGCCATCCTAGGCAGGACGTCGTCGCCGCCGGCTACAGCGACGGCATGCTGCTGCTGGTGCGCATCGACGACGGCGCCGAGATTTTGGCCAAGAAGCCCGGCGACGCACCGGTCACGGGTTTAGCCTGGAGCGCCGACGGATTGCTACTCGCCTGGGGCACCGAGAGCGGCGAGGCCGGTATCATCGACCTCGCGTGAGCAACCAGGCCCGTCAGATCACATATTGCCGCAGCGGCGGGTAGCCGTTGAAGCCGACCGAGGAATAGGTCGCGGTGTAGGCGCCGGCGGCCTCGATCAAAACCTTGTCGCCGATGGCGAGCGACACCGGCAGCGGATACGGCGTCTTCTCATAAAGCACGTCGACCGAGTCACAGGTCGGGCCGGCGATGATGCAAGGCGCCGTCTCGTCGCGATCGTGCGTGGTGCGGATCGGATAGCGGATCGACTCATCGATGGTCTCGGCGAGGCCGTGGAACTTGCCGATATCGAGATAGACCCAGCGTACCTCGTCCTCAGGCGAGCGCTTGGCGATCAGCACCACTTCCGCCTCGATCATGCCGGCATTGCCGACCAGCCCGCGGCCCGGCTCGACGATCGTCTCCGGGATGGCATTGCCGAAATGCTTGCGCAGCGACTTGAAGATCGCCTTGCCGTAGCTCTCGAGCTTCGGCGTCTTGCGCATGTATTTTGCCGGGAACCCGCCGCCGAGATTGACCATGGCGAGGCTGATGCCGCGTTCCGCGCAGGAGCGGAAGATCGCCGCGGTGGAGGCCAGCGCGCGGTCCCAGGCTTCGACATTGTGCTGCTGCGAGCCGACATGGAACGAGACGCCGTGCGGCACAAGCCCGCGCTTATGCGCGAGTTCCAGAATGTCCGCGGCATAGTCCGGCTCGCAGCCGAATTTGCGCGACAGCGGCCATTCCGAGCCGGAGCCGTCGCAATGGATGCGGCAGATGACCCGGCTGCCGGGGGCGGCGCGCGCCACCTTCTCGACCTCGGCCTCGCAATCGATGGCAAACAACGTGACGCCGAGCTTGAAGGCGGCGGCGATCTCGCTCTCCTTCTTGATCGTGTTGCCGTAGGAGATGCGCTCGGGCGTGGCGCCGGCCGCGAGCACGTCCTGGGTCTCGCTTACCGAGGCGACGTCGAAGCAGCAGCCCTGGCTGGCCAGAAGCTTGAGGATTTCCGGCGCGGGATTGGCCTTGACGGCGTAGAACACCTTGGTGTCCGGCAGCGCCTTGGCGAAGTTCTGATAGTTCTCGCGTACGACGTCGAGGTCGACGACGAGGCAGGGTCCGATATCGGTACGTTGCTTGAGGAATTCGCGGATACGTGCGGTCATTTGCACTCAACTCCCTGATCCGGCTGGCGGCGTAGCCGCCGAGGTGAACCTCCTGCGACGCGTGTGCTTCCGCGGGTGCGGAACCTGTTGCGTCGCCGTGATTGCTGCCTTGGTCCGGATGAGGGAGATCCCGTTCCGCACTGCTGGCAAAGATGGACAAGCCCTTTCGGTGTCCCCGGCATTGGCGCCGGCAGTAACCAAAAAAGCCCTTCCGTCGTTGCTTTAAGCCGCGTCGCCCGTGGAGTGCGGGCTACGCCGGTTTCGCCTCCGGCTGCCGGTCGCGGGAGCAAGGAAGTAGTGTCTCTTCCTTAGGCGGCTGTCCGGCCTCTTGTCCGGATGCCCACCGACCGACACACGGCCACAGGCACGTGCGAAATTGGGCAATCCCGAAATAATCCATTCAGCCGCGCTGTCAAGCGTTTTGGTCTTAACAAGACGTAAAAGGTGAACACGACGCGGCGGTCGGAGCGCCACTGCGTTCGCGTCAGTCCGCCGTGAACGGCTCGACGCTCTTCGCCGCGCGCACGAACTGCACCATGACGGCGATGCCGCAGAGGACGAAGAGCCCGTCGAGCACGCGCGCGCCGAAGCTGCCGAGCGCGAACAGGCTGGCGATCGCCCAGCTGCCGGCAAACGCCGCGCCGAACACTTCGGCGCTGATCAGGATCGCCGCGCTGACCACCGTCAGCAGGTTCAGCCAGAGGACGCGCCGGGGGCGCTGTGAGACGGGCTTATCCATGGCGCTTATGCGGCGTCGCGGGCGGATTTTTGCGAGAGCAGGCCGGCCTCGACCAGGGCGGCGCGGATGCGGTCGATCTCGGCGCGGCCGAGTTTCACCAGCGGCGGCCGCACCACCGCGCGCGGCAGACGGCCGAGCAGCACTAGCGCCTCTTTCATGCGGTTATGCATGTCGGCCCAAGGGTTGGCATAGAACACGCGTGCGAGCGGATAGATGCGGTCGTTGAGCCGTCGCGCCGCGGCGAGGTCGTTGGCCTTGACCGCCTGGAACAGGGCCGATTGCAGGTCGGGGATGACGCTGCCCGAGCCGGAGAGAAGGCCGTTGCAGCCGAGCACCAGCGAGCTGAGCAGCCAGGCGCTATGGGTGCTAAGCACATTGACCGGCGGCTTGCGGCTTTGCAGCTCGCGCACATGCATTTCGTGCTGCGAAACGTTGCTGCACCAGTCCTTGATGGCGCGGATGGTCGGCACCTCCTCGACCATCTCGAGCAGCGTGTCGCGCGGATAGCCCTGCCCGGTCGCCAGCGGATACTGGAAGGCGATGATCGGCAGGTTCGTGGCATCGGCGATGCGCTTGAAATGCTCGACCGCCATGGCCGGCGATTGATTGAGCGTGAACGGCGCCGGCGGGAACACCAAGAGCGCGGACGCGCCGCCCTCCTCCGCCATGCGGGCAATGCGGGCGGCTTCGAGGCTGCCGTCGGCCCAGATGCCGTTGACGATGGGGAGCCGGCTGCCGATCTCGTCCTGGGTGACGGCGAGGATGCGGCGCTGCTCGTCGAAGCTGCAGGAGGCGACCTCGGTCGAATGGGCGTTGACGGTGATGGCGGAGAGGCCATCGGTCGCCGCGACGTCGCGCAGGTGCTTGCGGAAGCTCTTCTCGTCGATTGCGAGATCGTCCGCGAACGGCAGCAGGACGGCCGGAATGACGCCGTGCGGCACATAATGGGCGTAACGGGGCATTTTCGGCTCTCCGCGGTTTTGGTGGACCTCTGGCGACGACATATATCACGCCTGCGCCAGCATTTGGTAAGACCCCCCGATGAGCCAGATCAAGCCTCCCGATAGCGCTTCCACACCGGCAAATCCGCTGTTCGACGATTGGACCGGCCCCGACGGAGTTCCGCCCTTCGACCGTATCGTTCCCGAGCACTTCCGGCCGGCCTATGCGCGGGCGCTTGCCGAGCATGAAGCCGAGATCGCGGCCATTGCGGCCAATTCCGAGCCCCCGAGCTTCGCGAACACTATCGCGGCGTTGGAACTGAGCGGACGGGCGCTGGAGCGCATCGGCAACGTCTTCCACCTGCTCGTCGGCGCTGACAGCAACGACGCGCTGCTCGAAATCGAGCGGGAAATGTCGCCGCGGATCGCGCGGCATTGGAACAAGATCAACACCAATGAGGCGCTGTTCCGCCGCATCGACACCCTCATGCGTGGGGTCGAAAAGCTCGGGCTCAGCGCGGAGCAAAAGCGCGTGCTCGAGCGCTACCACACCGGCTTCCGCCGCGCCGGGGCGGCACTCGACAGTGCGGCGAAACAGCGACTCGCCGCGATCATCGAACGCCTCGCGGCGCTCGGCACCGCGTTCAGCCAGAACGTACTGGCCGACGAGCAGGCTTTTACGCTCCGGCTCGAAGGCGAAGCCGAGCTTGCCGGCCTGCCCGATTTCATGCGCGAGGCGGTGAAGGCCGATGCGCAGGAGCGCGGGATCGACGGCTATGTGGTGACGCTGTCGCGCTCCAGCGTCGAGCCGTTTCTGCAATTCTCCGACCGGCGCGATCTGCGCGAAAAAATCTTCCGCGGCTTCGTCAAGCGCGGCGACAATGGCAGCTTGACCGACAACAAGAAAAACATCGCCGAGATGGTGCGGCTGCGCGCCGAGCGCGCAAAGCTCCTCGGCTATGCCGACTTCGCCCATTACCGGCTCGACGACGCCATGGCGAAGGCGCCCGCGGCCGTGCGCGATCTCCTTGACACCGTGTGGTCGCCGGCGCGCTTGCGCGCGCTCGACGACCGCGACGCCATGCAGGCGCTGATCCAGGCGGACGGCGGCAACTTCAAGCTCGAGCCGTGGGACTGGCGCTACTACGCCGAAAAGCTGCGGCAGCGGCGTTGCAATTTTGACGAGGCCGCGATCAAGCCCTACTTCAATCTCGATCGCATCATCGAGGCCGCGTTCTATACGGCGCGGCGGCTGTTCGGCTTGAGCTTCACGCCGCGCACCGATGTGCCGGCCTGGCATCCCGACGTGCGGGTGTGGCAAGTGCGCGACGGCGACGGCGACGGCAACGAGGTCGGCTTGTTCTTCGGCGATTATTTCGCCCGCGCGTCGAAGCGCAGCGGCGCCTGGATGACCTCGCTGCGCGACCAGGAAAAGCTTAAGGGCGACATCCGGCCGCACATCGTCAATGTCTGCAACTTCGCTAAAGCGCTCGAAGGCGAGCCGACGCTGCTCAGCTTCGAGGACGCACGCACGCTGTTCCACGAATTCGGTCACGCGCTGCACGGTCTCCTTTCCAGCGTCACTTATCCGAAGATCGCCGGCACCAGCGTCGCCACCGATTTCGTCGAACTGCCGTCGCAGCTTTACGAGCACTGGCTGCAGCAGCCGGACGTGCTGCGGCGCTTCGCACGCCACTATCAGACCGGCGAAGCCATGCCGGAGGAACTCCTGCAGCGGCTCATTGCCGCGCGCAACTTCAATAAGGGCTTTGCCACGGTCGAATACATCGCCTCGGCCGTTGTCGATCTCGATTTCCATTCCCTCGCGCCGCCCGCAGAGATCGACCCGGCGGCATTCGAAACGAAATCGCTCCGGCGCATCGGCATGCCGGACGAGATCGCCATGCGCCACCGCCCGCCGCACTTCGACCACGTGTTTACCGGCGGCGGTTATGCCGCGGCCTATTACAGCTACATGTGGTCGGAAGTGCTCGACGCCGATGCGTTCGCGGCGTTCGAGGAGACCGGCGACATTTTCGATCCGGCGACGGCGAAACGGCTGCGCGACACGATCTACTCAGCCGGCGGCGCGCAGGATCCGGCCGATGCCTACAAGGCTTTCCGCGGGCGGCTGCCGAGCCCCGACGCGCTGCTGCGCAAGCGCGGCTTCGCCGAACCCGCTCATGCGGGGATTTGAATGGACCTGCACAGCGCCGGTCATCGCCGCGGCGTCGTCTGCGCGCCGCATTCCGCCGCCGTCGAAGCCGGCCGAGCGATTCTGGCCGAGGGCGGCAATGCGATCGAAGCGATGATCGCCATGGCCGCGGCAATCGCCGCGGTCTATCCGCATATGAACCATCTCGGCGGCGACGGCTTCTGGCTCATTCGCGAGGCGAACGGCCGCGTGCGCGCGATCATGGCGGCGGGCCCGGCGGCGCTTGCAGCGAAGCCGGAGCTTTATCGCGACTACGAAACCATGCCGACACGCGGCTCGCT
>Ga0116223_10002724_pt1 | contig 16418 bp, 10 predicted proteins | sample Sb_taG_3_FD_90092 | JGI IMG/M metagenome (GOLD analysis project Ga0116223, IMG submission 90092) | Peat soil microbial communities from Weissenstadt, Germany - Sb_50d_a_PC metaG | ecosystem: Environmental > Terrestrial > Soil > Wetlands > Peat | place: Germany: Weissenstadt | collected 2010-09-21 | reverse complement strand
GTTTCGCGGCCCGCACAGTCCGTCGGCCGACGGACTGTGCGGGCCGCGAAACACGGGGAACGATTCCAAAACTCTCGAACGGCGGGGCTGAAGCCCCGCCCTTCCGACTTTCTGGTGAGAAATCCAGGTTAGCGCCCTTGCGTGAGCTGTTTTGATTGTTTCACACCGTCAGATGGCCTGGGCTCGAACCGATCCTAACTCCCCGGCGGCGCAGCGGGAGCGGGTTGGAGCTTTTGCTTTCCTTCGTAGATCGTCACCAGCAGGGTGCTGGCAAGAACCAGTAATCCGCCGAATATCATGAATTTGGTCAACCGCTCGTGGAGCGCAAGAAATGCCGCAAACAGCCCGAAAAATGAGATCAGGTAATTGGAGAGTCCTGCCTGCGTTGCGTCCAGTCATGCCCCAGTCGTAAAGACGCTTGGCGTTTGTTTCCGTCATCCGGAGGATTCCCGCCACTCCCTGATCCCTAATCCCTGCTTGGACCGACCTCGATAGCTTGCACCATGGCTTCTCCCTTGCCTTGCTGCGACACTGATCCAACAAAGCGCAGGGCGATGATTCCATGTTCGGGGTGAATATTGTTGTAGACCAGATCGACTGCCCGATTTGCCCCACCTGCCTTGGCAAAAACATCCAGCCCTTCGGCCACCTTGTCACCATTCACATAAATCGTCATACTCCGCTGGCCCGGCCCCTCGTATTGCGTCTCCGCGAACTTCAAGCGCACGTGATAGTCACCGGGTCCCACAGTCACGTTCACGGTGAAGTCCGGCCAGTGAACCCCATAGCGGTAGAGTTCCGGGTCCGGCGTATTCTCGACAAAAGTCGCCTGCCTCATGGTCCACCAAGTCTTTGCTACGGCATCTGTCAGGTTTCCCGTTCGCACTACAAATTCCGTCCCGGGCCTCCATGCCTGTCCGTGAGAGTCGAGGTAATCGCTCCTTCCCGTATATCCGAAGATAAATCGTTGCGCTTCCTTTGGCCCCCCGCCCTCGCCAAAACCGTTATCACCGGCGGCCTGCGAATACTCCAGCCCGTCCACGTATACTTCCTTCCCTTTGGATATCGGGTTTCCTTGCCCCTGCACGACTACTTTGAGATTGTGGAAGTCGTTCGAGAGCCCATTCTTGTAGTAAAGGATCTGCCGCAGAAGAGGCAGGGGGCTGAAGCAATCGACTCCAACCAGTTGCTTGATCCCATCCAAGTACACCTCTGCAAGACCCCCACTCTCTCCAACTCGTCCGACCAAGCGAACCTGGTTTCCTCGAAACCGATAACTCGCGCTCGCCCCAGGCTCTCCAGCGGTGCGCGATGCTCCCCTGAAATCCTCCTTATGCGGAGTCTTCTGCCAATCTCCTTCGAAGGTCATTTCTGTGTCATCGACCATGACTTGGGGGTCGTTTCCGTGAATAGCAATCTCCTTCGCACCATCATGCCGGATATACACAATCGCATCGCCCCCCTTGAGAGGCTCGACCGAGTATCCATTTCCTGACTGAATCGAGCCCTGCTGGAGCGCTATGCCATCAGCTGTAATCGAGGTGGGTAGATAAGCAAGACGCAGTACCTCGATGCTATTCAGAGGGGCATCAAAAGTGGAATAGTGGATCTCTCCCGCACCGTAAATCACCCGTTTGATAACGCCGGAGCTGCGCACGATGTGGTTCTCGCGGTTCGGTCCTGTTACCTCGGGAAGCCAGGCGATGGTTTTCAATACGTAATCCAGGGCCATGGGTTGAGCAATCTTGAACCAGTTTCCGTCCACAAGAGGTCCACCATCGATATTATCCATGGCCTGCCCGTTTTCCAGTCCGTCGTAGGTCGCCAGCAGTTCTGAACGCCGCGCAATTTCCCTTGCCCACTCGCTGTCTGCTTCCACTCCGTAGCGGGCAAAGGCCCTCGCTAACTCCTGCGGGCTGTAAGACAGGGAGCGATCGCAGCAGCCGGAGGACTCGGGATATGCCCAGGCGCCGCTAAAGGTGTCGCTGTTGGATTTTGGACTGACGCTCGTATGATTCAGATTCAGGCTCAGGATATTGCGAACGTCGTTGCGCCAGTTCGGAAAGTAGTCCTTGTGATCCATGAGATACATGGGCACGAAATCCGTAGGATAGAGAGTCTGAACGGGATCTTCCCAGTCCCAGAAATGGCGCCCCCAGGAGTCGTTAATCGCCCAGGCCGGCAGCAAAGAATCGCGCATACACTTACGCCCCGCGTCGCGCGCCGCCACCAGACTGTTGTCAGTCCCTGTATAACCCGAGCGAATCATCTCATCCAGGAACCACAGGATGGTTGCCACTCCCCCCGTCTGCTCCCCATTCATTCCTGCGCCGCCGGCGTTGTTCGCGTAGCGTCCCCACGGCGATGCGCTTGGCTCCGAGCGACGGTTCTTAGCCAGCAAGTCAGCCCAGTGTTTGGCTGCTTCGTACCAGCGAACGTTGCCTGTCAGTTCGTATCCTCGCACCAATTGCAGTCCCATCTCCGCCACGATATCCAGTTGGATTTTCCCGTTCCCGCGAGCTAGTTCTTCACTTGGCCCCAAAACGCAATCGCCATAAGGAGTGCCCATAGTAGGCACGCTAATCAGAATATTCGGCCAACCGTGGCTTGCGCTCGTCTGGCAATGGTCGAGCAAGTAGTCGATTGTTGGATTGAGAATGGCAAAGACGGCCGGGTCGCCGGAGTACCTGTAGTACTCGAGCATGCTGCTGATGATGTAACCAGCGCGCTGAGCGAGATCGCCGTTCTGCCAATCTTTTTCATGGGGTATCGTGATCTTGCCTTCGGAATCGATATTCCAGTTTCCGTTGAAGGCGTATTCCGGCGCCGGCATGACCGCGCGGTCCCGGCTTGCCCACGGGTATCGCTTGATGGTTTCAGCGGCGACGCGCACGCGGAAGTCGAATTGCCCGTTCTGACCCGTGTACCAGGGAGCAATCACCCCGTATTGGTCCTCGCGAGCGTCGTGGCCAAAGTAATGCTTCTGAGTTGTGGCAGCGTTCGCGAGCTCTCCCAGGACCAGCCAGACCATCGGGCACACAAACATGATGCCGATAAGTGTGGCCGTGGCGTAAGTCACGTGCCGGCTTCGAACTTGCAATTTATGCCTGACCAAGGTTTCCCCCTTTTATCCTTGCGGGTTTGGAGTGCGGCAGCTTGCTGCCGCTTTGTCCCGCTCGGCGGGAACAGCTTGCTGGGCCGTGCATACGCGCGTGCTTGGGAATTCTGCCTAAGCAAACTATGTTATAAGGTACCCGCCATCCACAAAGAGGTTGGCTGAAGTCACGTACGAGGCTTCATCGCTCGCCAGGAAGACGGCGGCGTTTGCTATCTCTTCCGGCTGACCAACGCGATGGAGCACACTTTTGGCGTTTAACTTATCTTCGTGCCGGAAGTGCTCGATGGCACGTTGAAGGTTAGGAGTCATCACCGCCCCGGGGCTGATGGCATTGACTCGAATCTTCCAGGTCCCATATTCGATCGCCATGACCTTGGTCAGCGTGATGACGCCGCCCTTGGAGGCGCAATAAGCACCCCCCTCGGCCCAAGGCATCACTGCCCCGACGGAACCCAAATTGATAACGGCACCGCCGCCCGCCTGTCTTATGGCCGGGGCACTCCACTTGGTCATAAGAAAAACGCTTCGCAATGAGGCGTTCAAACATCCGTCCCATTCTTCAACCGTCATTTCCTGAATCGTCCTGTCCAAGTCCACCATCGCCGCGTTGTTGACAAGGATGTGCAGGGTGGAGAACCTCTTGAGAGCTTCATCCACCACACGCCGGGTATCCTCGACAATTCGCAAATCGCACCGCAGGGCGAGAGCTTCTCCACCCGCCGCTTCAATTTGTCTCACCACTTCCTCGAGCGGCAGTGAATCAAGACCCGCTGCTACAACCTTGGCGCCTTCTTGTGCGAACCGAAGACTGATGGCTCTGCCTATTCCTGTGCCTCCGCCTGTCACAATTGCTACTTTGTCCTTAAGCCGCATTGTATGCTCCTGTTCCCCCGCGCTACCCGGCCTCTACCAATCAGCACGGCGGCCGTGAAGTCTGATCCCCCGAGCGCAGAGCAGGATTCCCCGCTGCGCTCGCCTGAACATCACCCGACGCTCGTCATTCCCGCGAAAGCGGGAATCCAGTTCGTTGTCGTGACGTGGACCCCCGCGTGCGCGGGAGTGACGAAGGCTTGACCTTCACTTCTCCGAGTGGCCCGGGCCCACGAGCACTCGGCATGACACCACCCCAAGAACGACAATTCACCTTAGTCCCCGGCCAGCTCCCTTAACAATGCCAAGCTCTCCTTCACGATGACGTCGGAAGCCTCGACGGAAAATGGCGAAGCTTCCACCTCATAGCCTCCTGCCAAATGGGCATTCCGCGAGGGGATGTACCCAAAACCCCCGTGGGAATACCCCGAAAACAGAGTGTGAGCAAAAGGAGAGCTTGAAACAATCGCCTGGTTGATCTCCGTAAAGGGTTCACCCGCGATGGCCAGCAACGCTACAGGCCCAACACGGATGCCCTGCAATGGCCAGTCGCTGTGAGTTTTACCGTAATAAAGCCGGGCATAATCCGCTCGCCAGCCGGCCTGGACCGCTCTTGCCGTCGCTATGCGGATTTCTTCTTCACTTCCTTCCGCACGCATCCGTTCGAGTTCTAACCGGTCTACTTTGGCTTCTGCCTCCAATTCATCCGGTGGCCTTCGCTCTTTAAGCGGAAGTTTGAGCAGACGCCAGATGACTCGCAGGTCCACTTCATCGGGCTCCGTCGGACTATCCTCGTAAAGCGCAATCGGCGCCCCTGACTGAAGAACCCCCTGGAATAGTTCCTTTTTGGGTAATGTCTCCATGCCTGCCGCCACCTTTGCAGATTCTAAACCCAATAACAAGCCAAGGCGCCTATAAACCTTCAGGTCTCCTGTGAAACCGCGCCGCGGCGTCAGGTCCCCCGTCGCGCCTTGAAGGAACAGGCAGAGACCTCCCACTTCTCTCTCGACGGTTTGCCTTGCGACGCCCGGGTAGTCCGGAGTGAAATATCGGCACTGCCACGCCATGGTGGTCGGGTGGCAGGCGTAGTGGACGATAGTGGCAAGGGGGTTTTCTTCGAGATCGTCAAAACGCACAACGCGCACTGTGGGGTCAACGGGACCTTCCCAGTTCCTGCCGACCACTACGCCACCATCCGGTATTCGGAGGCGACGATTTACGTTGATCCGGCATTCGCCTGACGCCGCTCCAAGCCGCGCCGGTTTAAGGTTCTGTTGTGCCTTCCATACCGCACTCGCAATCCGCAGGGGCAGTGCCTCCAGGTAGCTTAAGACCATGTCCAGCCCCTCAGTGATGGACTTCAGACGGAAGGTGTTCGGCCCGGAGTGGGTATGGGTCCAGGAGAGGCGAACGTGCTGGCGCGAAAGCCCTGTTAAGCCGACCACCGCATCCATGATCTTGCTGCCATAATCCGCTTCAAACCCGATGGAATCGATGTCCACAATGGCCACTGATTGGTCTGAGCTTTTCAGGACCAGCGCTGTAGCGTAAAAGGGCATGTCAGCGTCAAGCCCGCGCTGGTGTGTCGCCGCGCCCCAGCCGCCTTGCGGAGTCCCGGGCGCCGGAGTAATGTCACAGCGCCCCACACCTGCCATCAACCTTCCCATTGGTCCTCCCCAGGAAGAGCCGCGGTCCTTAGAAGCGGCGGGCCGGGCTACCATCGTCCTTACCCTCAATTCATTGGCTGTTAGTTGTGCAGTCTAAAGCTATTCAGACATCATAGGCAAGAGAATTGAGATTACAATCGGATTATTAAGGAGGATACGTTAATGCCACGCGCGAGCCGCAACATCCTGATCGAACTGCTTTGCACCGTTGTTCTCGCTACTGTAGCAAGCGGAGCCGAGGAAAGCCTCTTCAAGATAAACATGAACGGCATGGATCTGTGGTTCGACCGTCAGTCCGGAAGCCTCGAATATCTTTCTTCCCCAGCCACGGGTGTCCTGCTGGAGGGAACGCAGGAGCGTTCAGGCCTGCTCGATGTCGCCTATCCCACCGAGGAGTTTACGCCGCTCAGGCTGGCGTCGCGTTTTTCTAAAGCCAGGGTGCTGCGAGACGGCGATAGCGTGACCATTGAATGGGAAACGCTGGGTCCAAGCAGGAGCAATTTCCCACTTCCCGAGGGTCGTGTGAGCGCTCGCGTGACAGTTCGCCCCGCCCAAGACGGAAGGACAGTGATTCTGTCTTGTGAGATTGAGAATCATTCGAACGCGCCCATCCCCCAAGTCCTCTTCCCCGACCTCTGGGGTCTAACGCCTTCGAATGGGGTGGGGGGCACGGAATTGCGCCTGGCCCGGGGGGTCGTCTACCCTTTCACCATTCCATTCCGCCTGCCCGATTCAGCTCCGCCGTACTATGACAGGGTGGGATGGAAGGAGTACCCGGCGGAGCGAGGATATTACTCCCAGAATGCGCTGAGGTGGCTCGACTTTGGCGGGCTGGGGGGTGGACTCAGCGTCTTTCAAAGGAAGTGGCGAACGGAGGACCGGCCAGATGTTATGACCTATCGTGCTGAACACGACCCCATGCACTTGCGCCTCGCCTGGCAACACAAGCGTCAGATTGATCCCGGCCAGACTTGGGAAAGCGGGGAGTTTTGGTTAACCGCACATCCTGGCGGCTGGGCCAAAGGCATCGAGGTGTTTCGCGATTACGTCCAGGAGGTAAATCCCCCGCGTACCTTGCCAACCCACATCCGGAATGGACTGGGCTTCCAGACCATTTGGATGGTCCAGGCTCCGGAAAAGGACCCGGCGAAAGCGGCCTTTTCATACAAGGACCTACCGCGAGTGGCGGCGGACGCGTTGCAATACGGGCTGGACGAGCTTGTTCCCTGGTTCTGGAGCAGTGGGTATTTCAGCATGCCAGTTCATTTTTCAAAGGACCTCGGAACCGAGAAGGAACTCCTCGAGGGAATAAGGCAAGCTCGGACTCTGGGTGTGAACGTGGCCCCTTTCTTCAGCATTCACATCATCGGAGCGGCAGGGAAATACGGCGTTACACCTGGACATGATGATTGGACCTACCACACGGAGTTAATTCCACAGTTCCGACCCTATTATGCCCATGATTTGGAAGGGACCTTCATCGATGACGGCAATCCACCCTGGCAGCAAGACACGCTCGCAGCCCTTACCGATTGGGTTAACCGCGGCATGGCCTCGCTTTCCTTCGACCAGTTTAGCTACAAGGAAGCCCCTGGGCAGAAACCGGGCTTGATCAAAACCATTGAACAGGTGCGGACTGTGGCCAAGTCGAAGGATGCGCAATCGACTTTCGGCAGCGAATCGTGTACCGACCTCGAGTGGGACACTTCGATCCTGGATTACACCTGGAACTGGGTCGACTACCTCGATGCCGGTCCGCTGGTGAGCGTCCTGCGCTCCCCGCGCTTGAATTGCAACATTGATGATTCCCCCCTGGCCGTCAAGAAATGCTTCGCCGAAGGGTTGTACCTCAATGTGATGCCGAGCAAGGAGGATGAGCCGAACGGCACGGCTTTGGTCAGCGAACGTCCACAGTTGGGCAAGGCTTTGAGAGACGCGGCGGCGATGCGCAAGCAATTCCTGCCCTATTTCGTCGAGGGGAACGCCCTCGGCGAGTCCGTTCTGAGCGAGGCTACTACTGCGTTTGTTCGAGCCTACGGGTTGCGCGGCCGGCTCCTTGTGCTGGTCCTCAACGACACGCCAGAGCCCAAGCACATTGCTTTTCGCAGTGACCTGAGCCTGTGGTTGCCACAGGCCAGTGATTTTGAGGCCAAGTACTTTGATGCTCAGGGCAAACTGCTGCGGGAATCTAGCCTGGCCGGCACTCACTTTGTTGCAGTAACAGATCTCTTGCAACCTGGGGAGATTGGGGCGGTTGAGGTTCGAGCAAAATAGGTTACATACTCTTCCTGCTGCCCCGCGCCATGCGGACAGAGTTCAACCCGTTGGAACATCGTCCGTAAAATGAATTTACGGTAAAATCACTTCTTCGAGCAGAGCAAGTACTTTGAGTAGGTAGGGGCTTCCTATGGCTTTTCGATCGGTATTCATGGCAGTTACGATTGCGTTCGCATTAATCCTGGCAGCGTTTCTGATCAACCGGGCGCGGCCGCGGGTGGAGACGGAACAGGCCACCGGGCAATTGGTGCGCGCCACGGGGAAATGCGCCGAATGTCATGCGCGAACCCAGTACTCCGTGGTGCACGAATATGAGATGAGCCTGCACGCGGCCAAAGGAGTGAATTGCCTGGAGTGCCACCAGCCTGCCGCGAACCAGGAGCGGAAGGATCACCACGGATTCATCATTGCGCCCAAGCTGACGGCGGGCAATTGCCGCAGTTGCCACGAAGCCATTTATCAGCAGTTCCTGCGAAGCCGCCACGCGGCCCCAGCTTGGGCGGCCATCTACGGGGAGAAAGGCCTCACACCCGAGCAGGTGACTTTCTCGGAGACGTATCAACCGGGCGGCACGCGGCGACCGCCGCATCCGTTTGTCGAAGCGGAGGGCGCACCGGCCATGGCCAGCGGCTGCGAGCAGTGCCACAGCGTGGGCAAGCCCAATGCCGACGGCACGATCGGCACCTGCACGGCTTGTCACACCCGCCACACCACTTCCGTGCGCTTGGCGCGCCTGCCCAGCACCTGCGCGCAATGTCACATGGGTCCGGACCACTCACAGATCGAAATCTACGAGGAGTCCAAACATGGCGTGTTATTCCAGGCGCAGGAGCAGCTGCTGAATCTCAACGCGCCGCCCAAGACCCTGACCACGCGCGACATGTTCATTCCCACCTGCGCCACCTGCCACATGAGCGGCCTGAACGGCGTGGGGATCACGCACGACCCCTCGGAACGGCTGTCGTACTATCTTGCGAACGCCATCACCGACAAACGCCCCAACTATGCGCTCGCGCAAGCCAAAATGAAGCAGGTCTGTTCGCAGTGCCATACGCCCGCCCTGGCCGATCGGGTTTACCAGCAAGCCGAAGCGGTGGTGGCTGCCACCAATGACCGCGTGCGGACGGCGCAGGATATCGTCAATGGCCTACGCAAGGACGGCTTGCTCGCCGGCCCGCCCTTCAGCCAGCCCATCGATTTTGTGTACTTCGATCTATGGCACTACGACGGGCGCACCAGCAAGCACGGCGCTTTCATGGGTGGGGCGGATTTCGTGCAGTGGCACGGCAATTATCCGATGCTCGAGAAGACGGTCGAGCTGAAAGCGATGGCGGCGGAACTCCGGAGAGCGCATGGCAAAGCTCAATGATGCCTGGTGGAAGCAGCCGGTGCTCTGGGTGGAAGGGTTCGTCACGCTGAACATCGCCTTCCTCACCTTCGACATTTATCTGGCGCATTCGGTAAATCAGTTTCGTCGTCCCGCCGAGTACATCCCGCTGATATTCTCGGCCTTGGCGCCCTGCCTGCTCGTCGTAGCGCTCGGCCAGTGGAGGCGGCGCCGCGTCCTCTGGGTCGCGCTGGGGCAACTGGTCGGATGGTCGGCCATCCTGGTAGGGCTTACCGGCGTGATCCTGCATTTGCAGAGCCACTTCTTCCTGGAGCGCACCTTGCGCAGCCTGACCTACGCCGCGCCGTTTGCCGCGCCCCTGGCATACGCCGGACTCGGTTTCCTGTTGGTGATGAACCGGATGGTGGACACGGATTCGGTGGAATGGGCGCAGTGGGTGGTGTTCTTTACCCTGGGTGGTTTCTTCGGGAATTTCGTTTTCAGCCTAACCGATCACGCCCAGAACGGATTCTTCCACTCGGTCGAATGGGTTCCCGTGGTGGCGAGCGCCTTTGCCGTGGGCTTTCTCGTCGTGCCCCTGGTCATGCCGGTGTCAAAACGGTTTATTGAATTGAGCGCGGCGATTTTGATGTTAGAAGCGGTGGTGGGAGTTTGGGGCTTCTTGCTGCACGCCAGCAGTAATCTCCGCGGGCCGTCGATTCACATGTTCGATAACTTCATCTACGGCGCCGCGCCTATTGCTCCCTTGTTGTTTCCCAACTTGATGGTGCTCGGAACGATAGGTCTATGGCAACTTTCTGTCCTGGAAAGAGGCTCACTGCGAGCTGAATCGCAAACTGGACGGCCATAAACAACGCGACCGACACCCGGCATCTCCCGACGACAGCAGAATCACCCGGATGTCAGCCGTCGCCGATGCGCCCTTGAACTCGGCCAAAAGATCGCTGCACTTACGGCCCGAGAACTGCTCGTCAAGCAGAAGCACGTCGGCGACTTTCCCCCGCGCGGCACGCAGTCCGGCCTCACAGGTGTCAGGGCTCGAAATCTCGTACCCGGCGCCTTCGAGGAGTAGCTCAAGCTCCCGGCGGGATGCCTCATCGCCTTCGAGCACTAAGACCGAATCACCCGCAGCACTCATCGTCGGAGTATCTCCATCAATAATTTGATGATTCGGAGAGCCGGTTGGCCTAGAAGCTGTTTCAAAACTTGCTGTACCCGATTGCAACGTGGATGGTCGACTACGCGCGAAGCCGTGCTCCGCGGAGGGGAGCAAATTGAGTAGTCCGTCGGCTGACGGATGGAACCCCCGGAACCGACCCCACACCCCGCCTTCGGCACCCCTCTCTCCGCGGGCGGGGAGAGGGGAAGGGGGTGAAGGGGCGACGTTTCCCGGGGGTTTCACCCCCGGCTACTCATGTTCAGCCCCTGCGGGGCTGATGGCTCGCGCGGTTGCCGGGGATCCCTGGGCGGCATGCGGTAATCTGTCCTCTGCCGGGCGGTTTTGAAACAGCTTCTACTCTTCCGGCAAAAAACCATCGGCACACGCTGTAAATGCACCTCTGCTCACGGTCAGCGGGCGAATTGCAGGTGCTCCGGTCGTAATTCGGAGAGCTGGTCGACACTCATATGCCTCCAACCCAGACTTGCGGTTAGAAGTGGTCTCATGAGAAGATCGGTAGAAGTAAGCTGCGCTGGGGTTTCGCGGAGGTCCGCCAAGCGAGCATCGCCCTTCCTACATATGAGCTTTCAGCCCATCGAAAATTACGGGGTTATCGGCAACATGCGGTCGATCGCGCTGGTGGGCATGCATGGTTCGATCGATTTTCTCTGCTACCCCGATTTCGACTCCCCCACCGTGTTCGCCGCGCTGCTCGACGACAAAACGGGTGGCCGCTTCGAGATCGAGCCCCAGCTCACAAACGTGAGGAGACGCCAGCTCTACTTGCCGGACACGAACATCCTGCTGACGCGATTCCTTGCCGAGGAAGGCATAGCCGAGCTGACAGATTTCATGCCCATCGAGGACGACGCAGAACAGCCGAATGAGATCGTTCGCGTGGTGTCGGTGATCCGAGGCAACGTGCGTTTCAAAATGCATTGCCAGCCGAGATTTAACTATGCCGCATCAGGGCACAAGACTGAAATCTCGGATCGGTGCGCGACGTTTTTTCCCGCCGACAGTATTTCTCAGCCCATGGCGTTGTACTCCAGTGTTGCGTTGGGACAACACGCTCAAGACGCCATCGCAGATTTCAGTTTGCAAGCCGGTGGATCAGCGACCTTCGTGTTCGGTGGGCTGCGTCCGCAGGGAGCACCGCCTGAGATGGAGCTCGTCGATAAGCGCTTCCAGCAAACAGGCCGCTTCTGGAAGGCATGGATTGCAAAGTCCAAGTACCGGGGCCGCTGGCGGGAAATGGTGCAACGCTCGGCTTTGATGTTGAAGTTGCTCGTCAGCCGCAAGCACGGCTCGCTGATTGCCGCGCCTACATTTTCTCTGCCGGAGAAGATTGGGGGGACGCGTAATTGGGACTATCGCTACACGTGGTTGCGGGATGCAACATTCACGCTGTATGCACTGATTCGACTCGGTTTTGTGGAGGAAGTAGAAGGATTCATCGACTGGCTGCAAGGACGCTTGAGTGACAATGCGGAGCGTGGGCCATTGCAAGTAATGTATGGGATTGATGGCAGGCAAAAGCTCGACGAGCTTACGCTCGACCATCTCGCCGGGTACGAGAACTCGCGGCCCGTGCGTATTGGAAACGCCGCCTATCAGCAACTGCAACTCGACATCTACGGCGAAATGATGGACTCGATTTACCTGGCGAATAAGTACGCCGCTCCCATTTCATACGCCGGATGGCAGAACGTTCAGCGCATCCTGGAGTGGCTAGCGAAGAACTGGCAGCGGCCTGACGAGGGGATCTGGGAGGTCCGCGGTGGTGCCAGGGAGTTTCTGCACTCTCGGGTAATGTGCTGGGTGGCTTTCGATCGTGCTGTGCGCCTGGCACAGAAGCGATCGCTTTCCGGTCCTCTCGATGCCTGGTGGCGCGCCCGCGACGCAATTCGGGATGATATCTTCTCGAACTTCTGGAATGACCGGCTGAAATCGTTCGTGCAGGCTAAGGGAGCAGAAGAATTGGATGCTTCGGCTATGCTGATGCCCATGGTAAGGTTCATCAGCCCGGTGGACCCCATGTGGCTCTCGACGATGAAAGCCATCGAAGCAAGGCTGATCGAGGGCCCACTGGTCCATCGCTACGAGGCGGAACGCACGCATGTTGACGGCCTGCCGGGTGGAGAGGGGAGCTTCACCGCATGCTCCTTCTGGTATGTCGAGTGCTTGGCCCGCTCCGGCGACTTGGAAAAGGCGCAGTTATTGTTTGAGAAGCTCTTGGGATATGCCAACCATCTTGGACTATATTCAGAGGAGCTTGGTTCCAACGGACGGCACCTTGGAAACTTTCCTCAGGCCTTCACGCATCTCGCACTGATTAGCGCGGCAAGCTATCTGGACAGGGCCCTTTCTGGAATGTGGGAGGCAACGTGGCGCTAGATTCGCGTCGGTAGTTTCTATGCCTCGACCATCTGACCCCAACGTATCGGTGTTTGCGATTGACTGCGATCCGCCGGTACGGGGATTCCTTCACAGGCCGGCCGTCTCAGCGGATAATGCGAAAGCGGGTGAAGCGCTGGTGCTGACTCACGGCGCCGGCTCGAACTGTCAAGCACCACTATTGGTGGCGGTGGCAGGCGCATTCGCCGCAACGGGAGTCACAGTTCTGCGATGTGTCCTTCCGTATCGCCAGAAGCGTCCGCACGGCCCACCCTTTTCCGGCTCCGGCGCTGAGGATCGCGAAGGTTTGAAGAGTGCGGTTGCAGCTATAAGAAGACTGGCGCCCGACCGCCCATTTCACAGGGTCTTTCTTGGCGGGCACTCCTACGGCGGGAGGCAAGCCACCATGGTCGCGGCCAACGATGCTGCGCTTGTCGATGGCCTGCTCCTCCTCTCTTACCCGCTGCACCCTCCTCGCAAGCCCGACCAGCTTCGCACCGCCCATTTTTCCAGTCTGCGGACGCCCGCTCTCTTCGTGCACGGTTCGCGGGACCCGTTCGGTTCGGCGGAGGAGATGGAATCAGCGCTGAAGCTGATCCCTGCCCCGACAGCCTTAATACCAGTGGAAGGAGCAGGCCATGATCTTTCGTTTGGGAGAGGAGAACGTGAAGCTGCACTGGATCTCCCACGCAAGATTCTAGACGCATTCGAACGGTTTCTCGGGACGAGCCTGCGGAATAGATGACGAATTCGTTCATCAGCCTCCGTGACAGGATTCCGTTGAAGAGGGTTGCGCGGCAAGACCGCAGACGCTGAGCGCTTAAGGTCCAAGAACTCATGCGAGGGACGGTTCGTTTGCCCAGGAATGCGATCTCCTCGGGAGTTCGTGTAGCCACGGGCAGATGAGTAGCAAGCCGACATAACCGGCAACTGAACTGTGATAAGTAAACGCTGCGCCGTTGATCGCGGGTAATCCATGCCCAAGGTCGCGTTTTCCGCGAGGGGCGTTTTCCCAGCGGCTGGTACCGAAGGGAGCCCACGCCAAAAATCGACCTGTGGCGGGGCTGTTCCATTTTGCACAGACAGTTCAAGTCTCAACCGGTTACCTTTTAAGCTGGATGTTCGGGGAATTCACTGCCAGCTACCCAGGATGGGGAAAAAAGCTAACCGTGGGCCGCCGTAATAGCCGCACAGGAACTGGCTCGAAATTCCACCACCGACTTTCCCAGCCCTCATGGAGGTCAGGCCATGTTGAGAAACCTGAACGTGTATTTGATCAAACCCACCCAGTATGATGATGATGGCTACGTTGTGCGACATTGGCGCGGCGTGCTGCCGAGCAATACTCTTGCTTGCCTGACGGCGCTGACGGAGGATGTGATCAAACAGAAGCGGCTTGGAGAATTCCTCCGGGTCAGAATTCACGTTCTCGACGAGACTGTGGACCGGGTTCCGGTGAAGCGAATCTGCCGTTCACAACGCGATCAGAAAACCAAAACCATCGTTTGCCTGGTAGGCGTTCAAACCAACCAGTTCCCGCGGGCTTCCGACTTGGCTCGGGTCTTCCGGCGTGCGGGCCTGACGGTCTTGATCGGAGGATTTCACGTCAGCGGTTATCTGGCTTTACTGCCGGCGATCCCGCCCGACATCCAGCAGCTTATGGATGAGGGCGTGACGATCGTAAAAGGGGAAGTGGAAGAAACCTGGGGTGACCTGCTTCGTGATGCCGTGGAGGGACGCCTGAGGCCACTGTATGATTTTCTCGCTGACAAACCAGACCTTTATCAAAAACCGACGCCCTCCATTCGCAAGGAATACCTGCGTAAGTTTGTAGCTCCCAATTTTGGCACGATTGACTGCGGGCGTGGCTGTCCTTTCGAGTGCACCTTTTGCACCATCATCAATGTGCAGGGCCGGAAAATGCGTTTTCGTTCCGCCGAGGTCATCGCGTCGGGCATTCGGAACAATTATCACGCCCATGGGATTTCCTTTTATTTCTTTACGGACGATAATTTCGCCCGGAACAAGAACTGGCAAGCCATTTTTGACGCACTCGCCCGTCTGAAGGATGAAGAACATATCCCCTTGAAATTTATGATGCAGGTTGACGTACTTTCCTGGAAGATCTCGAACTTCGTCGACAAGGCACGCCGTGCGGGTTGCACCACCGTCTTTATCGGCATGGAGAGCGTGAATACCGAAAACCTTGAAGGGGCGGGCAAGCGTCAGAACCACGTCGCCGAGTATTCGCAACTTATTGATGCTTATCGCAATGCGGGGATTTCAACGCACGTCGGGTACATCATTGGGTTTCCGCGCGATACGGCCGAATCGGTGCGCCGCGACGTGGCCTTCCTGATGCACGATGTGAAACCCGACCATGCCTCCTTCTTCATGCTGACCCCGCTGCCAGGCTCGCAGGACCACCTTGCGGCTTTCCGCAACCAGGTGTGGATGGATCCGGACTTCAACCGCTATGATTCTCACCATCAGGTCACCCGCCATCCCCATCTGGCGGACGGAGAGTGGAAAGATATCTACCTGGAGGCTTGGCGAGCGTTTTATAGTTTTGACAACATGAAGGCAGTCCTTCAGGGCGGCCGGCCCGAGAGTTACTGGCACAATTTTACGCGCTTCATTTGGTATAAGAATTCGATCGTGACGGAAGGCCGCCACCCGATGATGTGCGGGTTCCTTCGCTTGAAGGGGCGCAAGCAACGCCGGCCGGGTTATCCCATATTGTCGCCTTGGCAGTACTACAGTGGTCGTGCTCGCGAGATTCGCGGCCACCTCTCCTCCATGATTCACCTCTTGTTCGAAATGGAGGAGCTGTGGCTGCAAACTCGCCACCCGTCGGAGGCCGAGCAGCGGGTCATCGAGGAATTGGGGAAGATACGCGCCGCGTGCGGGCGGTTGAAGGTCGCGGATTTCCAGCTCGCCTTCAAACGAGCGCACAGTCATTTCCCAACGCTTCATGTTCCCTCGAAGCTGCAACTCTTCTGGGCCAAATGGAGTCCGTTGCTGGCGCCGGATAAGGTTTACACGCGAGCTGATATTGCCTCTTTCTGGGACGACGTAAAGCTACGGTGGCGTGAGCGGCGTTGGTTCCAAATTCCCGCCCATCGCGTGGCGATGAATCTGTTTCGTGATGCTCAACTTTCGTTGTTGTTTTTTTTCCATATGATTCTGGCCCGTTAGCGCCCGTGCTGCCCGAGCCGATGCCATCGGTCAAATACGGTTAGCTTGAACGTCAACTTGGGACGCTGGCCTTTGACGAAACTTCAGCGCCAATGTCCCGATAGCGATCGATAGAGCCCGGCGCTCGACACAAGGTGAATTCGGGACGAAAGCGCCCTTCCAATGCTCAATCAGTGTGGCCCGCTGGTAACCCCTGCGCCGTTACACCGAGTCTATATGGGCCGGCGGTCGTTTTCCGTGATCCCGACTTTGTCTTGCCTTTCTAGCCTGCTTTATTCGTGAACGGGCTATGAGAGGTGAGGTTGAGTCATTTTGTGCACCGTTGAGACAAGTCGCGCCTGGCTGGAGACGGCTTTGAGGCCACGTGTCTTGTTAGAGGGCAGG
>Ga0116223_10002721_pt1 | contig 16423 bp, 13 predicted proteins | sample Sb_taG_3_FD_90092 | JGI IMG/M metagenome (GOLD analysis project Ga0116223, IMG submission 90092) | Peat soil microbial communities from Weissenstadt, Germany - Sb_50d_a_PC metaG | ecosystem: Environmental > Terrestrial > Soil > Wetlands > Peat | place: Germany: Weissenstadt | collected 2010-09-21 | reverse complement strand
TGCATTTACAGCCTGCCGAAGCCGACCATCGCCGCGGTCAACGGCGCGGCCGTGGCGGGCGGGGCGGGGCTGGTCACGGTGTGCGACCTGGCCATCGCCTCGACCGAGGCCCGCTTCGGTTATCCGGAAGTGCGGCGCGGGCTGGTCGCAGCGATGGTCATGCCGCACCTGCTGCGCCACGTCGGCGACCGCATGGCCCGCTACCTGCTGCTGACCGGCGAGGTGATCGATGCCGAGCAGGCGGGACGCTGCGGCCTGGTGAATGAGGTGGTGCCGGCGGGGGAGGTGATGGCGACGGCGTCGGCCTGGGCGCGGTCGCTGGCCGAAGGCGGGCCGCAGGCACTGGCGGCGACGAAAGACTTGCTCAAGCGCTTTTCGCGGCAGGCGCTGTCGGTCGAGGAGGCGAGCCGGGCGAGTGCCGCACCGCGGCTAGGCGACGAGTGCCGGGCGGGGCTCGAAGCCTTCTTCGCGAAGCGGCCGGCGCCCTGGGCACCGCGCTGAGCCGATGTCTCTTGGGGGTCAGCGGATGTCGTCGGGCGATGGACTCCGGGTCAGCGACGCGGCGGTGGTGGCGCGCTACCTCCAGGTGCGCAGCCATTTCCACGACCGGTTGCTGGCGCGCGTCGAGAGCTTCATCGAGGGGCGCTATCGCGTGCAACCGACGCGCCGCATCACGGCCACCCTCGTCGCCCTGGTACGCGGCGGCTTCGAGCGCCCGTCCGAGGGCGAATTGTGGCCGGTCATCTTCCTGACGCCGGTCGATGTCAGTCTTGCCCTGTGTCTGCGGATAACGTCGGAGCGCCTGACGAGCATGGGCACCGTGGTCGGCGGGCCGCAACGCATCCGGCATCGCCACTGGGAGGACTGGTGGGGGTGGGAGACGCCGTTGGCAGCGGTGAAGCCGAACCTCTTCGAGTTGTCCGCCGCCGAACAGGATGACGCGATGGTCGCCTGGTACGGCGAGCACCTCGAATGGCTGGCGCAGAGTGGGTTGATGCAGCGGCGCTAGCCGCTTGCGGCTTAGCGTTCGCTTAACCCCGGTGAAACGAACGCTAAGCCGCAAGCGGCTACAAGCTGCCATCCGCGCCGAAGCGCACCTCCCCCTTGCGCCAGCGCAGTGTCACCTCCTCCCCGGCCGCCACCCGCAGCATCGCTTCGGCGAGGTTTGTCTCGGCCAGCGCACGCAACCCGACGTAGGACGTCGTCAAGCGCGGGTTGATCTCGATTACCTGATCCATGTCGCCGAGCACCTCATCGACGCCGACGTAGCCGCGCAGCCCGGATACCGCCTCGACCGCGCGGCGGGCCAGGTTCACGGCCCGGTCGCGCAACTCGACGGGGAGCGGCACGCTGCCACCGAGGTAGCGGAAACGCCCGTCGTCGGAGAGGTGCTGCGCCGCCGGCAGCAACGGCACGCAGCGCCCGGGGCCGACGAGGAACGCCACGCTCGCCGCCATCCCCGGGACGAAGGGCTGCAGGATCAGCGGTCCGCGCCACCCCTCCGCGACGGCCTGCCGGGAACGGCGCGCCAACTCCCGTTTATTGCGGACCAGAAAAGTGGCCTGCGATCCGGCCCCGTCGCGCGGCTTGAGCACGGCCGGGAACGGGGCTGGCTCAGGCAGCAGTACACACGGCGGCGTCGGCACAGCCGCAGCCTGCAGGTGACGCGCCGTCAGCCACTTGTCGGCGGTGAGGCGCACGGCTTCTGAGGATGGGCCGAGCAGACGCCCGCCGGCCTCCTCCGCCCAGCGGCAGCGCTCGGCCAGGATGCCGTCGAACTCCGGCGCGATCAGCAAGGTCCAGTCGGCCGAGCGGGCCAGCTCACAGAACGCCTCGCGCCCCTCGCCTGCCCCGAGAGTGATCGGCTCGACGCCGGAGACGCGGCGGAAGTCATCGAGTACGGCGGACAGCATCGCTCGCCCCTCCGCGGCGAGCGAGCCGGCGGCGGACGGGTCGGCCAGGGCGCAGGTGTGCTCATAGACGAAGACGCGCATTGGAGATCAACGAAACGCCGCTTGCGGCTTAGCGTTCGTGCTAAGCCGCAAGCGGCCCGGAAGTCATCCTTTCGCGGGACTTACGGCGTGCCGTTGCCCAGCGCCGGCGGCGCCCCCGGCACCTTGCGGTCCTCGGGGAAGTTCAGCGGCCGAATCACACCGAAGCTGCTCGTGCTCGTCGGCATCGGCGCCGGCACGCTGCTCGTCGGCACCGGGGCCAGCACGCCGCTCGTCGGCGAGGGGCTCGGCCCACCCATGCCGGAGCCGGTCGGGTCGAACGTCCGCGGGGCGGTCACGGGCGGCAGCGGGTCGTTGAACTCCGGCGGCATCGCCGGCGGCATCGCCGGCCGTGTCTTCACCCAGTCGGTCAGCGACAACGGATCGGGCTTGAGCGGCGGGGTCGCCTCCGCCTCGGCGCCCGGCGCGGCGCAGTGGGTCGGGTCGGCCCGCTCGCGGAGGATCAGGCCCTTGGCCCTCTCCTCCTCGTGCTCGGTCGCCCGCACCTGAGTGCATTGGGGCAGCGGACCTTCGGCGATCATGACGTTGTCGCGATGCATCAGCGTGCCCTTGGCGAACTCGAAGTTCGCCAGTGCCCCGTTGTACTGCCCGACGAACTGGTAGTACTGCACCAGCGCTTGCGTACCGAATTGGACCGCCAGCAGGGTGACGTCCGGCGTGTCGGTGCCGCCGCGGACGCGCTGGATGCGCACGTTCAATTCGTTGTTGTATGCCTCGGCCGCCGACAGGTTGATCTGGATCTGCTGCTGGAACTCCTTGAGGTGGCGGAACTGCTGGGCCAGGTAACGCAACCTCTTGTCCTCGTCGGTCCGCAGCGCCCAGTACGCCTGGGCGAGCTGCAGCCGGCCCGCCCGCAGGCCGGCGTTGGCGTCGCGGTAACCGATCGGGATGTCGGCCCGCAGGCCAAGGGTCCAGCTGTTGAAGCGGTCCGACGCCAGGTCGCGCAGGGCGTTCTGGTTGGGGTCCGGGCCGTCCAGGCGTGTGCCGATGCCGTTGACGTTATACGTCGAGGTGAAGCGCAGGTCCGGCAACAGGCGATTCTTGAGGTCGGTCAATTTGAACTGGTTGACCTTGATCTGCTCGCGATCGATCACCAATTCGGGGGCCAGCACCAGCGCCTCCTGTTCGGCCATCTCCCAGTCCGGGCAGAAGGGGGCCAGGGTGGGCTGGTCGGAGGGCACCAGGCGGGTGCAGTCGTCCGGCTTGAGGCCCATCAGGCCGCGCAGGTTGCGCTCCGCTTCCAGCACCGAGCCGAGGGCGGCCACCCACTGGCTGCGCGAGGTCTCATACTTGCCCTGGGCGTCGTACAGGTCGGCCGGCGTGAAGTTCTTGACGCCGGCATCCACGCGCTCCTTGGTCAGCTTCCAGATTTCCAGGTTCTTCCGCACGCCGATCTCCTGGGCGTAGAGCTGGCCGTAAGCGGCGAACAGGTTCCAGTAGGCGACCTCGACGTTCAGCAGCATGGTCTGCACGTTGAATTCGAGGTTCGCCCGCAGCTGGTCGAAGCGGACGCGCCTCAGCACGATGCCTTCTCCCTGGGCGTTGAGCGGCGTCGTATTGAACGCGGTGCCCGTCAAGATGCTACCCGGGTGGTCGGTGCGGATCTGGTTGATATCGACGCCGAAGCCCTGCAGCAGCGGCTGCTCGAACTGGAACTGCACCGACGGCGTGTAGGACGGGTTCACGCGGGCGGGCAGGTTGGTAAACTGGTACTGGTTGTCGAAAGTGATGGCGGCGACGCCGCCGGTCGGCAGCGGCTTGATCAGGCTGCTGGTCAGCTCCGCCGCCTGCGTCCGGATGACGTTGGTGGTTCCCGCCGCCTGGAACGCGTCCAGGGACGTGCCGACCGGCCGGTCGGTCGTGTTCCAGTTCATGCTGCTGACCCAGTGAGTGTCGAACTTCGACAGCGCCGAATCGACAGAGGCCGCGACGATGGCGGGGTCGAGCATCGACACGCGGATGCTGTCGTGACTGAACGGCCCGTAGGTCGCGGAGCCGAGGCCCCCAAAGACGGTGGGGGTGTCAAGGCTCACGCCGGGCGACTGGTCGCTGCCGATGGTGCCGTGGTCCAGTGCCTCGGCAAACGCCTCCGCGAGAGTCAGGAAGCGCGGCGGCCGGTCGGGGTCGAAGATGTCGGACGGCTTGTGGGTGAGCCTGCCGGTCAGGTCCGGCTTCAGCGAGCCGTGCTCCGGTTTCTCCTCGAGGTCCGTGGGCAGCTGTGCAGCCGAGAGGGTGTTCTTGTAATCGGGCTCGGTCATAAAGACCGGCTGCTTGCACCCGGTGACCGCCGTCAGGCTTAGCGCCAGCCCCGCGACGAACTTTTTCCAGCGCATATTCATCACCCCGTTGGAACAAACCGACGCGGCCCCGCAGGACCGACACGGCCCCTCTCGGAACGAGCCGTCGCTGCCCCCGGTGACGCCCGTACCCCCGCGCGATCCCGGTGAGCGCTCTCTCGGAGTTGCTACGCTCTAAGATCGGCAGGCCCGTCGCGGGAATTCAGAAGACTTTGCCGGTCGTGTCGAAGAGAAGGGACGTAGCGAGGTGGGCCGGCAAAATCAAGGCGACCCGGCAAGGATTCGTTTAAGTGCGGTCGGGTCCAGCGGCGGCTTCGCTCTGTTGCCAGCGCGGCGAGATGCCGACGTAGGGCAGCCCAAGGAGGCGCTTGACGGCTGCCCACTCGCCGACGTCGTTCCCCTCGGCGCGGTGGCCGACGTATTGCAAGAGGTAGCCGACGACCAGACCGCCGATGCCCCAGTACCAGGGGATAACGAACAGGGCGACGAGGCCGGCGAGGGCGAGAGGGATGCCGATGAGATGGATGGCGAAGTTGAACGGGAGCTGATGGCGCGCCCGCCAGCTCTGCCTGCGCTCGCGGAGGAAACGGAGGACGGGGCGGCGCTTCATGGGCGCCGGGGCGGTCTGCGGAGGGGTGGCGGGTTGGGTCATGGGGCTACTCTAACCAAGTTTTGCCGCCGCTTGCGGCTTAGCGTTCGCTTCACGGGGGTGAAGCGAACGCTAAGCCGCAAGCGGCTCAAATGCGCTCCATCGCGCGGATTCCGAGCAGGTCGAGGCACCGTTGAATGGTACGCCCAGTGAGGTCGCACAGCAGCAAGCGGCTACTGCGCAGCGCCTCCGAGTCGGCCTTGAGCACCGGGCAATTCTGGAAGAAGCCGCTGTAACTCTTCGCCAGGTCCCACAGGTAAGCGGTGATGGCGTTGGGGACGTAGTCCGCGGCTGCGGCGTCGAGCGACTCGTTCAGCCGCAGCAGTTGCACGGCCAGCGCCCGCTCGAACGGCGACTCCAGCGACAGCGCAGGCGGGTTGGCGCGCAGACCTTCCGGCGAGACGTTGCCCTTGCGGAAGATGCCGTGGACGCGGGCGTAGGCGTACTGCATGTACGTCGCCGTGTTGCCGTCCATCGCCATCATTTTGTCCCAGTCGAAGACGTAATCGCTGGTTCGGTTCTGGGAGAGGTCGGCGTACTTGACGGCCCCCACTCCCACGGCTTCAGCCACACGGCACAACTCCTCCGGCGGCAACTCCGGCGAGTCATCGCCCCGCTCAAGGGCGGCGCTGCGGTTGACCCGGTAGACCTGTTCCGCACGCCGGACGGCCTCATCGAGCAGTTCGCTCAACTCCGGAGCGCCCCCGGCCCGGGCGGCGAACGGCCGCCGGTCTCGACCCAAGACGGAGCCAAACGAGATGTGCTGCAACTCGACGGCCCCGTACCCCCAGCGCCGTGCGGCGTCGAAAAGGTGCTGGAAGTGCAGCGCTTGCCGTGCATCGACCGCGTACAGGATCGCGTCGGGCCGCCACTGCTGCGCGCGGTAGCGTATGGTCGCGAGGTCTGTTGTCGTATAAGTGAAGGCACCGTCCCGCTTCCGGACCAGCGCCGGCGGCTCACCCTCCTTGAAGAAGATGACGACGGCCCCCTCGCTCGGCTGGGCGACCCCCTTGGCCTCCAGGTCGCGCACCACGTCCGGCAGCATCGGGTTGTAGTAGCTCTCCCCGAGCGTGTGGTCGAAATGCACGTCCAGGCGCTTGTAGATGCGATCGATCTCGTCGAGGCACCACGGCATGAAGGTCCGCCAAAGTCCCACGTTTTCCCGGTCGCCGACGTGCAACTTCGCGGTCTCCTGCCGGCACGCCTCCGCGATGGGATCGACCGCGTTCTCCTCGTCCTCGCCCCGCATCAGGCCGCGCACGTGGACGTACAGCCGGGCCAACTCGCTTACCGGGTCCGCCTCGAACGCTTCCTTGTTTACGAAGTGCTTGTAACCGTAGAGCAGGATGCCGAACTGCGTGCCCCAGTCCCCCAGGTGATTGTCGGTGATGACCCTGTGTCCGAGGAAGCGCAGCAACCGCGCCAGGGCGTCGCCGATGATCGTGCTCCGCAGGTGGCCGACGTGCATCGGCTTGGCGACGTTGGGCGAGCTGTAATCGACGACGTAGGTCCGCGCGGGGTCCGCCCGCTCGATGCCGAGGCGCTCGTCGGACGCGACGGCTCGCAGTTGCCGCGCCAGCCAGTCGTCGCGCAGGCGGATGTTGATGAACCCCGGCCCGGCGACCTCCGGCAGTTGCAGCCAGTCGCCGAGGTCGAGGCGGCCGGCGATTTCGCGCGCCACCTCCGGCGGCTTGCGCTGGAGCACCTTGGCCAGCGACATGGCGCAGTTGGCCTGGTAGTCGCCGTGGCGCGGGTCGCCGACCGGCTTGACCATCGCGGCATACGGGGCCGGGTCATCGACCAGGCCGGACAGCGCGGCGGAAACGGTGTTCTGTAACCGCTTGACAAGGTTCATGGGGTTCCGTCCGCCCCCGGGTCGCGGGGAGAAAAAACGGCTCCGCACCGCCGAGATGGCCCGGCGGCTCGCTAGCGGATTATTTGGATGGCCGAAGTCCGGTTGAGAACGTCCGGGCTCCGGCTCAGGCATGCTGTTCCCAGTCAACTCGCGGCGCGTCGGCCCAGAGTTCCTCCAGCGAGTAGTACTCGCGCGTGTCGGCGTCGAAGACGTGGACGACCACGTCGCCGTAGTCCTGCACGACCCACTTGCTGGCCTGGTAGCCTTCGATGGCCAGGCGGCGGTCGCCGGCGGCGCGCAGGGCGGCGTCGATCTCCTCGGCGATGGTGTGGATCTGGCGCCGGCTGTTGCCGGTGGCGAGGACGAAGAAGTCGTAGAGGGGGGTGATGCCCCGCAGGTCGAGGACGAGGACGTCGCGGGCCTTGTTGTCGGCGGCGACGCGAGCGGAAACGCAAGCACGTTCCAGGGCGGCCGGCAGCTGCAGGGTCGTCGGCGCGCTTCTCACCGCTGCGAAGTTCAAGTGACCTCCTTCCGGCACTGCGATCGCGGCGTGGAGGCCAAACAGCCCGGGCGGCATGACAGGAGAGTTGTCGCTGTCGTGAGCGTCGTTGGGCACCTCCAGACCGGATCAAACCAGTCCACCGTTAACGGACACAGAACATGGTAGTTTTCGCCCGGCCTCTTCTCGGTCGAGCGCCATCATTCGGTATCATCTCGGAGCGCCGGGCCGCCGTCAAGCAGGTAGTCAGCCGATTTCCTGGTCGGTGGTCGGCCGGCCTGCCCCCTGCCCCTGGCACGACCGGCATAACCCATTCGTTCGGGAGCGGGCCGCCATCGTCGCCGTACTCAATCCAGACAACCAGAGGCCGGCCGGGTTCGGCACGCACCCCAGTTCGTGCGGCCCCAGCTGACAGGGCCTGCCCGAACTGGTCTGGCGTCGCGCGGGGACGGCCGCTATAAGCCGCGGCCGGATCAGTTCCGGTCCTTTCGTAAGGGAGCAGAGAAAGACCATGCGAAAAACGCTGTGGGCGTGTGGCGCCGCCGCGGTGCTGGGCGCCGCGGTCAACTACCTGGTCATTGACTACGCCTGCGATCATCCGAATTCGTGGTTGGGCCGCTGTTTCTTCAAGGCGCACGAGGCCGCCCTGACTCAGGTCCGGGCCGTCGCGGCGACGAGCCAGGCGGCCGAGTTCGCCTTCCACGGCATCCAGGGCCTGTTCGGTAAGGGGACGGGCGCGGTCTGCGAAGAGGGCGACAAGTGCCCGGCTCACCCGGCTCACGAGGAACCGGCGGCCGGGGAAGGCTGCCCGATGAAGCCCGCCGTCCTGCCCGGCGGCGTCGTGATGCACGAGGACGAAGGGGTGCGTCCGGCCCAGCCGATGCCGCCGGTGCGCGACCTCGTCGGTGAGCCGCGCCTCTTCGGTGCCGCCGAAGACTGTGAGGAACTGCTCATGCCGCCCGTTCCGGAGGACGCCGCAAAGATGCCCCGCGTCGAGAAGAGCGAGGAGGCGGGGCTGCGGCCTGTGACGAACCACAGCTGTGCCAATGACGGCTCGGATGGCCCGCTTGGGCCCACCCCGAGAGACTGGAACGGAGACAACATGCAGATGAGGGGATTCAGCGGCGAGCCGTCGGCCGCCATGCCCGGTTGCAAGGACGAAGAAACGCACGCTCAGTCCTGCCCCTGTCCGCATCACTGCTGCCCTGCCCACACGACGCACAAGATCGAGGGCAAGGGAAGCGCGGGCGGTAGCGAGGAGTGCGAGCCCGTCTTCCCGAAGATGCAGCGCGACGGCGGCGAGACGCCGAAGCACCCCGACGTGGACACGATGGAAGTTCGCCCTTCGGACCTCTGGTTCCTCGATTTGACCGGGCCGTTCTGAGACGAGAAGCCGCTTGCGGCTTGGCAAGTGCGAAGCCGCAAGCGGCATCATTTTTCTGCGCCGGACCCTTGAAACCCTTGCCACCGCCTTTATAATTCCGTTAGTTCTAACGCGGGTGTAGCTCAGTGGTAGAGCGCCACGTTGCCAACGTGGCTGTCGTGGGTTCGAGCCCCATCACCCGCTCTCGCGAGCCGAGTTGGTCTGGAACAGGCGAACCCGTGACGGTCGCCGCTCCAGACTTGCTCGGCTTTCTTGCCTTCTGGTGGGGAGCACGCAATGACTGACGAACCACGACCGGCGGAGACGGGGACCGAGACGGGAGCCTCGGCGACCGAGGCTCAGGAGTGTCATGATCCGAACTGCCAGGACCCGAGCCATCAGCACGGGCCCAAGAAGCTGCGGCAGACGGTCGAGATCAAGGACGTCGGTCCCTGTAAGAAGCACATCAAGGTGTGCATCGAACGCGACGACATCGACCACCGCCTCAACGACAAGTTCAAGGAGTTGATGAGCGACGCGGCCGTCCCCGGCTTCCGACCCGGCAAGGCGCCGCGCAAGCTCATCGAGCGGCGCTACCACAACGAGGTCGGCGACCAGGTCAAGGCGGAAGTCCTCCTGGCCAGCCTCGAACAGCTCGCCGACGAGCACGACATCGCCCCCCTGGCGCCGCCGGACCTCGACCCCTTCCAGGTGGCCCTGCCGAAGGAAGGCCCGCTCGTCTACGAGTTCGATGTCGAGGTTCGGCCGGAGTTCGACCTGCCCAACTACAAGGGGCTGAGGCTCAAGCGGCAGGTCAAGGACTTCACGGCCGACGACGTAGAGAGGGAGAAGCGCCGCCTGCTGGCCCCTTACGCCCAGATGGTGCCCAAGCCGGAGGGGAACGCTCAGTTCGGCGACATCGTCATCGCCGACGTGACAATCCGCGACGGCGACCGCGTCCTCAGCGAGATCAAGGAGTACCGGGGGCGGCTCGACGCCAAGTTGGCCTTCAAGGACGGCGTCGCCGAGCGCTTCGGCGAACAGCTCCGCGGCGCCAGCGCCGGCGACAAGCGCATGGTGGACATCGACCTTTCGACGGCGGTGGCCGACGACTCGCTGCGCGGCAAACGCGTCCGGGGGGAGTTCGCCATCCAGGACGTCAAGACGCTACGGATGCCCGAGCTGACGCACGACTTCCTGCACAACTTCGGTGTCCACTCGGCGGAGCAGTTCGACGAATTGATCCACGTCCTGCTCAAGCGCCGCCTCGAGTACCTGCAGCGGCAGTCGGCCCGGCAGCAGGTCACTGCGCAGATCGCGGCTTCGCAGCAATGGGAGATGCCGCGTGACCTGCTGATCCGCCAGGCCCGCAGGGCACTGGCCCGCCGCGTCATGGAGATGAAGTCCGAGGGCATTTCCGACGAGGAAATCCGCAGCCGCCAGCGCCTCCTCGAACAGGACATTTTGCGGACGACCGAGCTGTCGCTGAAGGAGCACTTCGTCCTGCAGAAGATCGCCGAGGTCGAGAAGATCGACGTGGAGGAGGCCGACATCGAGGACGAGATCGATCGCATCGCCGAGCAGAACGACGAGTCGCCGCGCCGCGTCCGCGCCCGGCTGGAGAAGGAAGACCTGCTGGAGGCCCTGGCGGCGGAAATCATCGAGCGCAAGACGCTCGACCTGATCCTGGACAGCGCCGAATACGAGGACCTGCCGCTCGACATGGAGGCCGGCACGCCCGTCACCACCGTCGAGATGCAGACCGTCCCCGGCGAGATGAAAGACCTGACCGTGCCCCCGCCCGAGGAGAAACCCGAAGAGAAGAAGGAAGAGGGCGCGGCACCGGCGGCCCCATAACGATTTATCGTTTCGCGACACGATACATCGCGAAACGATAACGCAAATGATGCGAGGATTCCAACCATGTTCGACCCACTCGGCGCCCTCGGCGACTTCCCGTTCGAGCCGAAGATCCAGCGCTACCGCGAGTACGCCCGCCAGCGGCAGATGACGCTCAGCGACCTGCTGCTGGAGAACCGTATCATCTTCCTGGCGGGGGTGATCAACGAGATCAGCGGCATCGAGACCGTCATGAAGATGCTGTACCTGCAGTACGAGAACCGCACGCAGGACGTCCACTTCTACATCAGCAGTCCCGGCGGGGCGGTGACGGCCACTTTGCAGATCTACGATACCATGCAGTTCCTGGAGTGCCCGGTGGCGACCTACTGCCTGGGCCTGGCGGCCAGCGGCGGCGCCATCCTGCTGACCGGCGGCACCAAGGGCAAGCGCTTCGCCCTGACGCACTCGAAGATCATGGTTCACCAACCCTGGGGCCAGGTCGGCGGACAGGTGTCCGACATTGAGATCCAGGCCAACGAGATCCTCAAGGACCGCGCCCGCCTCAACCTGATCCTCGCCAAGCACACCGGCCGCACGATCGAGGAGATCGAGCGCGAGACGGACCGCGACCGCTACTTCTCCGCCCAGGAGGCCAAGGAATTCGGCCTGGTCGATGACGTGCTCTCGAAGGCGGAGCAGAAGCCGGAGCAGAAGAAACTCACCGTTTAGAAACCGTAACACCACTGGCTTCGCCGCTTGCGGCTTCGCAATCGTTCCTGCGAAGCCGCAAGCGGCAAGAGGGTTGTTCGTACAGTTTCTACACGCCTCACGGAGATCCTCGCATGTCCACGCTGGTTCCCTACGTCGTCGAGCGCAGCGGCCGGGAGGAGCGCGTCTTCGACATCTACAGCCGCCTCCTCAAGGACCGCATCATCTTCCTCCAGGGGCAGGTGAACGACGACAGCGCCAACCTGATCGTGGCGCAGATGCTTTTCCTGCAGTTCGACGACCCGAAAGCCGATATTCACCTATACATCAACTCGCCCGGCGGCTCCGTCACGGCGGGGCTGAGCATTTACGACACGATGCAGTACGTCACCTGCGACGTGGCCACCTACTGCATCGGCCAGTGCGCCAGCATGGGCGCCGTCCTGCTGTCCGCGGGGACCAAGGGGAAGCGCAACGTCCTGCCGCACGCGCGCGTGATGATCCATCAGCCGCTGGCCGGCACCGAGGGCACCACGACGGAGATCCTCATTCATGCCAAGGAGTTCATCCGCCTGAAGCGCGACCTGAACGAGATCCTCATGCGCCACACCGGTCGGGGCCTGGACGAGATCGAGCGCGACACCGACCGCGACAAGTTCATGTCGGCCAAGGAGGCGCTGGACTACGGCATCGTGGACCACCTTCTCGAACGCCTGCCCGAGTCGCAGGTTCCCAAGCCCGCGACGTAGGAAGGACGAAGGACAAAGGACAACAGACATGAGGGCACGACGCCGGCTCAGGTCTCTTTTTGTCCTTTGTCCCTTGTCCCTTGTCCTTTGTCTTGCGGGTTGTCGCAGCAACTGCGACCTCGTCGAGGCGGAGTTGCGCACCCGCGACATCCAACTGGCCGACCTCCGTACCGAGCGCGAATCCCTCATCGCTCACAACGAGGCCCTTCAGCACGAACTCATCGCCCTCCGCGGCGGCACAGTCACGAAACTCCCTCTCCAGGAAGCCGCGCCAACCCACACGCTCCATTCGCTCGTCCTCGGCCGGCAGACCGGCGGACTGGACAGCGACGGCAAGCCGGGCGACGAGGCGCTGCAGGTGCTGGTCGAGCCGCGCGACGGCGACGGTCACACCGTCATGGCCGCCGGCACCCTCACCGTGCGGGCCGCCGAAATCGTCCGCGAGGGACTCAAGAAACCGCTCTGCTCCTGGGAGGTGACCGGCGACGCGCTGCGGCATTCGTGGAAGAACGGCCTGTTGACCACCGGCTATTACCTGGTCCTGCCGTGGAAGACCTGGCCGTCGAGCGACAAGGTGCGCGTCATCGCCCAACTCACCCTGGGCGACGGCCGGGTGTTCGAGGCGGAAAAAGACGTCACGGTGCGGCCGGTCCCGCCGGCAAGCCGCAAGCCGCCGCCGGACGTGATCGATGGCCCGCCGCTGTCGGCGTCCAAAGATGGGGGCGACGCGATGCGGCCGCGCCCGAGCCCGACTCCGAGGCCGGCGGCGCAGCCCGCCGTGCTGTGGCAACGAGAGAAGAAGCCGTCCCTGATCGATGCCGTGGAGTTCCGGGCGCCAGTGCCGCTGCCCGGGCCCTGACCAACCCGGCGGGTGGCTTCAGCGATCAAGGAAGAATAACTTGCCGATGACAACGGAGACGAAGAGCATCACGGCCGCGGCCAGCAGTACGCCGCCGAGAGTCATCAGCCAGGCGGCCGCCGGGTTGTGGCGCGTCCGCACCTCCACGAGGGCACGCCGCAGTTCCGCCTCGACTTGTTGTCGCGGCTCCTCGTCATCGGCCTCCCAGCGCAGGGTGACGTGACAGAGCGCCGGTGACGGGTCCACCTCCAGGTAGGCACTTTGCTCGATGTCGTCAGAAGTCGCGGGGTAGCGGCCGCGCCGCTCCGCGGCGGGCAGGTGTTCGCGCACCAGGACCGGCGGCGCCGGCTCGGCGCCCTCGCTCGACTTCTTGGCCGCCTCCCGGGCCCTGTCGCGACGGCGGATGAAGTAGCGGTTGCCGGCGCGCGACCATGTCAGCCCGGCCGCGTCGAGGACGGCCACGAAGACCTCGTCGAACACCTCCGGGTGGACGTTGTAGACGGCGGTCTGGCTCTGGCGCTGCCACAGAATCAAGGCACACCCGGTGACGACGATGGCGAAGTAGGCCAGGAGGACGGCGCTGCTGCCCATGTTGAACAGGGTCGAGCACAGGCCCTCGAAGAGGTCCCAGAACCAGGCCCAACTGCCCTCGTCGGCGGCGGGGGGCCGGCCGAACAGGGCGAGGCGGCGGCCGTGTTCGCTGAAGCCGCTCAGGAGGCCCGGCAGGCCGAAAGCGAGGAAACCCGAGGCGGCGAAAACGAGGCCGGCGAAGTCCCAGGCCCCCGACACCATCAGGGGGTGCCGCCGACGGTTGATCAGGCCGAGGAGGAGACAATAGACCGCCAGCGGAAACAGAAAGGCCACGAAAATCAAGGGGGGCTCCTCGGACAGAGCGCCGGCTGCGGGCAAAACGCTATTCTAGCCGGCCCGTGCGCCGCCGGTCAATCGGCCGCGCCAGTCCCGATTGACCTCCCGCGTGAGCTAGACTAGGATCGCACCCCCCGAGCGCCCCGGGGACCATCGTTCGCTCCGTCGGCAAGGAGAAGGGTAATGGCAGACTGCGCAAGGGCGCGGCGCCGGGCGGGCCTCCGCCTGGCCTTCGGCGGCCTGCTGCTCGCGGCCGTCGTGTTCGGTTGCCACCGCGGCTCCCCTCCGGCTCCCACCGCCGAGAAGCCCGATACCGCCGCGGAAGCCGCCAAGGCTGACGCCGCGCGGGCCAAGGCGCAGCCGGTGATCGACCCGCGCCTCAACCAGACCTTCGCCGAGGCCACACGCCAGGATCCGCCGCCCGACGCCCCGCGGCCCCCGGACACCACCGTCACGAACAAGTCGGTCGGCAAACTCTACACCGAGGTCGTGCGCCTCTGGAAGGAGGTTCCGTTCGTGACGGCCGACGGCAAGCGCCTCGAATACAGCGCCACCGTCGAAACCGACGCCGGCAATGTCGAGTTGGCCCTGCTGTCCGACGCGGCCCCGAATCACGTCCGCAACTTCGTCGCCCTGGCGAGGGCCGGCTACTACGACGGACTCTCCTTCGACCGCATCCGCCACGAAGTCCTCGACGCTGAGCAGTTCAAGGGGCAGGCCCTCGACGTGGTGGAGGGCGGCGCCCCGCTCGGCGCGGAGGACCTCGAAGACCACGACAGCATCGGCTACTGGTTGAAGTCCGAGGCGAACGACAAGATGGTCCACGAGGAGGGGAGCGTCGGCGCCGTCCGCGGCGCCGAGCCGGACACTGCGGCCTGCAAGTTCTATATTATGCTCAACAGGGTGCCGCCGATCATCAACAACGGCCAGTACACCGTCTTCGGCAAGGTGACGAGTGGCCTTGACGTCGTGCGTAAAATCCATCAGCAGCCGGTCATCGAGTTGGAGCCGGAAAACGGCTACACTCGGCCGGAGAAGCCCGTGGTCATCCGCAAGGTGACCATCCACACAAAAGAAACAGACACCCCGGGGGCCAGCGGAGAGAACAAGTAACGCTTTGACAGCTCGACCGGGCCGTTTGCCGGGTGTCGCGTAGAGCAATACGGGATCCGCGGTGAGGTTCCGGGAGGGGTCCCACCCAAAGGGGAGTTGTGAACCGGGTCAGGCCGGAAGGAGCAGCCCTAAGCATACAACCCTTGTGGCGTGGATCGGCCTCTCCCGGAACTCCGCCGCGGGTTCTTCGTTTTCAGGACTTTGCCTTTTGCAGTTTGCCTTTTGTATTTTGCATTCGCAATGCAAAATACAAAAGGCAAACTGCAAAAGGCAAAATGGAAGACTCACGCAAGTCATGGCCAAGCAGAAAGCCCCACCCGCCGCCCCGGAAGGCTACACCGTCCTGGCGCGCCGCTACCGTCCCCAGGGGTTCGCCGACCTCGTCGGCCAGGAGGCGGTGGCGCGGGCGCTCGTGAATGCCCTCAAATCCAACCGCGTGGCCCACGCCTACCTCTTCACCGGCGCCCGCGGCGTCGGCAAGACCTCCGCCGCTCGCATCCTCGCCAAGGCCCTCAACTGCGTCAACGGGCCGACCCCCGAGCCCTGCAACGAGTGCGTCAACTGCAGCCTCATCGCCGCCGGCGAGGACATCGACGTGCTGGAGATCGACGGCGCCAGCAACCGCGGCATCGACGAGGTGCGCGCCATCCGCGACAACGTCCGCAGCCGGCCCAGCGCCCGCTCCCGTTACAAGATTTACATCATCGACGAAGTCCACATGCTGACGCCGCAGGCGTTCAACGCCCTGCTCAAGACCCTCGAGGAGCCGCCGCCGTTCGTCAAGTTCCTCTTCGCCACCACCGAGGCGCAGCGCATCCCCATCACCATCCTGTCGCGCTGCCAGCGCTTCGACTTCCCCGGCATCGGCACGGCGCGGATCGTGGGGCGGCTGCGTCAGGTCGTCGCCAGCGAAGGGATGCAGGCCGACGACGAGGCGCTGGAGCTGGTGGCGCGGCGGGCCGGCGGGTCGATGCGCGACGCCCAGTCGCTGCTGGACCAGCTGTTGGCCTTCGGCGGCGAGCGGCTGACTGCGGAGCAGGTCCACGGCCTGCTCGGCACGGCGCGAGACGACCTGGTCCTGGCCCTGGCCGCCGCCGTCCTCGAAGGCGATCCGAAACGGGCGCTGGACGTACTCGGCGGGGGGGCGGACGAGGGGTTGCAGCTCGGCGAACTGCTCGAGCAGCTGATCGCCTACTGGCGCGACCTGATGGTATTGCACTGCGCCGGCGCCGAGGCCCGCGACCTGAGCGTGGCCCCGCGGCACCGCGACACGCTGGCCAAACAGGCCGCGGCGCTGAAACTCGACACGATCCTGGCCGGGTTGGACGTGCTCAACACCACCAAGGTCCGCCTGCGCGGCAGCAACCACGGCCGCGTCCTGATGGAGATGGCCCTGGTGCGCCTCGGCCGGCTCGACGACCTCGTTTCGCTGGCGCAGGTGGCGCAGTGGTTGGCGCAGCCCGGAACCGCCCCCGCAGCCCGGGGCGGAGGGCCGGCCCCATCGCGGCCCGTCGAACCGCCGGAGGGCGTAAAAAAAAAGCCCCTGACGGTCGCTGAAGGGCCGCCGGCCGCCGCGTCCCCGCTCCCCCAGCCCCTGTCGGAGGAATCGC
>Ga0116223_10002714_pt1 | contig 16436 bp, 8 predicted proteins | sample Sb_taG_3_FD_90092 | JGI IMG/M metagenome (GOLD analysis project Ga0116223, IMG submission 90092) | Peat soil microbial communities from Weissenstadt, Germany - Sb_50d_a_PC metaG | ecosystem: Environmental > Terrestrial > Soil > Wetlands > Peat | place: Germany: Weissenstadt | collected 2010-09-21 | reverse complement strand
CCAGGCCAATGGCGGTTCCGACCACCCCAATCAGCACACCTTGGGCAATGAAGATGCGGCGAACCTGCGACTTGCGCGTTCCCATGGAAATGAGCACGGCGATGTCGCGAGTCTTTTCCATGACCATCATGGTCAGCGAGATCAGAATGTTGAGCGCGGCCACGAAGACAATCAAGCCGATAGTGATAAACGTGACCAGACGTTCCAACCGCAGAGCACGAAACAGCGCCTTGTTCTGTTCCATCCAGTTCGTAGTCATGAAACCCTTGCCAGCGGTCTGTTCCAGTTGCCTGGAGATTTGATCGGCTCCGTAGATGTCGTCCACTTTAAACTGGATCACCGAAACCAGATCACCGAGGCCGAATAGCTGCTGCGCGTCGCTGAGACGAGTGAACGCCCAAGAACTGTCATAGTCATAGAAACCGGAGTTGAAGATTCCCACGACGCGGAAACGGTTGTACTTGGGCACCATGCCAAACGGAGTGAGCTCACCTTGCGGGCTGGTCACGAGCACGATGGAGCCAACAGTAGCCGCCAACTCGTCGGCCATATCTTTGCCGAGAATAATCGGCGGCATGGCCGCGACCCGGTTCTCTACGCTCTGAAGGTCCGTGGGAGATTGGTTCGCTTGTGTGGCGCGGGCGCCCTCGCCCGCGTTGGTAGCGGCAAAGTCGGGCGTACCGCCCTGACCGGGTCGAAGACCCGGTCCCACACGATCTGTGCTTTCTTCCAGTGCGTCGGCCGAACCGAGCTTTACTGTACTCAACAGATCGCTGACCTTTCTTTCTTCGGCGGGGATCATGCCCTTCAATACGGCGCCGCGAGCCCGTGGGCCGCGAGAGATCAGAACCTGCTCGTAGATCGCCGGGGCTGTGGCAACAATATGCGGCTCTTTCGACAGACGATCCATGAGCGGATGCCAGTCTTTGATTCCGTCGCTCTGGATGCGGAGCAGATTGATGTGGGACGTCGAGCCGAGGAGGCGGTCCTGGAGATCCTGGCGAAATCCGTTGTTGATGGCGAGCGCGACGACCAGGGAGGCGACCCCGGCGGCGACTCCGGCGATGGAAATGCCGGTGATGACGCCGATGACGGCCTGGCGCCTCTTAGCACGCAAATACCGGGATGCCACAAAAAGTTCAAATCTCATCAGAGCCATTAGGCGTCAGCCCAATGGAATTATAGATGGACCATCGAGGACGGGCCTCTGGCCCGTCCGGCCGGGCGGGGACGCCCGGCCTCCATCAGGCTAGCTGGGCATTTCGTGCGGAATGATGGGCCGGACCTCGATCGAACCCCAACGTGCCGAGGGGATTCGCGCGGCCAGCGACAGGGCTTCTTCGTAGTCTTTGGCTTCGACGAGGTAATAGCCGCCAAGCTGTTCTTTGGTTTCGGCGAACGGGCCATCGGTGACCGAGCGCTTTTTGTCGCGCACCCGCACGGTTTTGGCCTTGGAAATACGGTCCAGTTCGTTGCCGCCTCGCATGTGGCCACTGCCCGCGATGCTCTTGGAGAACTCCATGTACTCCTGTTCGATTTTGTTCTGTTCCGCCGGGCTCATCTTGTTGAAGTGGTTTTCGTTTCCGTAAATAAGCAGCAGATATTGCATCTTGGTCAGGCCTCCTCGCCTGTACTACTGGTTAGTCGAACGGGACGTTTCATTATCGACAAAGCCCCGAACAAATATTTTCGGCGATGCGGGTGAGTCGCGAACTTCCGGCCTAAACTCTGGGCAGCACTGCCGGTACTCTTTCTCGATAGGCTCGATATTCTTTTCCAAATCGTTGCTCGAGTTCCGCGTCTTCCAATCGAATCATGATCGTGCCCGTGATCATCGCGAACACAGTTAGTGCATAGCAGACTGCCAGCCCAGTACCCAGGGTCCACGCCAGCATCTGGCAGAGATGCGCGAGATAGACCGGATGTCGAACCCGGCCGCGGATTCCTGACGTAACCAACTGCTGTTCGCGATGGTTGGGCAGAATCTCGGGAAGGCCGCTCAGTTGGGCGGTGCTGAAGTGCTTTCCGGATTGCGAGTAGATCCAGAGGCCGATCGAGAATAGAAGGATGGCGGGAATCCACGTCCAGGGCGTGGTGTAGAGCGCGGCATGTCGCCATCGTAGCGTGAGCAGTCCGAGAACAATCCACATCGCAATCCACACGGGCAGCAGAACGAAGTATGGAGAGCGTTTTCGCGAGCGCCAGTAGTCGGCGCGCGGGTGGATCAGCAGCCAGAAGCTGGGAATGGTCGAGTAAACTACGCAGGCGATCCAGCCGCATAAATTGAGCCCTTGGGTCATGGGGTGGTTTGAGCCATTGTCTCATTCTCAATTGCGCAGTCCGTTCGCGGACGGGCGAGACGCCCGTCCTCCCCAGGCTGGTTTGTGGCACAGTAGGGAGCGATGGCTGAAACCAGGGATCCCAGGCTCGCGGGTGGCATTGCGTTTAGCTATCCGGATTTTGCCGTTTACGAGGCGGCACGATTCCTCATCGAGGTTTCCCTAGAGATGCAGTCGGTTGCCGTGGGATGGCAAGTCTACGAAATCACGAAGCGTCCGCTGGACCTGGGGCTGGTGGGTCTGGCGCAATTTCTTCCAGGAATTCTGTTGTTTCTGGTCACTGGGCATGTGGCTGATCGCTTCGATCGTCGCCAGCTGCTGATGTTATGTTATTGCGGGTTCGCCGTGTGCTCGGGCCTGTTGTGGGAGATCGCGTTGCGAGGCGCGCATCGAGGGCATCCGCACGTCTACCCGATCTATGCGGTGTTGGTCCTGGTGGGCGCGGCAAACGCGCTCAGCGGGCCGGTGAGCCGGGCGCTGCTGCCGCAGTTGGTTCCCGAGGAACACTTCGCGAACGCAGTGGCCTGGAACGCGAGCGTTTGGCAAGGCGGTACGATCCTGGGCCCGGCAGTTGGCGGGCTTATCTATGCATTCTTCCGCGGCCCTTCGGCGGTGTACCTAACCGCGATGCTGACGTCGCTGGTGGCGCTGCTGTCTACGCTGCGAATCAAACCGCAAATAAAGCCGCGGACGCGGGAAGCCGTGAGCCTGACCACGGTGCTGGCGGGATTTCGCTACATCTGGCGGCAGAAGCTGATTCTGGGCTCAATCTCGCTGGACATGTTCGCGGTCTTACTTGGTGGGGCGGTCGCGCTGCTGCCGGTTTACGCGCGCGAAATCCTCAAGACCGGACCGTGGGGTCTGGGACTGTTGCGCAGTGCACCCGGAGTAGGCGCAGCAGCAATGGCGATCCTGATCGCTCATCGGCCGCTGCGCCGCCGGGCCGGACCGACCATGTTGTGGTGTGTGGCCGGGTTTGGCGTGTGCACGATTCTGTTCGGACTGTCGAGAAGTTTTGTGCTTTCCCTGACGATGCTGCTGCTGATCGGTGCGACCGACATGGTGAGCGTGATCATTCGCGGCACCCTGATCCAGTTGGGCACTCCGGACGAAATGCGCGGGCGGGTCAACGCGGTGGACATGCTCTTCATTGGGGTTTCCAATGAGCTTGGACAATTCGAGTCAGGTCTGACGGGGCAATGGTTCGGAACCGTCCCGGCTGTGGTGCTGGGGGGCGTGGGAACTTTGGTGGTGATCGCTTTGTGGGCTTGGCTTTTTCCGGAGTTGCGGCACGCCGATCAGCTTACGAATGGTCATCGCGTGATGTAATGGAGGACGGGCGGCACGCCCGGCCTCCACAGAAAATCCTACTGCCTGATGCCAGGGCTACTTTCCCCGGATTACCGTTTTTGCTGAGCTCATGTTGTCGTAACGGTCGTAAACGCGGACCACGACTACGTGCTCAAGTTGTCCGGCGGCGGTTTTGACTGTCGCTGTCCCTGGGCTGGCCGCGGGCGCTGTTACTCGAAAGTCATAGTTCTCCGTCTTCGAATCTGACAACTGGCCGACCGGCTCGACGAACTGCCATTCGCCAGCGTCGACGGAATACTCTGCGCGCTTGATGTTTGAAAAACTATCCACGGCGCGGAAGGTTACGTGAATCTTTTCGTCTTCCACCAATGCGGCGAGACCCTCGATCCGGGGCGGAGTGGTATCCACCTCGAATCGGGAGCTTTCTTTTTCGGCGGTCCGGGCCTGCCCGGGAGAATGCGAGGGCGCGTCGGAGGCCACGATTTTGATGGTGTAGCCGCCATCGGGCAAAAGCGAGGCGTCGAAGGAGTAAAACTTGTCCGTCAAGTTCTCTTTGAGCAAGAGCCATCGAGTGTCGCCATCGCCGCGGTAAAAGACGGAGTAGATCATCTGATCGTCGTTGTCGTCGTGAACGCTCCACTTCACGCCGATGGAATCGCGGTCACGCGCCGCTGGCGGAGGTGCGTCGAAGTGAAGTGGCTGGGCGCTTCCAGTTCCTAGGTCAACGCCGGCGGCCTTGGGCAGCGCTTGGTAGCGCACCCCGGCTTGTACCGTGACCTCGTCAAAATCAGGGGCCACGTTTTTGGGCAAGTAGTTGAGCATGACGCTCTCGACGCGCGGGGCAGGATCGCCTGAGCGCAGCACGGCTTTCCACTGAATGAAGCGGGCCGCAGGAACACTGACCATGCCATCCTTCCGCAGATCGATTTTCTCCCACGGGCTCCAGTTGCGGTCGGGATTGTCCACGTTGCCGCTGCGGGCGAACAGTTCGACGTTGCCGGCGCCGCGGAATTCGGCGCGTCCCCAGCGCGAGAAGATATGAGCATCAAAAACATCGCTCTCATAACTGCCCTCGGACTCAGGCGTCGCACTCAATAGAAACACCTTGCCGAGGTTGCTGGTCGAGGCGTAGAGGCCGCCTTGGGGAGCGTTGGCGAAGGCCGTGACCTGGGTTGCGCTGGCTTTGAGCAGGTCGGTGAATTCCTCCTCCCCGCTGATGGCGAAGACGTGTCCGCGGTTTCCTGAACCCGCCAGGAGGCGGCCGTGCTGATCAAAGGCGAGGGCGTAGACGATGTCTTCGCGAGAACTCCACACCCGGCTGGGCGAGCCGTCGGGTGCGATGCGATAAATCTCAGAGCCGCCCCCCGCCCCGGAACCGGGGCCCGGAAAGCTGATCGATGCGGGCGACGTGCTGGCAGGAGCAGTCGTGATAACGATCCCGCTCGGCGGTCCGGTGCTCGAAGGAGATGGAGAAGGCGGAATAGAGACTGGCGCTGAAAGGAAACTAGGCGCGCTGGTTCCACCATGTTTTTCTCCCACGCCGGCCGCGTAGATGTTGCCCGTTTTGTCGACGGCCAAAGCTGTGATTTCTTTTTTCGGCGCGCTGTAGAGGACGAAGCCTTCTCCACTGGGCGAGATCCGATAGACCAGCCCGCTTCCGTCAGAACCGGCGATCAGATTGCCTTCGGCATCGAATGCCATCACGCGAATATGGGCTTCGTCGCTTTTGAAAAAGACAGAGTGATCGCCTTTTGGAGTGACGCGGTATAACTCTCCGTGATCCCCCGTGGCCACGTAGAGGTTGCCGGCATCGTCGAGGACGAGATTCCAAATGTATTTGGTGCCGGGTTCGAAATAGATTGATGAACTCCAAGGAGAATCTATCGTCGAGTTGGTTTTTTCCTGGGAGTCTTTTGTCTTATCTCCAGATTTCTTATCTCTGGAGGCTTTGTCTGCTGGAAGGGTGCGATGCTCGATTTTATAAATCTTGCCGTCAGGATTGGTGGCCGCGTAAATGACCCCGCTCTTATTGACGACTAGCGCCTGCACCTGGAGTTCCTGGGGCTCGAAAATCACCGCAGATTTGCCATCGGGAGTAATTCGATACACTCGCGCCGGAGAACCTGCTGCGGCGTAAAGATTGCCCTCACGATCCGCCGCGATCGACCAGATGTAAGTCGATGGAGTCGTAGATAGCGCTTTAAAAGCTGGGGCCAGTTCCAGGCCGCCGGTGCTGCGTACGGCTACACCTTTGGTCGTGCCTTTGATCAGATCTTCGAATTTCGATTGTTCCCAGGAACGCGTGCCTTCGGCAAAGACAAAAGGGCGCAGCAGAAGAATTGGAAAGATAACCAACAGCCAACGCAGACGGGTCAAGTTGCATACCTCAATACAAAAGTTTTAGGCGGAGAATTCAGGTTACCACGAGGAGGCGCAAGTAGTAGCTACGGCAAGACCGACCTGGAGAACTTGTTTCGAAGCAAAGAATCGACGCTGGATCAGGACTGCAGGGCTTCGCACATAACGAGGCCGGCTTCGGATGTCTTGGGTGAAGGAACAACGGTTTTCCTGTCCCGCAATCTCAGTACAGGCTGTTCGACCAGGTAGTAGGAGAGACAAGCCAGACCAACGCCCAGTATCAGTTTGTAAGCTGGCTGCCGGGACGGATTGAAGAAGAACGGTTCTTGCCAGAGATACAGGCTGTAGCTGATTCTGCCTAGCCACATGATCGGAGCCAGGTTCAAGATGCGATAAGGCGACTGGATGACGTGCAACAGCAGTCCGGCGATAGAGCAATGGAGGATGGGCCAGAGCACAAACAGCTCGAATAGGGTGCGCGTTGGAGTGTTCGCGGGATAGCTCGGAATGAGGAGGACCGCGAGCAGCATGGGCAATGCCACCCATGGGCCTATTCTTGGGATACGCGAACCGAAGATCGCGAGCAGGCATCCGATCGCGAGATTATCCGCGACCGCGGGAAATGTTCCGTAGCCGCCACTGGGAACTTTGAAGTGATAGCACGCCGCGCTGTAGATGGGAGCGAGCACGATGACTCCCAGAAGAATCGCAACGCTTTGCCGGTACCACTTTTTTAAGATGCTCGGCCAGAGAAAATAGAATTGCTCCTCGACGCCCAGTGACCATAGGTGGGCCACCATCCAAGGGCGGGCTCCGTCAAAGTTCGCCACATAGAGGAGCATGGCGCCCATGTCATACCAGCGCAGTTCGTGCCAGTACATGACAAATGCATACAGCATGAAAACCGCCGCTGCTGGCAGGATTCGATAGGCGCGGCGGATGTAGAACTGGCGCAGATTGATGGTGGAAGTTTGCGAGTGCTCGTCCAGCAGGATGGTGGTAATCAGATAGCCCGAGATGACGAAGAAGATCCGCACTCCGGTACCGGCATAGTTCGCCATGAATTTTGGCACCGGCCCCGCCTTGGTAAGATGACCCACGACGACCAGGGAGATGGAGATTGCGCGGAGGCCGTCGAGTGAAGGAATACGTTTCACTAAGCGGCAGCCTAACATTGCTGCGACCGTCGGCGAACGTGTCAAAGAATGTACGTCGCCGAGGTAAACGAGGTGGACTGAGCAACTGGAGGTGAGGCCGTGACCGCAGCGGATTTTCGACGGATCGCTCTCAGTATGCCGGAGGCAGTGGAAGGCGCGCATTTCGGCAACGCTGACTTCTGGGTGGGCCCCCGCTAGTATATTTACTCATATATAAACTTACAAAGTATCATGTTTACTCTATCATACTGGGTATATACCCAAATTTCGTGTTTTCTCGCTAGATCTATGAAAACAAGGGGAGTATTTTGGAGATACCCACGTAAAATATCTCCTTTAAAGGACTTACGGAGTGGATACCCCACTGGGCTAGAGGTGCCTTTTCTTCGCAAGTGTATGAAAACAAGTTCTGGGGGGATATCCTCCCCTTCGGAGGGCCTAGGCAGGGTATCTCGCAGAGTACTTCGTTGCCACAGTCGCACGCGCGGGGACGCGCGCGCCTGCATCGGAATCTTCCATGGCTGGCGTGCCGGTCAAATTGTCAAGGAGCGGAAACAGTTCACCGCTGTTATCAAACAGCTAATGCATAACATTTTTATATTAGCTTACTAGGAAAACCCTGTCAAGCAGAGGAACCGGCCGGGTTCTGGCTTGAAGACACTACCAACCGGCCGTGCGCCGGTCACGGCGGGGAGGAACAGGGGAATAACAAAGCAAGGAGGATAACGAAAAACCAGTTGTCAGTTGTCAGTTCCCGGTTCTCAGTTTGTTCCTCAGAAGCATAGGAACCGGCGTGCGCCGGTCAGGGCGGGGAGGAACGGGGGAAGGTTATTCCCGCGAACGGTTACTCTAAAGCTTTTTCGACGAGCGCCCCAACTCCCGCGATATTCTTCACCAGATCGGTGGGAATGCCGTGCCGCTGCTGGAGATAATCGGGGGTGTTATAGGAGACCCAAACTTTCCCATCGGCATCTTCCCAAACCAAGGTTTTCAACGGCAGATCAATGGCTAAGGTAGGGGCGGCGACCATCGCAGGGGTTCCGCCTTTGGGACTGCCGAAGATCAGAAGTTGAGTTGGTCTCATCTTCAGTCCGGCTTTTTCCGCTTCGCCACTGTGGTCAATTAGGGTGAACACTTTCAAGCCGCGAGCTTCGATCGTCGCCTCTAGCTTCTTCAAAGTTTCTGGAACGGAACGCGAACTCGCGACGTGAATGAGTCCATTTTCGTTTGCGGGCATCTGTCATCTCCCCGAGATTCAGGAATCGCTAATTGGACGCGCATCCGGCTGGAACGATGCATATTTTGACCATGGCAAAAGGCTCGGCTCGCCCGATAACCGATCTCTCTGAATCTCGTCCAATTACGGACAAGCTGCGGGTCAGGATATCAGGACGTATGCTGGGCCTTTCACTTGCCAGGTTGTAAGTACACCAGAGCGAATATGAATATGGCTCCCACCAGCGTGGCAATGCCGAAACAAAGAATCAGCCATTGGCGGGTACTGAGCGGCAACTTTCTCCTGCGCCGCCCGCGAATGAATGATGGGTTGTGCTTCTTCCTGTGGATGACTAGTGCTTGTCGAATGAACGAAATCACTGTTAGATTCCCGTGGTCTCGTAGGTCAAGACTGCCAAGCTCAGGCGGTAGTCATAGCCGGCTTGGGCGTAGGTGATTTCAGCCTGGGTTTGCTGCAGCTGTGCCTGGCTCAGCTCAACAATAGAGCCGAGCCCCAAGTTGTAGCGGGACTGAGCAAGACTTAGCGCCAGTTTGGCCTGCTGCAATAATTGCTGCGTAACCGCCAACCGCTGATAGGCTGTGTTCGCGTTCAGCCAACTGGTGCGAACATCGCGCGAAATCAGGTTGCGCATGTCCAGCAGCCGTTCTTGAGTGGCTTGGGCTCTCAGATTCGCCTCACGGGCTCTCGCCGTATACAGGAAGCCGTTGAAGAGTGGGATCTCGATGTTTGCGCCGACGGCGCCGTAAGTGTTGTTCAGGGCGCTTGGACTCGGAGCCACCGCGGAATTTCCTACGGGCGTGTCCCCCACGGCGCCGAGTGCGCGGATGCTGGGAAAGAGCAAGTCTCGTTCCGCGGTTTGAAATTTCCTGGCGGCCTGGTATTGAAACTGTAGCGATCGTATCTCCGGTCGCGCGGAAAAAGCCTGGGAGATTAAATCATCCACATTCGCTGGTGGCGGAGTCAGCGGGTTCTCTTCCTCGATAAGCTGGAACTCCTGCAAGTTCGGAAAACCGAGCACCATGGAGAGCGTAGCGAAAGCGGCGTTCTCGTTGTTTTGAGCGTCGAGCAACAGCAGTTTGGCTTGCGCCAGGTTGACGCTGGCAAAACTAAAATCCAGTTCGGATTTCAGTTTGCTCTTGAAAAGCGCCTCCACCTGACCGGCGACAGTCTGACGTTCGTTCACGGTTTGCTGCGCGACGGTCAGCACAGCGTGGGCTTGCAGCGCGTTGTAGAAAGCTTTGTCTACAGCCAGGAGTATCTGCTGCTTCGTGGCCAGGGCGTTCTGGTTCTCGGCCTTGGCGGCGTAGTTCGCGCTCGAGACCAGATTCGTAGTGCGCCCAAAGTCGGTAATCAGTTGCGTGACCATGACGCCCGCAGCGGCACGTTCGTAGATGAGCGGATTGTTCAGCGCGCCCGCTGTAATTCGGCTGCCGGACTGGGCATCTACGCCGGTAAGGTCTCCGGTGGCCGTGGGCCAGAGGTTCGACCTTACCTCCCGGGTAACCTGCTGGGAAGCAAGAGCGATCAGCCGAGCGACAGAAATCTGTGGATTGTTTTTTATGGCGAATGCTTCTGCCTGCTTGAGGGTCAGAGACATGGGCGCTCCCGGGGTCTGGGGAGCGGAGGATGGCGGCACATTCGTCGCTGGATAGGAGTTGCTTGGCGTCGGAGCGGTTTGCGGCACTGGCGCGGGAGGCAAGCCCTGCGCTGTTTGCACATTGACGGAAACTTGGGCAAAGCCAAACAGCGACAAGGCCAGAAACAGCAAAAACGCGACAGGGTTCTTGAGTGGTTTCATGGAATAACCTTTTCCGAAGCCGTTCGTCGAAGTTACGCACACTCTGCTAAGGCGCGGGTTCGTGCGTCACTTCATGCTTGTTAGCAATCGGGATGACAACTGGGACTGTGTCAGCAATCTGAGAATGTCTTTCCTTCATTCCGCTGATTCCGTTGGCACGGCCTCTGCGGCCTGCCCCTTGCGGCGGCCGTAAACCAGCAAGTATGCCGCGGGCACGATAAAGATGGTCAGAAGAACCGACGAGGTAAGGCCTCCGATGATGGCGCGGGCCATGGGCGTGTACTGCTCCGCGCCGGTCCCCAATTTCAGCGCCATGGGAATCATGCCAATGATGGTCGCGAGCGAAGTCATTAGAATTGGCCGCAGGCGCACCCGGCACGCGGTAATGACCGCGTCGGCTGGTGACAAGCCTTCGCGCTCTAGATTGTGAGCAAAGTCAACAATGAGGATGCTGTTTGAGTCCGCAATTCCTACCAGCATCAGCACTCCCATCAGCGACATCACATTTAAGGTGCTGTGCGTAAGCGGGAGGATTATCAGGACGCCCACAAATCCCATCGGGATCGCAAGCATGATCAACAGAGGATCGATGAACGACTTAAATTGCGCCGTCAAAATAAGAAACAGGAGAACGAAGGAAAGCAGGAACCCGAGTGCAAAGCTTTTAAACGACGCTTCCATACCTTCCACCATCCCGCGCAGATTCACGCGTACGTTTGCGGGTATGTTGGCTTTGCCAACCAGTTCGCGTATGGCATTGGTAACTCGCCCGAGATCCTCTCCCGATGGGGTCACGTATACGTCGATGACCCGCTGAATCTGGTAGTGATCGACTTCGGTCGGGGTTTGAATGTGCTTCACATCGACCACGCTGTCGAGCACCGTGATGGGTCTTATGGCTTTGCCAGCTCTACCAGCTGGCCCGGGCATATTCTGGCCACAGGCCCAGGCGGGCCTCACGGCTCCGGGCATGGCTGGTCTGGTGAGACCACAGCTGATATCTGAGTCACTCCCCGATTGCGCTCGCAGGGGGACTTGTCCCAAGTCGATCATGTTGTGGATTGCGGCTGGCCCGTGCTCGAAGTACTGGACCGTCAGGTAATAATCGTTGCCGCTCTTCCTGTCCACCCAATAGTTGGGAGCGATCATGTAGTTGGAGTTGAGCGTGGTAATGACGTTGTCCACCACATCTTTCTGGGTGAGGCCAAGCTCGCCCGCGTGCACGCGATTGACGTTCAACTGCAGCGCGGGATAGTTCATGTCCTGTGGAATGTAGACCTCTCCGACACCGGGGATTTGGCGCGCGCGAGCGGCCAGGTCTTGTGCTACTCCGTAGATCTGCGGCAGGTTGGGGCTGCTGACTTGAATATCAATGGGCGCCGGCATCCCCATGTTCAGGATCGCATCCACCATCGAGCCGCTCGAAAAAAAGGTTCGAACGTCGGGAAATTGGCTGGCCATCGCGTTCTGCACCTGATCCATGTATTCAAAACTGGTCAGCTTATGGGGTTCGTTGAGGGCCACTTGGACGGTCGCGGTATAGGGTCCGGCATTGGTGGTATACAACGAGGAGAAATCCGGCATCACACCGATGTTGGAAACCACCATCTTCAGGTCTTTTGGAGCCACCTCATGCCGGATTAGTTGCTCCACCTTCGACACGTACTGTTCTGTATTCTCGATCCGGGTTCCGGTTGGAACTTTCAGATTGATGGTGAATTGGCCAGCGTCGGTTTGTGGGAAGAACGCCAACCCCAGCAATGGATAGATGGCCAGGCTGGCCAGGAAAACACCACTCAAAATCGCGACAGTGAGGCCGGGCCGTTTTAGTGCACGTCGCACCCAGTACTCGTAGAAATCGAGGACCTTGTTGAATCCCCGATTAAAGCCGGCGTTGAACCGCTCCCCCCAGGATTGATCGGTTGGCGAGGTGGGTTCGATTTCATATTCTTTATGCTGATGCTCGGCGGCATGAGGAACCGCCTTGAGAAACCGCGAACAAAACAACGGAATCACCGTCATTGCAACCACAAAAGAAGCCAGCAGCGATAAACAGAAAGCCAACGCCAATGCAGAAAAGAGAAACTTCGCTACACCGTAAAGAAAAACCACCGGGAAGAAATCCACTACATCCACCAGCGTGGCGGCTAACACGGCCAGGTTCACTTCCGCACCGCCAACTTCGGCGGCCACGAGCGGCGCGGCGCCCATTTCCAGGTGACGGTAGATGTTCTCCAACGAGATTACGGAGTTGTCGATTACTCGCGAGAACGCCAGCGCCAGTCCTCCCAGGATCATGGTGTTCACCGTGCTGCCCATCATGTACAACACGACGAAGGTGGCGAGTGCGGATAGCGGGATCGACAAAAGAACCGCGGACGTAGCTCGAAAGCTTCCGAGGAAGATTAAGATCATCAGGCTGGTCAGAATCAATCCCAGCAGGCCTTCGTGGAGTACCGTCTGTATGGCCTCCTTCACGTAGACGGACTGGTCGAACACAAGATTCGTCACCATTTGCTTGGGAATGTCGTAGAGATGCCGAATCAGCTTGCGGACGCCGTTCACCACATCGATGGTGTTGGTATTGCCGCCCTGCTTCATGATCGGGATGTAGCAGGATCGCTGGCCATCGACACGCACAACACTAAATTGAATCTGATGGGAGTCCTCGGCTTTGCCAATGTCGTTGACGGTCACCCATGAACTTCCCACGGTCTTGATGGGAACGTTCCCCAGTTGGTCCATGTTGTCGACCAAGCTGTTCGAGTAAACAAAGTAGTCGAAAGGTCCCATCTTCACGTCGCCGGCAGGCAAAATGAGGTTGGAGCTGTTCACCGAGTTCACGACGTCCATCAGGCTTAGCTGCCGGGAGAACAATTTGTACGGATCGACGTACACCATGATCTGGCGGTATTCGCCGCCGAATGGTGGGGGGATCTCAGCCCCAGGCACGACCGCGATCTGGTTGCGAATCTGGAATTGGGCATAGTCGTGGAGTTGGGTCTCGTTGAGTCCTTCCCCCTTGACGGTCACTAAGGCGACAGGAAGGCTGGAGGCGTCGAATTTGAGGACCACGGGAGGTAGCGTCCCCGGCGGAAGGCGCTTCAGGTCGGCAAGGGCCAAATTCGAAAGTTCGGTTACGTCTGCATCGGCGCTGGTTCCGGGTTGAAAAAAAACTCGGATGATGCTAACTCCGAGCAGTGAGCGCGACTCCATATGATCGATGCCGCTGGCCAGAGTAAAGAAGCGCTCCAGCGGATCGGTAATATCGGTCTCAATGTCCTGCGGCGGCATCCCGGAGTAAAAAGTAGCCACCACCACTTCCGGCAAGTTGATGGGCGGAAATAAGTCCACCGGCATTCGAGCCAGACTCGTGACACCGATCACCACGAGCACCAAGCAGACGACGATGATGAAATACGGATTCCGAATTGAAAACCGAGACATAAGTTTTATCCAAAGAGCAATCTAAGAAAACTGCCGAGCCTCCCAGAGATCGCCCTCATAAGCTGTCATTCATTCGTCACCTGCAACCGCTTGCGGTACACCAACAAATACGCAGCAGGCACGATAAAGACGGTCAGAACCACGGAAACTGTGAGGCCGCCGATGATCGCCCGCGCCAGGGGAGCATATTGTTCGCTTCCAGTACCGAGTTTGAGCGCCATGGGGACCATCCCGATAATGGTGGCCAGCGACGTCATCAGAATCGGGCGCAAACGCACCCGGCATGAGGTAATCACGGCCTCGTCAACCGCTTTGCCCTGGTCTTCGAGCCGGTGGGCGAATTCGACAATCAAGATGCTGTTTGAGGCTGAGATTCCCACCAGCATCAGCACGCCCATCAATGACATTACGTTGAGGGTTGTCCCGGTCAGCGGAAGAATTAGCAACACTCCGATGAAACCCATGGGAATGGCGAGCATGATGAGGAACGGATCTTTAAACGATTTGAATTGCGCCACCAGGATGAGATAGAGAAGCACAACCGAGAGGGACAGGCCGATGGCAAAGCTTTTGAACGAAGCCTGCATGCCTTGCACCATGCCACGCAGGTTGACACGAACGTTCTCGGGGAGCTTCATCTGGCTGATGACGCCTCGAACCGCGTCCGCGACTTTGCCGAGGTCCTCGCTGGCTGGGGTGACGTACACGTCGGTCACGCGCTGAATCTGATAGTGATCGACTTCGGTGGGGGTCTGAATGTGTTGGAGTTTCACTACCGTGTCAAGTGTCGTAGGCCGGCGCAAGCTGGGTGCGCGGATCGGGATATTGGTTAGGTCCTCGAAACTGTGGATAGCCGGGCGTCCTTTTTCATAGTATTGAACGGTCAGGTAATAATCGTTGCCGCTCTTCCGGTCTACCCAGTAGTTGGGCGCAATCATGTAGTTGGAGTTGAGCGCGGTGATGACGTTGTTGACCACGTCTCTTTGGGTCAGCCCCAATTCGGCGGCGTGCACCCGGTCGACACTCAATTGCAGGGCGGGATAGTTCATATCCTGCGGAATGTAGACCTCCCCGACCCCGCGGATTTGGCGTACGCGAGCGGCCAGGTCCTGCGCTACGCCGTAAATCTGGTGCAGGTCTGGGCTGCTCACCTGAATATCAATCGGCGCGGGCATCCCCGTGTTCAGGATTGCGTCCACCAGCGAACCGCTGGAAAAGAATGTCCGGACCTCGGGAAAGCGCGCGCCGATCTCCTTTTGCACGCGATCCATATATTGGAAACTGCTCACATGATGGCCGTCGTTCAGAGCCACCTGGATGGTGGCCGTATACGGCCCAGCGTTGGTCGTATACAAAGCCGAAAAGTCGGGCACCACGCCGATGTTGGAGACCACCATTTTGAAATCTTTCCGATCGACCACCTGGCGGATCAGGTCTTCCACCTTGGCGACGTACTGTTCGGTGACTTCGATCCGCGTGCCGGTCGGTACCTTGAGGTTGATGGTGAATTGGCCAGCGTCAGTTTGCGGGAAGAATGCGAGCCCAAGAAAAGGATAGATGGCCAGGCTGGCCACAAAGGCTCCGCTCAAGATTGCCACAGTGCGGCCCGGCCTGGTTAACGCACGCCTTACCCAGTACTCATAGAAATCCAGCAAGCGACTGAACATCCGGTTGAATGCAACATTGAATTTGTCCCAGCTGGACTGGTGTGGCCGCAATGCCGCTTCGGATGGCGGCGAATATCGCTCGTGGCTTCCGCTGTGGGGTACGGCCTTGAGAAAGCGCGAGCAGAAGAGCGGAATCACCGTCATGGCGACGAAATAGGAGGCAAAGAGCGAAATCACTACCGCGAGCGCCAACGCGCTGAACAAGAACTTGCTTACACCGTAGAGAAACGTGACCGGAAAAAAAACGACTACCGTGGTTAAGGTAGCAGCGAGCACAGCCAGACTGACTTCGTTGCCGCCCACTTCCGCCGCTGCGGCGGGCGCAGAACCCATCTCCAGATGGCGATAAATGTTTTCGAGCGAAATTACCGAATTGTCGATAATGCGCGAGAAGGCGAGCGCCAGTCCCCCCAAAATCATGGTGTTGATGGTGCTGCCGCTCATATTCAGAATGACAAACGTGGCCAGGGCCGAAAGCGGGATGGAGAGGAACACCGCCGTCGTGGCACGAAAGCTCCCGAGGAAAACCAGGATCATCAGGCTGGTGAGCAGCAGACCGATCAAGCCTTCGTGGAGCAAGGTCCGAATGGCTTCCTTCACGAACACTGACTGGTCGAACACGACGGAAGCCACCAACTGCTGGGGAATATCGAAGAGATGACGGATCATCTCACGAATGCCGTTCACCACCTCGATGGTGTTGGTATCGCCGCCCTGCTTCATGATGGGCAGATAGACCGATCTCTGACCGTCCACTCGTACCAGGCTGTACTGAATCTGGTTAGCATCTTCGGCCTGGCCTATGTCATTGATCGAAGCCCAGGAGGTTCCCCGAGTCTTAATCGGAATCTCCCCGAGTTGCTTCATGTCGTCGACCAGGCTGTTGGAATACGCGTAGTAGTCAAAGCCTCCAATCTTGACGTCGCCCGCGGGCAGAATGAGGTTGGACTGGTTCACCGCATTCACGACATCCATCGGACTCAGTTGCCGGGAAGCCAACTTGTAGGGATCGACGTAGACCATGATCTGCCGGTACTTGCCGCCGAAGGGTGGTGGAATTTCAGCGCCCTTGACTACCGCGATCTGATTGCGGATGGCGAACTGGCCTATGTCGTGGAGCTG
>Ga0116223_10002712_pt1 | contig 16444 bp, 15 predicted proteins | sample Sb_taG_3_FD_90092 | JGI IMG/M metagenome (GOLD analysis project Ga0116223, IMG submission 90092) | Peat soil microbial communities from Weissenstadt, Germany - Sb_50d_a_PC metaG | ecosystem: Environmental > Terrestrial > Soil > Wetlands > Peat | place: Germany: Weissenstadt | collected 2010-09-21 | reverse complement strand
GCCGCGGCGTAGGCCGAAGCGGATCATGCCGGCAGCGACCGTTGCATTGGTGTGACGGTCGATCAGGATGAAACCGCCAGTATCGCGGTTTTCCTCATAAGGATCGAAGCTGATCGGCTCGGCAGTCGCGACATTGACAAAGGCGATTTCGTTGAGGAGCAATTCCTTGGCCGCCAGATGATCAAAAGTCTCGATGTTGATGCGGTGTTTCAACTCGGTGACCATGGCGCCGATGGTCTGGGCGCCGGCTTTCAGCAAGTAGCTGCGACCGGGATGGAGCGGCGTTTCCGACATCCAGACGAGATGTGCCGCGAAGGCGTCGGTCCGCTGCGAAGGTTTTTCGGTCGAACTGATAATGTCGCCGCGCGACACATCGATGGCGTCCGCCAGCACGACTGTAACGGCGTCCGACCCGGATGCGGTATCGAGCTCGCCGTCCATCGTCACGATCCGCGCAACTCGCGATCGTACGCCGGTGCGCGGAATTACGATTTCCATGCCGGAATGCAGCGAGCCGGCTACGACGGTCCCGGCATAACCTCGGAATTCGGCATTGGGACGGCTGACATATTGCACCGGCAGCCGCAGCGGCGCCGTGTCCGGCTTGGCGTCGACGCTGGCGGTCTCGAGATATTCGAGCAGCCGCGGTCCTTGATACCAGGGCATGCGCGCACTGGCGCGAACGACATTGTCGCCGTCCAGTGCGGAGGTCGGAATGGCGACAACGTGACAGCCGGGAAACCGGGTGGAAAATTGCACGAACGCGTCGCGGATATCCTCGAAGCGGAGCTTATCGAAGCCGACGAGATCCATCTTGTTCACCGCCAGCACGAATTGGCGAATGCCGAGCAGCGCACATAGGAAGGCGTGCCGCCGCGTCTGTTCGAGCAAGCCCTTTTCGGCGTCAACCAGCAGGATTGCCAGTTCCGAGGTCGAGGCGCCCGTCACCATGTTGCGCGTGTAGTCCTTGTGGCCGGGCGTATCGGCGACGATGAAGCGCCGCCGCGCCGTGCCGAAATAACGATAGGCGACATCGATGGTGATGCCCTGCTCGCGTTCGGCTTCGAGCCCGTCGACGAGCAAAGCCGGATCGACGTCACCCGGCACGGTGCCATGAGCTATCGAATCGCGCGCTAGTGCAGCAATGTGATCGTCGAGCACCAGCGCGGCATCGAGCAAAAGCCGCCCGATCAGTGTTGACTTACCGTCGTCAACCGAACCGCAGGTGAGTACGCAAAGCTGATCGCGGCCGGCGGCGAATGCCGCCGCGACACCCACGCCGACGATGTTGGGCTCAGAAATAGCCTTCACGTTTCTTCTTTTCCATGGAATCGGATTGGTCGTGATCGATCAGGCGGCCGGCGCGCTCCGAAATGCTCGAAGTTTGCATCTCGCGAACGATGTCGGTGACCGTCGCAGCGCCGGATTCGATGGCGCCGGTCAGCGGATAGCAGCCGAGCGTGCGGAACCGCACGGTTCGGATCGAAGCTATTTCACCCGGCTCGAGCTTGAACCGTTCATCGTCGATGACGATAAGTCCGCCGTTCCTCTCGACAACCGGCCGCGGCGCCGCGAAATAAAGCGGCACCACCGGAATTTGCTGATGCTCGATGTACCGCCAGACGTCGAGCTCAGTCCAGTTCGACAGCGGAAAGACGCGGATCGATTCGCCCGCGGCGATACGGCAATTGTAAATGTGCCACAGCTCCGGGCGCTGGTTCTTTGGATCCCAGACGTGATTGGTGGAACGGAACGAGAAGATGCGTTCCTTGGCGCGGCTGCGTTCTTCATCGCGACGGGCGCCGCCGAAGGCGGCATCAAAGCCATATTCGGTCAACGCTTGCTTGAGCGCCTCGGTCTTCATGACATGGGTGTAGAAGGCCGAGCCGTGCGTGAACGGATTGATCCCTTGCGCCAAGCCTTCACGATTGACGTGGACGATCAGATCGAGGCCGAGCCGCTTGGCGGTGTCGTCGCGGAAGCGGATCATCTCGCGAAACTTCCATGTCGTGTCGATATGGAGGAGCGGAAACGGCGGCGGCGACGGGAAGAACGCCTTGCGCGCCAAATGCAGGAGTACGGACGAGTCCTTGCCGATCGAATAGAGTAGGACCGGCTTGCGAAACTCAGCCGCGACCTCGCGGAAGATATAGATCGATTCCGCTTCGAGATGCCGCAAATCGGGAGCCAACGTACCGCTCACGTTCTTGATCCCGTCAATGCGCCGCCGTATTGCAGCTTGATCCAATCGCGGTAGGCGCCGCTCTGGACTGCGCGCCACCAATCCTCGTGGACGAGATACCAGTCGACGGTGCGGGCAAGCCCATCGGCGAAAGATGTTTGCGCACGGAAGCCCAGTTCATGATCCAGCTTATCGGCGCAGATCGCGTAGCGCCGGTCATGACCCGGACGGTCTTGAACAAAACTGATTAGTTCGCGCGTGCTTGCGCCCTTGGCGGCAGGACAATCGGGAAACCTCACTGCCAGGTCTCGATCGCCGGCAAAGCGGCGGTCAATCTCGTCGCAGAGCAACCCGACAAGATCGATATTCGCCATCTCTTGACCGCCACCAATATTATAAGTTTCGCCGAGGCGGCCTTCGGTCGCCACGAGCGCGATCGCGGCGCAGTGATCTTCGACGTAAAGCCAGTCGCGGACGTTCTGGCCATCGCCGTAGATCGGCAGCTTCTCGCCGGCCAGCGTATTGACGATCATCAGTGGAATAAGCTTTTCGGGAAACTGATAAGGCCCGTAATTGTTCGAGCAATTGGTGATCGTCACCGGCAGACCGTGGGTGTGCGCATAGGAGCGGACGAGAAAATCGCTTGCCGCCTTGCTGGCGGCATAAGGCGATTTCGGATCATAGCGGTTCGTTTCGATGAAGGGCGGATCCTGTGGTCCGAGCGAGCCGAAGACCTCATCGGTTGAGATGTGATGAAAGCGCCGGCCTGCCATCGTCGGCTGCCACGCCGCCAATGCAGCCTCCAGCAGCGTGTGGGTACCGACGACATTGGTTCGCACGAAGGCACCGGATGACACGATCGACCGATCGACGTGGCTTTCCGCGGCGAAATGCACGACCATATCGATGTCGCTACGCCGAAACAGACTTTGAACGAGAGCAGCGTCGCATATGTCGCCATGCACGAACTCAAAATCCCTGTCGCCGTCGAGTACTGCGAGATTGGAGCGATTACCGGCATAAGTGAGTGCATCGAGCACGACGATGCGATCGTCGGGCCGCAGCGTTCGCCAGTGCATGACAAAATTGGCGCCGATGAACCCGGCGGCGCCGGTCACCAACAAAGTGGACATGAGATATGCCTAACCCCGATTAGCGCTCGCAAGCAGCGCGATAGTGCCGCCGATGCCGCGACGGGGCCGAAGTCTTGCTCGACGAACGGCGGCTGTGCGAGGCGGGGTTCCTAGATGCCGCAGTGGTTCGTCGGTTTTGGCAAGAGCATATTCACGGGACGAGGAACTGGGAGTATTTGCTATGGGACGTATTGATGCTCGAAGCTTGGCGAAAGCGATGGGCATGATTTGACGAGTATTAAAACTCGACGATGTTTCCACGGTCGAGGTGCAAATCAGCAATAATTGATAGTCAGGGACCGGTATAGGGATTCATATTGCGCGCGCATCCGCTCAAGCCCATAGCGCGTCACCATGCGGGCGCGCGCTCGAGCGCCAAGCTCTTGCAATTCTCCCTCAAGGAGTGTCTGGCACGCTCGCGCCAAGGCTTCTGGATTACGCATTGGAACTATTAGCCCGCAATCGCCAATGATATCGGCACTGTCTCCTACATCTGTCGCCACACATGGCACGCCGCAGGCCATAGCCTCGCACAAAACGTTCGGGAAGCCTTCGCCATAGATTGAGCAGAGTGCGAGAAGATCAAGCGCCGGATAGACGTTTTCCACGTCGGCCCGGCGGCCGAGCAACGTAACATGCCGAACCAGCTGCAATTTCGTCAGCATTTCGCCCAAATCGACGTTCTCGTGTGTAAAGCAGTCGCCACAAAGAACGAACTGAGTATCGGGGCGGCACCTTAACAGTGACGACCCCGCCTCAAGAAAGGTTTTGACATCTTTCATCGGATGATATCGCCCGACTAGGCCGATGGTTATCGCATCCGGTCGAAGGCCAAGCCGAGTGCGGAACTGGGGACGATCATTGGCGCTGGGCTGAAAGCGTGTCAGATCGACGCCGTTTGGGATATTCACCCACCGTTTGGGACGATAGCCGAGCCTTTCGTGATCAGATTGGCCTCTTTGCGAATTGACGACAATCGCATCCGGTCGCCGGGATAAAAGTGCTAACGAGCGCACCAACCAACGGATCGGTCTCTCGTTGTCGACATCGGTGATATCGGTGCAGCGCACATTCCACAACAAGCGTTCGGGCGGCATAATCCATGCAGCAATGGTACCGATTAAGTCTGCATGGTAAAGCCACGTTTGCAGTATAGTTGGCTTGGTCGCACGCAAATGTCGCACCAACGAGAATAAAGCGATTGGATTCGGTCGGCTTCGGCGCATTCCCAAGCTAGTGACCGGTATCCCCGCCCGAATGAGAGGTTCGGCCATTGAACCCGGATCGATCAGCGTAACCACATCGCACTTAAACTCGCGATGGTCTATTCCGGCGACAAGGTTGACAAGGCTTCTTTCTGCACCGCCAGTATCTAGGTCTGTAATGAGATGGCAGACGCGGAGCGGAAGAGATCGCGAACGTTCAGACGCGAGGATCATTCCCCGGGGTGCCTATGGGGAGCGCGACCGTTACGCCCGATATCCTACGGCGGACCAAAACGGCACCGAATCCGAGAAACGTACATTGCACAATCCCGCGGCTTCCATCGTCGCCTTGATGTCAGCGCAGCCCATTCGATGTTCTATTCGAGTGCCAAAGCGGTCGAGCGCGCCGCCAATGCAGGACAAAATTGGTGCCAATGAATCCGGCGCCGCCGGTGATCAAGAGCTTGGACGCCACTATGCCCGCCAATGCGCTCCGCGCAGCAGCGCGATGGTGCCGCCTATCCCGCGGTGCAGATCGCCGCTACACTCAAATCCACGATCGAAGAAGCGCCGCGCGGAAACCTCGTAAGAGAGCTGGTTCATAATCGGGCTGTCAACGAACGACAAACTGATATCAGGCAGCAGTTTGCGGATTGCCTCGACGATATCCTGCACGGTCGCGTTCAGCGTCAAAACATTGTAGATGTTGCCATCGAAAAGGTCCCGCTCGATGATGTGGATGATGGCACGGATGGCGTCAGTTAGATCAAGATAGGGCCGCTTCTGGTTGTAAGCGGTGCGCCAGATCGTCAGTGGTTGACGCATTACGGCCTGCCAACAGAATTTGTTGACTGCGGTGTGAAACCGCATGCCCGGCGACGGTCCGAAGATCGTACCAAAGCGGCAGATTATCGCCTTAAGTCCCTGATTGTGGAGGGAGAGAAGTAAATTCTCTTCCTTCAGCTTGCTTACCGCATAAGGGCTTTGCGGCTTTAAATCTTCAGCCGCGCAGTCCTCGGAAACCGTTTCCGCCTGCGTGCCATAAACACTGGTGGACGACAGGTGAACGAGCCGAGTCCCCGTTTCAGTGCAGGCAGCAGCTACCTTGGCGGTTGCATTGTAATTGTTGGCCTCGGTTGCAGCGGGATTGTCTACGCTGCCGACGGCGTCGGTCGTTGCAGCCAGATGCACGACGGCGTGCGCGCCTCCAAACAACGGTCGCAAATCGGCTTCGCGCACATCGGCTTCGACAAATCGATACCTGCCGGCTTTCGGCAAATCGAACAACGAGGGATAGCGCAGTGTCGCGAGATTGTCGATCAAGACAATGTCCGCATTTGCGAAACGGTCCGGCAGGGCACGGATCAGACTCGAACCGATATGGCCAAGAGCACCAGTAACAACGATCTTCATGTCCGCGCGGACTCGCGAAAGGAGAGAAATTCTGCGTAATCGCGGATGTAATCGCTCTCTTCATAGGGCCGATCACAGAGCACGACCAGAATGGAATCCGGTTGCCGAAAGAGCACCGTATTCCAGATAGTCGGTGGAACGAGCAGAGCTACATTGCGTCGATCCAGCGTGAAGCTCCGCTGGTTCCGGCCGTCGTCGCAAACGATATCGATCAGGCCATGCACACAGATCATAAATTGCACGCACAGTCGATGCGCATGTTCGCCGCGTCGTGCGCCAAGAGAAGCGCTGACAGTGAACATCCGCGCAATCACGAACGGTACGCAGGCGCCGTTCTCGGCGACCACGACTTCGCCATCAGCGCGCACATGTCGCGGCAGATCGATATTCCGCACGTCACGCAAATCGAAAAGATCGGTTATCATTAGCTCATGCCGCCGGTACCACACTGTGTTCGAAATAGTCGCGGATTCCGGCCTGCAAATCGACCTGCGTACGCCAGCCAGTGAGCGTTCGGAACAGGCCGGAGTCGCCGACGAAGTTTCGGCGCTCGATCGGATAGAGATCTGGCGGCTCAGGCACGTGCCGTATCTCGACAGGACGGCCCGTGCTCTGCAACGCTTCTTGCGCGACAAGATGGAATGCCTCGGCAAGTGTATAGCCGCAACCGCTTGCAATCACGTAGCTCCTGCCGTCATGTACCTGTTCCGAGGCTAGGGCCCGGCAAAATGCGTCGATCACATCGCCGATGAAAGTAAAATCCCGGACGTATTGGCCTTTACCATAAATTGTCAGCGCTTCTCCTCGCTCTGCCCGTCGCATGATCTCGTTCAGAATGCCGCGATTTGTGTTCGTGGAGCGGACCCCAGACCCATAACCATACACATTGGCCAGCCGCAGGCTGCATGCACGAAGGAGGCCTTGCCGGGTTGCATCGCGAAACATCATTTCACATTCAAGCTTGTGCCGATCGTATACCGTGCACGGTTGATCCGGCGTTTGCTCGCTGGCCGGAATAGGCGGCGTGTGACCGACAATCGTGACAGTACTCGCGAAAATCACCGGAACAGGACGCCCGAAATTCCGGGCAGCACGGATTAGGGCCCGGACCGGTTCGACATTGAGCTCGCGGTCCTGTTTGGGATCGGCTTCGGCTGCTCGCAAATCGGTGCGCCAGGATAAGTGAACGATTGCATCCGCATTCTCTAGCAACGGACGCCAGTTTGCATCATTGCGTAGATCGGCGCGGACGTGCTTGACCATCTCGCTCGCCGGGCCGTTCTGTGCCGGCGAGAGATACGACACAAGCTGCAGCGCGCGTCGCTCCCGCGTAAGCCTGTTGGCCAGGGCGCTGCCGATGTAGCCTTGACCGCCGGTGATGACCAGATTCTTCATCACCATTTAGCTGATCCTCGGAAATAGGACAGTCGCTTCTGCCTCACGCATAGCCAAGGAGCCGATGCAATCCCTCACTCATCCGGTCAAGCTGGACCTCTGTCAAATTGAGCGGGCATGGCAGGTTGATACCCCGTTCGGAAACGTCATATGCAGTGGGACTCTCGCGCCGACCGTCTGTCTCCCTCCCCGGGTAGGCCGGCAACGAGCTAAGCGGATAAAAGAACGGCCGCGACGGTAACCCGAGTTTCGTCAGTTCGGCCATCGCTCGATCGCGAGTCATGGCATGAGACTTTCCAAATACGAGCACGGTGTTCCAGACGCTGTTGTGCACATTGTTGGTCTCAGGATTGAGCTGAAGATCGGGAATATTGGCAAGACGCTCGCGGTAACCGTTCCATATCCAGCGTTTCTTGTTGACCAACTCATCGATCCGCTGAAACTGCGCATAGCCAAGCGCCGCCTGAAGATTGAACGGCATGTATTTAAAAGTGACCTCAGTGTTGTAATACGTGCCGGGCGCACGGCCATGATCGCGCAGAAATTTGCAACGCTCGAACAGGGGGTCATCGTCAACTAGCAGCATGCCGCCCTCACCTGTGGTGAGCGTTTTCGTGCGGTGGAAGCTGAATGTCGACGCGATCCCGAACTTTCCGGCGCGCACGCCATTGTAGGTCGAGCCGAGCGCCTCTGCGGCGTCCTCGATGGCGAGGATGCCGCGCCGCTGACAAAGCTCCTTGATCGAATCCCAATCCGGCATGTTGCCGTAGAGATCGACGACAATCACCGCTTTGGTGCGCGAAGTGATCGCGCGTTCAATGCTTTCGGGCGCCACGCACCAATGCCGTGGATCGATGTCTACGAAAACCGGATGCGCTCGCTGATAGCTGATGCAAGCGGTCGAACCGATCCAGGTGCATTCCGGAGCGATGACCTCGTCGCCGTCACCGATCCCAAGCCCGGCCAGCAGCAGGTGCAGCGCCGTAGTACAGTTCGGCGTCATCAGCGCGTGCTTGCGATCGTGGTAATGCGCGAATTCCGTTTCAAACGTTTCAACGTAGTAGTAGGCCTGTTTGCCGTACCAACCATTGCGTAGCGCATCGAGCACGATCTTCTCCTCGTGCTCGGTTATCCAGGGGCCGGCCATCCAAATGTCGGACACGATTTCCTGTCTTGGTTTTATTGTTTCACAATACGAACGTGATCGCCGTGAGCCCGGACGTCTGCCGACGGCGTGGCGCGGTTCGCCATCGGCTTGGCTGGAACTCCCACCGCCACCACGCCTTCCGGAATGTCTGAGACTACGACGGCGCCTGCCCCGATGATCGTATTGCGGCCGATGCGCACGCGGGGGAGCACCACCGCGCCGCTGGCAACCCAGCTATTAGCGCCGACATGGACCCGACCGGCGAGCGTCGCGCCTGGACCGATTTCTACGCCCTCTTCCAGTACGCAATCGTGCTCGACCAAAGATCGCGTGTTGAGCAGGCACTGCCGTCCAATCACGGCTTCGTTGTGGACGATTGCACCCGGCATTGCTTGCACGCCGGCGCCAATTTGCGCGCTCGCGCACAGTCTGGCCGTCGGGTCGACTAGCGAAACCGGCGTAAATCCAGCACCCGTGAGCAGATCATGAATGCGACAGCGCATGTGCCCGTATGGATTGCCGATCGCAACAACGAATCCTAGTGACGCAGCGTCCTGGTGTCTCAGCCAAGGCTGCAATTCGGTCCAGCCGCGGAACAGAGGTAAGGCGGGAAATGGAGACACACGATCAGGAGCATCATCGACTAATGCGACGAGATCACAACCAAGCTCACGAAGAATATGGACGTTGATGCGGGCCTGATCGGCCGCGCCCCACATGATGGCGCGCTTTCGCTCAGGCAAGATCGTACGCCAGCGATACGTTGCGCTCATGAGTTCATTCGCGTCGACTTAGCGGTCTGTATGATTGCCGCTGCCGTCGACATGCGGCAAGCACTCGCGACCGAGTTGCCGCAAGTTCGGATACGCGCTGTCGCGCCCAGACACGATTGGATTGCCGATTGGCCAGTGAATGCCGATATCACGATCGTTCCAGATGAGGCCGCCCTCGTCGGCGTGATCGTAAAGCCGGCTCACCTTGTAGTGCAGGTCGGCGAATTCGCTGAGCACGCAGAACCCGTGGGCGAAACCAGGCGCCATGTAGAGCTGCCGCGGGCCTTCATCGCTTAACTCGACGCCATACCAATGACCAAAGGTCACTGAACCCAGCCGCAGATCGACGGCGACATCGAAAATCCGACCGCGAATGACGGTGACGATTTGCGCTTGCGGGCATTTGACTTGAAAATGTAGGCCGCGCAGGACGCCCTGGCGTGACCGTGAATGGTTGTCCTGCACGAACGTTTCGGTAATACCGTTGTCACGATAACGCTCCGCCTGGAAGCTCTCCAAAAAGAACCCTCGCTCATCGCGATAGCGCTGGGGCTCGATTAGCAATAAGCCGCACAGGTCGGTTCGTTCAACCCGCATCGGACGCTAAGCGAGCGCCCACGAATCGCAGCAAGTGCATTCCGACAGTACTTCCGAGGAGCGCATCATCGCCAATGTCGTTCGACCCGACACGCGTGGTCTACGTCTAACAGACAGACTACGTGTCTCTGCAGAAAAACTCTGTCAGTGCCACACTGCATTCAAGTCGCTGCCGATCAGCTGCGACGTTTCGACGATATCTTCTGCAAAAAGCTGTCGAACAGCGGCATGTTGCTCGCCAGGAAGGCCTCTCCGCGGCTGTGGCAATAGGTTCCATTCTTCAAGAGTGCTAGCCATTTTCCATCGCATCGCGTCCGAGAGAAAAGCTCGCCCAGCTAACCGTAGCATCGTTGGAGGCTTCGCCAACATACGAGCTAAAGTCGCATTTCTGCTTTGCCCACTTTGATTGTGGCGTGTCCTAATGGAAAATGGGAACTGTCGACGACCGATTTTCAGGAAATCAGCAAGATCGCACCACCCATCCTGGCTACCAAAGAATTTTTCGTAAACAAATATGCGGACCTGCTTCTTTCCGAATACATCAACAAATCTCTTAATTTGCGGCGCGTAGCGATAGCGATCTATGTAGTAATAATTTGCCGGCCATCCTGACAGACCGATCAGATTTTTTTTGCGCGATTCCTCCGCTTCGATCGCGGAGAAGAAATCGAGCTTCTCATGACCATGCGAAATCTGAAATTGCCACAATGATCGAGCAGCGTCTACAGGATTTCGAATAAAGACGATGATTCTGACGTCACTGCCGCAGGTATTGCGTATTAGACTGGCAGCGTTCTCTGAATACAAATACTGTGGCGATACATCAATTCGAGAAACTTTACCTCTGCCTGATTCAAACAGCCGGCAATAGACCGTAAAATCGTCCACTCGGCCCACTGCGCTAGAAAACCAACCCAGCTCCTTTCGTTCGGCAGGAACGAAAGCATCCGGATGTTCAAGCAAATAACGATAGATCGTTGTCGTTCCACATCGGGCCGCGCCGACAACGAAACAATTTGGCAATACGGGCGAATGCAAGACTGTACTCTGTAGATGCGAGACGTGACTTTATTGCGAGGAACTGGTCGGTGATGAAATATTTGATCTTGTGCGGCTCGATGCTTGCGGACCGGTCCTCGATCTACCGACCAGTCGGACCTTATCGAACGCGTAGATAATTAAAGCGGCCGGCAGCGCTGACAGGACAAGAGCTTTCGCCCAGACGATATCCAAAGAATTAAGCGTCTCGGACAAAGATCGCTGCGAATACCAGGCCGAAACCGGGAGCATGATCGCCGCCTTTAGGAAAGGCATTGGGGATTGGAAGAAATATTCGAGATCGTTGTTGAGAAGCCAACAATAATAATACCACCGTCCCAAAGCGTGCGTGCGAAAGCTCTCTCTCTTGCTGACCGTGACGCCGGTTTTGACGTCATCAATATAGTAGATCCTGAGCACTTCATTTACGGCGCGGTTTTTGAATCGCCTGGCGATGTCATGCCAGACTATCCCTTCCGGGAGGTATTGGCCTTGAGCGACTTCCGGGAAAAGATAGTGTCGCAAAATTTCGGTCAACCTGCAGGTTATTTTCTCGCCCTTGACGTGATGCACGTAGCGCAGCTCACGCAAGGTAGCGTCGAGCCGCTCGGACGGGAACCGATCGCCCACGAGCTTGCCATATTGGTCGATGACCAATCCGGTCACGCCACAAAACGCAGCCTGCTGATTGGATGGAATCGTATTCCACCAATACATCATTCTTTCGAGCGTGGTTGGCAGACACGCGTCATCTGAATCAAGTGGAAGGAACATTTTTCCGCGCGCCTCGCGTACCGCGAGGTTGTGGGCAATGTGTTTCCCGGCGTGAGACTGCCTGAAATATCGTATGGGAAAATCGGCCGAAGCGGCCCAGTCGGCAATTTTATCCGGCGTGTCGTCCGTAGAGCCATCGTCCACAACCACCCATTCGAAGTCGCGCAAGGTCTGCGCGCGCAAGCTGTCGAAGACGCGATGGATTGTGTGCGCCCGGTTGTAGGTTGCCGTGAAGACGGTGAATGCATACGAGACCACGGCGACTGAATTCGGTTTGCTGTGAAGGAATGTTGGCGCGGCGGTTCGATCAAGAATGCAGTTTTTGCCGCTTTCCGGAGGCCACCAGCGACTCAATCTCCGAGCCGCTTCCTATGCGGTGCACGGCATGAAGTCCGCTGTCCGAGACCTCAAAGAAAGTGCCTTGATTAGTGCCGTCCTCGTGGGTGCGATTGATGATGAGCAACCCGCCAGGTTTGCGAGCGTATGCCGTCAAATTGTCGATCATTCCCCGCAGCTTTGCCGAATCAAAGTAACCGCGGTTGAGCACATTGGCTGCGCGCACAATATTAAACCGATTGTCGAACTCGGAATAACGTTTGGTTAGATCGTTCTCCAGGAACTCGATCTCGTCCATCATCGGCCATATTCTGCGACGGGAAACAAGTTTAACATTCATGATATGCGACTTTGGCAGTCTTGCCGACAGGATTCTCCCCAGTCTGCTTAAGAGGAAATATCCGGTCATGAAATCCAAACGACGGTTCCACGCCCTTATTCCCATTCCGAAAAATTCGTATTGAAGTGAATTTCCAAACGAATCTTCCAATATTCTCATGCCGGGTGCGGTTGCAAATATTCCCGCTTTGATCGTCAAATCCGTCGCGACGATTGTCGGCTCTAAACCGCTCGATCGCATTGTCTCCAGCAAGTCTATTGTTGTCGCTCCGGACGACACACCAACATCCAGGATCGCAGGACTACGCCATCCACGGTCGCGAGCCAGCCGTACTGTAAGCGCGTCAAGATTGCTCATCCGTCCAGAAAGAGTGGTTTTGAATGTTTGGTTGGCAAGGCGAAGCCCGGAGAAGAATTCATCCTCGGCTTCAGTCGTTAAAGTCTCGATGGGACAATTGAAATATTCGTAAGCCGAAATCATTTTTCTTTCGGCGCCCGATTCAGTGCGATCTTTGATAATATTGGCGGATTGATCGCGCCACGCGAGCGACGTCATCATCGCCCAAGCCCGGATAGATCGGCAGCGAGAGAATTTGTCCGGCGAGCTCCTCAGTTACCGGCAAGCCCTGTGGTGGAATGACCACTCGTTCGGCGTACCCATGCTGGCAATGCACGGGCGTTGGATAGTGCACCGCAGTGCCGATCCCATCGGCGGCAAGATGCGTTTTCAAGCGATCTCGGTCCCGGCACCGCACGACAAAGAGATGATAAACGTGACTCCCGTCGCGTTGCGTAGCCGGCAGCTCGAGCGGCAGACCGGCTAGGCCGTTATTGTACAGACCGGCGAGCATGGCACGACGCGAATTGTCGTGATCGAGATGCGGGAGCTTGGCTTGGAGAATTGCCGCCTGGAGCGCATCGAGCCGCGAATTAAGGCCGGCGTCGTGCGTTTCGCGCGCCTCATCCCACCCGTACTGGCGTAGTCGCCGGACCCGCGCTGCAATGTTTGCATCCGAAGTCAAGATCAGCCCGCCGTCGCCAATCGCGCCCAAGTTCTTCGTCGGATAAAAGCTGAAGCAGCCGACATCGCCGATACTGCCGAGCCGACGCCCACGAAAGCGGCCGCCCGCCGCCTGTGCGCAGTCCTCTATGACTGCGAGCCGGCGCCGCCGGGCAATCTCAACAATCGCTTCCACATCGGCCGCTTGCCCGTACAAATGGACTACAATAATCGCCTTACAGCGCGACGTGATCGCGTCCTCGATGCGCGTGGGATCGATCGTGTAATAAGTCGGATCGACGTCAACAAGCACGGGCGTGGCGCCGCATGCCAGGATGGCTGCAACCGTTGCCACCGCGGTGTGAGATACCGTGATGACTTCGTCGCCGGGGCCGATGTCGAGCGTTTTCAGTGCGAGGATCAGCGCGTCGGTGCCGCTGGCAACACCGACGGCGTGGCTGCCACCGCAATACTCCGCAAAGGCGCGCTCAAACGATTCGACTTCTTCGCCGAGAATATAGATCCCGCTGTCCAGCACGCGATTGATCGCGCTTCGGATCGGTTCCTGGTGCGCACGGTATTGCGCGAGCGGCGAGGCCCAAGGAATCATGAGACAGTCACGAGATAATTGCGACCTCGGGTACGTAAACAATCCAGCGCCCGCCAACGGCAACGAAGTCCTTTTCTTTCTCGCGAATTTCGGCGGCATGGTTCCAGGCGAACAACAGTGCGTAATCCGGATAGTGTTTGACGAACTCGCTATAGGGTTTCACCGGGATGTGCGCGCCAGGCGACAATCTGCCCTGCTTGATCGGCGTGGTATCGGAAATGAATTCGACGTGCGCCGGCGTGATGCCGCAATAATTCGTCACCGTCGTGCTTTTTGACGTCGCACCATAGCCGACGACGCGTTTTCCTTGCGCCCGCAGGTTCTCAAGGGTATTCATCAGCGTCACGCGCGAGCTTTCGCATTTCCCTTTGAATTGCACATAAGTCTCCGGCCTATCGAGCCCGAGCGCATCTTCCTCGGCAAGCCGCTCACCGACTTTCTTTGAGATCGGGCGGCTGCCGTTCTGCGCAAGCGCATAGCGCATTGAGCCGCCATGAGTGATCTGCGGAATCACATCCACGAGTTCAAGTCCGTAAGGTGAAAATGCGCGTCGCACTGATGTCGCCGAAAACATGAACACGTGCTCGTCATAAATCTGGTCATAAGAGGTCTTGGCGATCATATCGCCGAGATAGGGGTCCTCGAACACAAACACCCCGTCGGGTTTGAGCAGGCGCTGTATGCCTGCCGCAACACTTTGCAGATCGGGAATGTGACACATCACATTCGCCGCCAGGATTGCATCGGCACGGCCGTGCTCGGCGACGATGTCATCGGCCAGCTTGGCGTCGAAGAAGGCGCTGACGGTGCGTATGCCTTGACTGCGAGCAACTTCGGCGACATTCGCCGAAGGCTCGACGCCGAGGTGACGAATCCCGCGCTGCTGGAAGTGACGCAGCATGATTCCGTCGTTGCTGCCGAGCTCCACCACGAATGGATTGGCACGCCCGGCAAGTAAACTCTTCATCACGGCATGCGCAAACGCCTCGAAGTGCGCTTGCATGTAGCGCGACGTGCTGGAATAGAAGGCGTATTGCTCGTGAAACATTTTCTCCGGCCGCGGCTGCTCCATCAATTGAAACATGCCGCAGGTGCCGCAGAACGCCGGCGCTAGTTCGAAAAAATACTCATTGCCAGTGTCTTCGGGCTTGAGAAAGCCATTCGCGATCGGCATGCGGCCGAACGACATGAACGGAGCAATCGGTGCGCTGCAGTTACGGCAGTGTCCAATGCTGCCGGTTTGGCTTGCCGGGGTCATGATGGTGAACTCAGGACACGGCGCAAATAGGTGCCGTAGTCGCTGTCGACGATCGGTGCGACGAGACGCTCCAGCGTCGGCGCGTCGATGAAGCCCATCCGATAGGCTACTTCCTCGGGACAACCGATCTTTAATCCTTGGCGCTCTTCAATCGTGTAAATGAATTCGGAGGCCTGCAGCAGCGATTGATGCGTGCCGGCGTCAAACCAGGCGAAGCCGCGGCCGAGCTTCTGGACGGTGAGGCGTCCGGCTTCGAGGTAGACGCGATTGGCGTCGGTGATCTCGAATTCGCCGCGGGCCGACGGCTTAAGTTTTCGTGCAACTTCGACAATTGATGCGTCATAAAAGTAAAGGCCCGTCACCGCCCAATTTGACTTTGGCTGCTTCGGTTTCTCTTCGATATGCACGGGGCGATTTTCGCTGTCGAATTCGAGGATGCCGTAGCGGCTCGGATTATTGACCCAATGGCAGAACACAGTGGCCCTGCTGTCGCTAAAGGCAATGCGATACACCAAGTCGGCGAGGCCGGCGCCGTAAAAAATGTTGTCGCCGAGAATAAGCGCGCAGCTTTGCCCGTTGATGAACTTCTCGCCGATGATGAACGCCTTGGCAATGCCATCGGGTTGAGCTTGGACTGCATAGCGGATGCTGATGCCCCATTGATTGCCGTCACCAAGGAGCGCCTCGAACCGCAACACTTCCGGTTCGGCGGTGATGATGAGGATGTCGCGAATCCCGGCCAACATTAGCGTCGTCAGCGGATAATAGATCATGGGCTTGTCGAAGATCGGCAGCAATTGCTTGGTGCTGACGACCGTGAGCGGCCACAGCCGCGACCCGGTACCGCCAGCCAGAATGATACCCTTTCTAGCAGTATTCACGAGCGGCGCGTGTGATGCTGTTCCAGTTGAGTTCGCCATCGATTTACCGAAGCGCTAAAGCGCCGCGACTGACCGCTCCTCAGCAAGCGATTGGGCCTCGGCCAACGCGTATAGCCGTTTTCTGCGCGCCATCAATTCGTGCCAGGTTCCCGCCTCGACAATGCGACCCGCTTCGAAAACACAAACGATATCGGCGGCACGCGCCGCCGTGAGTCGATGGGCAACGAGCAGGATTCCCATCTGCTGACGCAACTCTTCAAGCGTGCGCAACACCTCCGCTTCTGATTCGGCGTCGAGAGCGCTCATCGCTTCATCCATGATAAGGAGCGCTGGATTCATTAACAGTGCCCGTGCAATGCCAAG
>Ga0116223_10002703_pt1 | contig 16487 bp, 15 predicted proteins | sample Sb_taG_3_FD_90092 | JGI IMG/M metagenome (GOLD analysis project Ga0116223, IMG submission 90092) | Peat soil microbial communities from Weissenstadt, Germany - Sb_50d_a_PC metaG | ecosystem: Environmental > Terrestrial > Soil > Wetlands > Peat | place: Germany: Weissenstadt | collected 2010-09-21 | reverse complement strand
TGGATACCGGTTCGCATAGCAATCAAGTTTACGCAGATTGCGTAGACTTATCTGCGGTAGAAAACGCGTCAAAACGAGAATCTAGAGCTTCGGTTCTGATTCAATCAGAACCGATCGTGCTCTAGACGGCGTCCTTAGCGGCTTTGACGGGCCTTGCTCGCACGATCTTCCGTGCTGGCTTGGCCTTGAACATCATCTCCACGCCGGTGAACGGGTTGACGCCCTTCCTCGCCTTGGTCGCCGGCTTCCTGATCACAACGAACTTGGCCCAGCCGGGCAGGAGAAATACCCCGGATTTCTTCAGTTCCTTGTGACCGACGTCGGTCAGCGTATCCATGACGTGCTTCACGTCGCGCTTTGAAAGTTCGGTGGCGGTCGCAATTCGCTCGACCAATTGTGACTTGGACATTTGGGTGGCCATTGTGTCTCCTTGTGATTCGTACCGCAGCGATATTAGACCGCCCAGCGAAGGCCTAGGAGCTTCTGCACAGGTTTTCTCGGGGTTTTCGGCGATTTTTGGCGGACGACCCCATTTTTTTAGGGGTTGACGTGCAAAATGGGTGGGAAATCGCCGGCTGATTTGCCCGTCGTGCCAATTCGCCGCGGCGGCCAAGCGTTGATTAGGTGCGCAAATCACTGGCAGAATCAGCGCCGTCCCGCCCTCACAAGAGGGGCGTATCGCGATCGTCACGGACGTTGGGTGCGGGATGCAATGGACGCTTTGGCGGCGCGTTGACGAACGGCGCCAATGCGGACGGTGAAGTCGTGTGGTCCTGACGCCCCGACGCTGGCGTCAAGTTTGCGGCTAATAGGCCGTGGGCGACGGTGGCAAGAAAGCCCGGTCACCGGGGAGCGCGAAATAAGCTGTTAAAACCATTGCGCAGGGAATGCCGGCTGACGGCGGCGGACCTGTGGTGACTACGCTCGTGTGCTTTTTCATTTCGCACGCGAGGCTATGGGTGCGACCGCGCACCCGGCATTCCCTGCGCCCTCTGTTCTCGAGGGTTTGCGCAATAGCTCGTGCGCGGTCCGCGTCGCGAGAACGAATTGGCGTGGCGGCGCGCTCTTCCTTGTTCCCCGGATGCAGGGCAGCGCGTCGCGCTTGCGACGTGGTGCGCTGCTGATCCGGGGTCCACAGATTCGTGGGTCCCGGTTCTGCGGAGCACCGTTGCACGCTGCACCGCGCCCGGGACACGGGGCAATCGTCTCACCCGGCGGAATATTCACCGCTTGCCAAGGCGGCTCCGGCAGGCCAAGAAATTGCTCGGGAATAAGGAAACATCAGCGGAGAATGAGTTGAGCATCAAGGGCAAAGCCTATATTGCCGGGATCTTTGAGCATCCGACCCGGCACGCCCCCGACAAATCCACCGCGCAACTCCACGCCGAAGTCGCCAAGGGCGCGCTGGAGGATGCGGGTCTCGCCAAGGCCGATATTGACGGCTATTTCTGCGCCGGCGACGCCCCGGGCGGGGTGATGGCGATGGCCGATTATCTGGGGCTCAGGATCCGTCATTTCGATTCGACCGATACCGGCGGCTGCTCCTATCTGGTGCATCTCGGTCATGCCGCCGAGGCCATCGCCGCTGGAAAATGTTCGATTGCGCTGATCACCTTGGCGGGCAAGCCGCGTACCGGCCCGATGTCGCCGCGCCCGAGCGGGGCAGAGGCGGATTTCGAAGCCGCCTACGGCGCGACCACGCACAACGTTTACGGCATGTGCGCCATGCGCCACATGCATGAGTTCGGTACCACCAGCGAGCAACTCGCCTGGATCAAGGTCGCGGCTTCCCATCATGCGCAGTACAATCCGCACGCGATGCTCAAGGACGTCGTCACCGTCGAGGACGTGCTCAACTCGCCGATGATTTCCGATCCGCTGCATCGGCTGGATTGCTGCGTCATCACCGACGGCGGCGGTGCGCTGATTGTCACGACGGAGGCGATCGCACGCAGCCTGAAGAAGCCTCTGGTGCGCATGATCGGCCACGGCGAGGCGCTCAAGGGGCCCCGCGGCGGCAAGGATCTCGACCTGACTTATTCCGCAGGCGTCTGGTCGGGACCGCGCGCGTTCGAAGAGGCCGGCGTGACCCCAAAGGATATCAAATACGCCTCGATCTACGACAGCTTCACCATCACGGTGTTGATGCAACTCGAAGACTTAGGCTTCTGCAAGAAAGGCGAGGGCGGCAAGTTCGTTGCCGACGGCAATCTGATCTCCGGCGTCGGCAAGCTGCCGTTCAACACCGATGGCGGTGGTCTCTGCAGCAATCATCCCGTCAATCGCGGCGGCATGACGAAAATCATCGAGGCGGTGCGGCAGTTGCGGGGAGAAGCTCATCCCAAGGTTCAGGTGAAAAACTGCGACCTCGCCATTGCCCACGGCACCGGCGGACTCCTGGGCGTCCGCCATGCCGCCTCAACCTGCATTCTGGAGCGTGTGTGATGGACAGCGCCGTGAAATACCCGACGCCGCAAGGTAATCCCGAAACGGCGAAATTCTGGGAGCGAACCGTCGAAGGCAAGCTGATGATCAAGCGCTGCACGGCCTGCGGCGAGGCACATTATTTCCCGCGCTCGATCTGCCCTTTCTGCTTCTCCGACAAGACAGTGTGGGAAGAAAGCTCGGGCGAGGGCGAGATCTACACCTTCAGCCTGATGCGCAAATCCGCGAGCGGCCCTTACGCGATCGGCTACGTCACGCTGAAAGAAGGCCCCTCGCTGCTGACCAATTTCGTCGACTGCGACATGGCCAAACTCAAGATCGGCCAGAAGGTCAAGGCGGTGTTCAAGACCACCGACGGCGCGCCGCTGCCGTTCTTTACGCCGGTGCGATGAAAGGAGCACCCGGTACGCCAAGGAAAATGGTCGTCATCCCCGCGAAGGCGGGGAACCAGTAAACGCCGGTGATTGCTGGACCCCCGCTTTCGCGGGGGTGACGGTGAGAGAGTGTTGCTTCAACGGCCGCAGGCGAAGAAGAGATATTCGGGGAGAAACCACTGATTATGCCGATCAAATACGATGAGCTGATGGCACTAAAAAACCTCGGCCAGAAATACGCCTATGGCGACCGCGAGGTGATGCTGTACGCCTACGGCATCGGCATGGGCGCCGACCCCATGGACGAGAAGGAACTGGCGTTCGTCAACGAGGCGACCGCGACGCCGCGGCCTCTGAAGGTAGTGCCGACATTTGCGTCGGTGGCGGCGTGGGGAGCCGGTCCCGGCGAAATGAATCTCAACCGCGTGATGGTGGTCGATGGCGAGCGTGACATCACCTTTCATCGGCCGCTTCCGGTCGCCACCAATCTTCTGGTCGATTCACGCGTGCTCGCCGTCTTCGACAAGGGCAAGGACAAGGGCGTGGTGATCCGGCACCAGACCGTGCTGAAGAACGAGAAGGGCGAGGAGTTGGCGACGCTGGTCGCCTCGCGTTTTGCGCGCGGCGACGGCGGTTTCGGCGGGCCTTCGGAGGGCCAACCCGAACCGCACAAGGTTCCGACGCGCGAGCCGGACAGATCGATCGATATCTCGACCCGAGCGGATCAGGCCTTGATCTACCGGCTCTGCGGCGACCGCAACCCGCTGCATTCCGATCCCGAATTTGCCAAGCGCGCCGGCTTCCCGCGCCCCATCCTGCACGGCATGTGCACTTTCGGCATCACCTGCCGCGGCATCCTGCAAACCTATGCCGACTACGATGCGAGCGCTTTCAGGCAGCACGCCGCGCGGTTTTCATCGCCAGTCTATCCCGGCGAAACCGTGACGCTGGATTTGTGGAAGGACGGCAACGTGATTTCATTCGAGGCGAGGGTCAAGGCGCGCGACGCCGTCGTGATCAGGAGCGGCAAGACGGTTCTGGGATAGAGGGCTATCGTGCCCCGGATGCTGCGCAGCGCGTAAGCGGTGCGCTGCTGATCCGGGGCCCATAGACCATAAATAGGTCCCGGCTCTGCGGCGCGTTACTTCGTGCCGCGCCGCGTCCGGGACACGAGAGAACGAGGAGGCAACACCATGGGATTACTCGACGGCAAGGTGGCGCTGATCACCGGCGCGGGCGGCGGGCTCGGCGAAGCCTATGCGAAACTGTTCGCGCGCGAGGGGGCGGCCGTGGTGGTCAACGATCTCGGCGGGCCCCGCGACGGCTCCGGCTCCGACGTTTCGATGTCGCAAAAGGTGGTCGATGCGATCAAGGCGGCGGGCGGCCGCGCGGTTGCCAATGGCGCCGACATTTCGACCATGGCCGGCGGCCAGTCGGTATTCGACGACGCCATCAAGCATTTCGGCCGCGCCGACATTCTCGTCAACAATGCGGGCATCCTGCTCGACCAGACCTTTGCCAAGGCCACGGAAGCGGCCTGGGACAAGGTGTTGAAGGTGCATCTGAAGGGTACATTCTGCTGCACCCAGCCGGTGTTTCGCTGGATGCGCGAGAACGGCGGTGGCGTCATCGTCAACACGTCGTCGACCTCGGGCCTGATCGGCAATTTCGGCCAATATAATTACGGCGCCGCGAAAGGCGGCATCTGGGCCCTGTCGAACGTACTGGCGATCGAAGGCCGCAAGTACAACATCCGGGTCTGGACGCTGGCGCCGGGTGCGCTGACCCGTATGACCGCCGATCTGCCACGCTATATCGAAAACCCCGGCATGGCGCTTGGACCTGATGGCATTGCACCGGCCGTGCTATACATGGTCAGCGAGCTCTCAGGCGACCAGACCGGCAAGGTTCTCGGCGTGTCCGGCCCGCGCGGCGTGCGTGAAATGAAGATGATGGAGAAGCCGGGCTGGAAACCCCCGCATACGGGGTGGAGGGCGCAGGATATTGTGGAACATGCAGGCGAGATTTTCTTCTCCGAGGAGGAGATCAAGATGGGCGCGCGGAGATTCTAATTCGAGCGTCATTCCGGGGCGATGCATAGCATCGAACTATGATGTGCAATTGCACATCGGAGAATCTCGAGGTTCCGGGTCCGGTCCTTCGGACCCTCCCGGAACGACGGAGGAAAACAACAAGAGGCACCAATGACAAAACTCACTCACAAGGCCTTAGACACCTTCGCGATCGCGCCGACGCCGTTTCATGACGACGGCCGCATCGACGAGAAGTCGATCGACCGGCTGACCGACTTCTACGCCGAGATCGGCTGCGATGGCGTGACTGTGCTCGGCATCTTGGGGGAGGCGCCGAAGCTCGATGGTGCGGAAGCCGAGGAAGTGGCAAAGCGCTTCATCAAGCGCGCCAGGAACATGCAGATCATCGTCGGCGTTTCCGCGCCGGGATTTGCCGCGATGCGCTCGCTCGCGCGCGCCTCCATGGATGCGGGCGCTGCGGGCGTGATGATCGCGCCGCCCCCGACCTTGCGGACCGACGACCAGATAACAGGCTATTTCAAACAGGCGGTCGAGGCGATCGGCAGCGACATTCCCTGGGTGCTGCAGGACTATCCGCTGACCTTGACCGTGGTGTTCACGCCGGCGGTGATCCGCAAGATTGTGATGGACAATCCGTCCTGCGTGATGCTCAAGCACGAAGACTGGCCGGGGCTGGAGAAGATTTCGGCGCTTCGCGGCTTCCAGAAGGACGGCTCGCTGCGGCCGCTGTCGATCCTGACCGGCAATGGCGCGCTGTTCCTCGACTTCGAGATGGAGCGCGGCGCCGACGGCGCGATGACCGGCTACGCATTCCCGGAAATGCTGATCGATGTCGTGCGCCTGTCGAAAGAAGCCCGCCGCGATGCCGCGCACGATCTGTTCGATGCGCATCTGCCGCTGATCCGCTACGAGCAGCAGCCGGGCGTGGGGCTTGCGGTGCGAAAATACGTGCTGCAGAAGCGGGGGATCATCGCCTCGAGCGCGCAACGCAAGCCGGGCTCAAGCCTCAGTGCGACCGCCAAGGCCGAGGTGGATTATCTGTTGTCACGCGTGGCGCGTGTCGACAAGCGCGCGCAGCTGCAACCGCAATCCAGCGCCGCCGGCTAGCGTTTCTTCATCCTCGGCGACGCATCCGATTTGAAACCGTCATTGCGAGCGAAGCGAAGCAATCCATGGGCCAGCATAAACCACTATGGATTGCGTCGTCGCTTCGCTCCTCGCAATGACGAAAAGGGTCCGGGGTGGTGATATTGACGAGACCTAGGAGAAAAACTTGACGTCCACCGAAATCGTCGCGCCGCGCCCTGCGTCCACGATTCTCCTGCTGCGTGACAGCGCCAAGCACGAGATCGAGGTCTTCATGATGGTGCGCCATTATGAGATCGACTTCAATTCCGGCGCGCTGGTATTCCCCGGCGGCAGTGTCGACAAAGGCGATCAGGAGATCATTGCCGATCCAGCGCTTTATTCCGGCGGCGAGGGGCTTGATAAGAGCGCCCTGAGTCTTCGGATCGCCGCGATCCGCGAAACTTTTGAGGAAAGCGGCATTCTGCTCGCGCGTCCGCGCGGATCGAAATCCCCGGTCGATGCCAAGCGGGCGGCTGCGATCGAAACGGCAAGCCGAGCCGCTCTGTCCGAGGGCAAGACCACTTTCCTGAAAGTGCTCATCGACAACGGCATGGTGCTGGCGCTCGATGAACTCGTGCCCTATGCGCACTGGATCACGCCGGAGGGAATGCCGAAGCGGTTCGACACCTGGTTCTTTCTTGCGGCCGCACCTCCCGAACAGGCCGGCGCGCATGACGGCAAGGAGTCCACTGATTCGATCTGGCTGTCGCCGCGCGAGGCGCTGGCCGGCGGGGAGAGCGGCCGGTTCAAACTGCCGTTTCCGACCACGCGCAACCTGATCAAGCTCGGCAAGCAGCCGAACGTAGAGGCCGCGCTCGAATCCTCCCGGGAGCAGCCGATCGTCACCGTGATGCCGGTGATGACAAGGCTGAACGGCGGCCGGCGGCTTCGTATCCCGCTCGAGGCCGGTTACGACGGTGAATTGTTTGAGGTTGGTAAGCTGTAAGCTCTCGGCGATGAGATATCACAGTTCGACGCATAACGAAGCATTGGAGCGTACCCACCATGTAGTGCTTTCATCTCGACAACAATCGAGAGCACGGCATCATGGAAGAAACATCATCGCGAAATCCCGCCATCGGCGCCGAGTTGCTGCTGCTCTTGCTGCTGGCGACGCTTTGGGGTGGCTCCTACACCTTCATCAAGCTTGGCGTCGCGACGATCCCGCCGATCACGCTGATCGCCGGGCGGACGTCGATCGCGGGCGCGTTGCTGCTTGCCATCATGTATTGGCGGGGGGTGCGGCTTCCGAGGGACGCCGCGACCTGGCGCCGCTTCCTGTTTCAGGCCTGCCTCAACAGCGTCGTGCCGTGGACGCTGATCGCCTGGGGGGAGCGTTCCGTGGATGCCGGGCTTGCAACCATCCTCAATTCCACCTCGCCGATCTTCACGTTCTTTCTCACTCTCGCGGTGGCCAATCAGGAAAGCCCGTCCTTCCGAAAACTCTTCGGCGTTGCCGCCGGGATGGCCGGCATTTGCCTCATCGTCGGCGTCCAGGCGCTCACGGGCCTTGGCGAGCAGCTTGCCGCGCAAATCGCCATAGTGGTGGCGACGATTTGTTACGCCGGAGCCGCCGTGTTCAGCCGCGGGTTCAAGGGTCTCGATCCGATGGCGCCGGCCGCAGGCTCGCTGCTTTGCGGAGCGGCGATCCTTATCCCCGTGAGTCTCGTGGTGGAGCAACCCTGGACGCTGGCGCCGTCCACGACTTCGATGCTCGCGCTGCTCGGACTTGCGGTGTTCTCGACGGCGTTTGCCTTCGTGATCTATTTCCGCCTGATTCAGACGCTGGGTTCCGTCGGAACGACGGCCCAGTCTTACTTGCGCGTGCCGATCGGCGTTGCGCTCGGCGTGCTGCTGCTCGGCGAGAGCCTGTCTCCGACCGCCTGGATCGGGCTCGGCTGCGTGGTTCTCGGCGTGGCCGCGATGACGATACCGGCGCGGAAGCAGCTTGCGATCAACGCTTCGCTACGAGGCTGAGCCTGCCCTTGCCGGCCGAAAAGAATAGCGCCATCCTGACCGCCAGCCGCGCCTTGAAAGCGCCGCAGGAACGATCAGGGCAGGGCCCGCACCGTGAATATTCGAGGCCTTGGCGTGGTAATGGGGGCATGGCTGCTGGCGCTTGCTTCATCCGCCGCGGGATGGGCGCAGGACAGTTTCCCCAACCGCCCGGTACGTGTCGTCAATCCCTATTCGGCCGGAAGCGTTGCCGACGTGTTCGGGCGCATCGTTACCCAGAACATGGCCGCGCAATGGAATGCGTCGATCATTCTCGAATCCAAATCCGGCGCCAATGGCTCGCTGGCGGCCGAAGACGTCGCGCGCGCAGCACCCGATGGATACACCTGGCTTCTTGTCACCACCTTCTTCACTACCAGCCCGTCGCTCAACCTCGTCTTGCGGTGGGATCCGGTGCGCGATTTCATCCCAATCGGGCAGATATGCCAGGCGCCGAATTTCTTCATCGTTCCCGCGTCGCTGCCGGTGAAAAATGTCGCCGAGTATGTGGCGCTCGCCAAGGCAAAACTGGGTACGCTGAATTACAGCCATCCGGGCAAGGGATCGACAGGGCATCTCGGCTTCGAACTGTTCAAGCGGCTGGCCGGTATCGACGTCGCGCCGATCGGCTATCGCGGCTATCCGCAGATGGTGGCCGATATCGCAAGCGGCCTGATCAACTCGACCTTCCTCTCCGCCAACCAGGCGCTGGCGCAGGTGCAGACTGGCACCATCAGAATAATCGCCACGATCAACAACGGCCGCTCGAAATACTTCCCCGATGTGCCGACGATGGCCGAGCAGGGCTTTGCCGAAGCGCAGGTGACGCCGTGGTTCGGCATCGTGGTACCGACCGGTACGCCGCAGCCGATTGTCGATCGCATCAGCAAGGCGCTGGAAGCCGCGCTTGCCACGCCGGAAGTTCGCGAGCGGCTGGACCTTGCCGGATGCGCGGCGAAAAGCGCGCCGCTTGGCGAGTTCGCCGACATCATCAAGTCGGACATCGCGCTGTGGGCGAAGGTCGTCAAGGACGCTGGTATTCCAGCGGATTAACCTTGCGAGACTTGTCGGCATGCGCGCCGATGGCCGTTAACCCTGCATGGGGTCGGCGCCATCGATGCATAGCAAGCTCCCACGGGACCTGATTCCGTCGTATAAAAGGGGACTGCCGTGAGCGGGTTCCGATGCCTAAGGCCTTTGCCGCAATCGTCCAACGGATACGGTCGTTCTCGCTTTCGATCGGCCAGCTGACCTTTGGCAGTTTCCTGCTCCTTTTGGCGATGATCGTGATGACCAGCGTCGCCAGCGTCGTCTCGATCCGTCACATCGGTGCGACCTTTGCCGAGTTGCAACACCTGCAAAGTCTTGGCGATGTGGTCGAGGAGATCGATCGCCGCACCAACGAACTGCGGCTGGCGGCGCGCGACTTCGTGACCGATCCGGCAGCGCCCTCCAGCCAGGTCTGGGAGGCGGCCTCCTCGCTGAGCGCGCTGTTGAAGAAAACGCGGCTGCAACTGGCCCCCGAGCAGCAGCAGATGATCGACGGCGTCACGCAGCGGCTCGCCAATTACCGCAGCGGAATCGAGCGCGTCACCGCCTTGATCGCGCGGCGCGCGGAACTGATCGCAGCACTGCCGCCGATCCGGCAGCGGTTCGAGGAGGCCATATCCGAAATCCCCGACCGGCCTACCGCGAGATCTCTGTTCCGGGCGCAGAACCAGGTTGCCGCGGCGCTGCTGGCGCGTGATTCCGCCTCCGCCGAGCAGGCCGCGCAAGACATGAAGAAACTCTCGATCGATGGTCCCGCGCTTCGCGCCGCGACCGATGCCTACGCGGATGCGATCATTTCGATCTCGGGGACCGAAGGCCAGATCGCCCAGCTCGACAGGGTGGTGCTGGGCACCGAAGGACAGATGATCAGTCGCGTGACCGATTTGCTGCGCGACCTCGGCAGCCGGAGAGAGCGCGTGCTGGCCAGCGATTTCGGCAGAACCCTGGCCAACGACAAATGGCAGAGCATCCTGCTCGGGTTATCCGGCGTGCTGATCGGACTTGCCGCAGCGCTGTTCGTGGTGCGCAGGACCGTCCGTCCGCTCAGGGCGATCGCCGGCGCCATTCGCGCGCTCGCCGGGGGCGAGAAGGATGCTTCTATCCCGGCAACCGGGGTGAACAACGAGATCGGCGACATCGCGCGCGCCGCCGAGGTGTTCCGCCGCTCGCTGGTCGACGCGGACACTGCGCGCGAGGCGGCGATCCGTGCTTTGGCAGAACAGCGCCTCGCCGAAGAAAGTTACCGCAAGCTGTTCGAGGGCTCCGTTGACGGAATCTACGTGACGACGCCGGCCGGCGCGCTCCTCAATGCCAACCCCGCGCTGGCGCGGATGATGGGATACGACACGCCGGAGGGACTGATCCGCGGCGCCGGTGATATCACCCACAGCGTCTACGTTCGCCCCGAGGCGCGCGCCGAATACCAGCGCCTGATGCAACGCGACGGCATGGTGCGCGAATTCGAATATCAGGTGCATCGGCGCGGCGGGGCGATCCTCTGGCTTTCCGACAGCGCCTCCGCAGTGCGCGACGAGAACGGGGAGATCGTCCGCTACGAAGGCACGGTACGCGACATCACCGACCAGAAGCGCGCCGAGGAGGCGATTGCCGTGGGCCGGCGGCTGTTGCAAACCGTCATCGACACCGTTCCGGCGGTTATCAACGTCAAGGACAAGCAGCTCCGCTATGTCCTGATGAACCGCTACATGGCCGGCATATTCGGAATCGAGCCCAAGGAGGCGATCGGCAAGACCACGTCCGACCTGATGTCGCGCTACGGCGCCCAAAAGACCGACGAAAGCGACAGGCGCGTGCTGGCGACGGGCAAGGAGCTCGGCTTCTACGAGGAAGAGTATCGCGATTCTTCCGGCAACCTGCGGTATTGGCTGGTGAACAAGCTTCCGCTGCTCGACGCCGAGGGCGGCATCGACAGCATCGTCACCGTTGGGCTCGACATCGGCGAGCGCAAGCGGGGCGAACAGGAGATGCGCCAGGCCAAGGATGCGGCCGAAACCGCCTTGCGCAATTTGCGGGAAACCCAGAACTCGCTGATCGAGGCGGAGAAGCTTGCCGCCCTCGGCCGCCTCGTGGCGGGGGTCGCCCACGAAGTCAACAATCCCGTCGGCATCAGTCTGACGGTCGCCTCATCGCTGGAGCGCAAGACCGCGTTGTTCGCCAGTGAGGTGGCGCGCGGCGACGTCAGACGATCGAGCCTCAATGAGTTTCTTGAAACCAGCCGCGACGCCTCATCGCAGCTTGTCGCCAATCTCAACCGCGCCGCCGAACTAATCACCTCGTTCAAGCAGGTCGCCGCCGATCGGAACTACTCGGATCAGCGGACCTTCGACCTCGCTGATCTGACCGAGCAGGTGGCCATGAGCTTGCGGCCGGGCCTGCGCAAACACCATTTGACGCTCAACGTCGATTGCCAGCCCAACCTCATCATGAACTCTTACCCCGGTCCGTATGGACAGGTGCTCACCAACCTGTTCCTGAATTCGGTGGCGCATGCTTTTCCGGACGGCAGGGCCGGGACGGTGGATATCAGGGCGCGCGAAGCCGGCAAGGACAACGTCGAAATCATCTTTTCCGACGATGGTTGCGGCATGAGTCTGGACGTCCGGCGCCGGGCGTTCGACCCGTTCTTCACGACACGGCGCGATCAGGGAGGCACCGGACTCGGGCTGCACATCGTCTATAGCATCGTGACCAACCGTCTGGGCGGCCGACTTGAGCTCGATTCCGAGCCGGGCAGGGGGACACGAATCCGGATCATCCTGCCGCGCGTCGCACCGCTGGAGCAGGCCGCGGAGTAGTGTCAATTTCGGGTGAAGGGCTAATCGCTCTCGGCCAACTTTCGCAACGTGGCCTTGAATATCTGGCTGGCCTTGCCGACAAGCGCCGTGCCGCTCATTTCCGCCGCGGTGTCGGTGAACGTGCCGGAGACGCCGATACCGACCGGACTCGGCCCGCCGAACAGCGGGTTGGCGTCGGGGCTGGAAGTGTGGCGCTGAACCAGAACCTCGCCCTTGAAGGTGTTTTCCTTCACCGTGTAGCTGCCGGTGTAGAACAAGAAGGCATCGCCGCCGAGGATCTTGCCGTCCCGGAACAGCACCACGCCGCTGCCCTTGCCGGAGCGCCCGTCCTGGAGGCTGACATGGATCGAATACAACCCATTCTTCATGATATGGCCGATCAGCAGGTCCGTCGCAGCGAACCCGGTGAGATGGTTATGCCAAAGTGCGGCACAGAGCGTCAACGTCGCATGTTGGCTGCGGCGGCCCTATCTTGGGCGTCGCGCGCCCGGATTGGTTTGGAAGCGCAGCTATTAAGCGTATTTCTTGTCGCGCTCCAGCAGCTCGATCGAGATGCCCTGCGGCCCGCGAATGAAGCAGATGCGGACGCCCGGCCGAACGGTAACGGGCTCCTTGGTAAACTCGACGCCCTTGGCCTTGATCTCGGCGGCGACGGTGTCGATGTCCTTGACCGTCAGCCCGAAATGATCGAGTCCCTGGTAGGGGGTCACCGGTGGCGCCTTGACGCCGTCGCCTGCGGTGACGGGGGCGATGAAGATCATGGCGCCGCCCAGCCTGACGTCGATGCGCCCGGGGCTGCGGATGATCTCGCCGCCAAGAATGTCTTCAAGCCAGCCTGCCGTCGCCTTGGGATCGGGACTGCGCAGATGGACGTGGTCCCAGGTCACTACCGGCATTTTTTGTATCTCCAATCGGCTGATTTGACGCCGCCTGCCGCGGCGATTTGAGGAAATGCGATGCGCTGATCGCGTCGCCGACTTTAGCGTCGAGGCTCGGGTGTGGCTATACCCCGGCCGCACGACCGGCCGCTGTCGCCCGAGATTGTCGCCTTTCGATGGAACCATCTTCGAATTCGCGAATTGAATTCACGGCGACGGAACCGCGCAATCTGGTGTCGTATCGAGCCCGCGGTCTAATGCCCGTGCGGCTTGTTTGCTGTGCGGTGCAATAGCCGGTCCGTTTTGCCGCAGCGATGGCACGATCATGACGGACAGTTTTCTCCATATCGATTCGACCGGGCTTCCCGGGCAAGCGAACCTCGCCGGCGGCCATTTTTCGGGTTCGGCTGGCAAAATAACCCTAAGCAATCTCAGGACAGCCATTGGCTGGCTGCCGATTGTCGTGATCCTGGCGGCAGCGCCGTCGCTGTTGCTGACGAACCTTGCCCGCAAAGCGACAGTCACCAAGCCGGTGCATACGGCGACTGCCGTAGTCCGATCGGCGCCGACGGCAACGGTCGGTCTGTTCAGAGAGCCGTCGTTCGATCCCTTAACCTCCGAGGCGATCACCCCCGAGCAGCCCGCGCCGGTCGATGGTTTGAAAATTTCATCGCAATCGTGGCGCAGGGGCGGGCTGGGGTCCAATGCGTTCGTCACGATGACGCTGCGCAATACCAACGATTACGCGACCAGGGATGTCGAGATGTCCTGTGCCTTCGCCCGGCCGGATGGCAGTCATCTGACCGACCGGACGCGGCTAATTCATGACACGATCAGCCCGAAGAGCCGGAAAACCTTTGTCCGGATGCATGTCGGCTTTGTCAACGTCAACGCCGCCAAAGCCAAGTGCTCGTTGGTCGCGGCGAGCCATGCCTAGATGAAGTCCAGATCAAGGCAATTCTTCGAAAAAGGCGTAACAAAGCACTAACGCGGTTACATGCCGCAACAACCGCCAGGAACGAATCGCGCCATCCCCCGTTGAGCCAGTGTCGGCGTTTTCGCGCGGATGGAGCGACTCTGAAATGCCCCTGGTGCGATATTTCCTCTTTGTTGGTGGAGCGTTGCTGGCAGTGCTTTTCGTTGTCGACACCTATCTGCCGCAACCGCCGGCCACCGAACACACCAATGCCGCGGTCGATCTTTCCATGATAAGGATTCATTCCGATCGGAAATGGCCGGAGCGCGTCGTCTTCGATACCTCCCTTCCGACTATCAGGCCGCCGGCAACGACGATCGCCGAGGTGAAAGTTCAACAGCCCGCAAGCGTTGCTGATTTACCTGCGAAGGTGCGCGTGCGGGAGGCCTTTGCGCAATTCACCCCAAATCAGCTCCGGCCCACAGATCCGGGAAAGGTCGAGCCGAAGCCGAAACGGAACTCCGTGGCCAAGAGCCATGTGGGCCCGCCGACCATCCTGGTCGCGCAGCAACCGCGCTTTAGTCTCTTCGGCAACAACATCTGGTGAGCCGGCTCGCTGTCGTGCCGGCGCCGGGCTATGTTGCGAGCTGCGATTTCGTCGTTGTCGTTAAAGGAATTGGCGCTGTACGATCACCAGGTGCGGCGAAGGACGACCGGTCCGGTGGCGCTCAACCGACGGCAGCAGAGACCGGCGCTGCGGAATCATGTTCCGGCTGGTTGCGATCCGGCAATGTGGGCCGTCGAGCCGATTCAGCGCCTCCAGCCAGGCATCGAGCAGGGGGTTGCGCCGCCGAAGCGCCCGCATTGCCTTCTCGCCATCGCCAGCCAGAATCCCCATGGCACCAGAATAGCGCGCGATGGTTGAAAAGTAGTTGCCAAACCTTATTTGCGCCGCCCTTCCAGGGGGGATGATCGACGAGTTGCCTGCCCCAAATACTGGATTGCCATTGTCGGCAACAAACCGAAAGTGAAGTCGAGCCGCCGATTCAACCCGCAAGGGCCCAAGCCGGCAAAACGCCCTACGGTGAAGCCTGCTGCCTCGAGCTTCCGGGCTAGTTCCTCCGGCCGTATGAACAGCAATGGATCATGGGTGCCGCGAGGGAGAAGCCGAATGACGTTCTCCCCGATCGTAACCAGCAGGAATGACGCCATTCGGGTTCTATTGATGGTGTCAAAGAGAAACAAACCATTGGGGCGCAGCACACGCCGGACTTCAAAAAGCACCCGCTGGAGGTCCTCGACATGTTCAAGCACGTCGACACAGACGACAATGTCAAAGACGTCGTTGGCGAACGGCAGGCTTTCGCCGCGGGCAGGGTGATAGTCGATTTCCAAATCGTTCGCCTCGGCGTGACGCCGCGCTGCAGCAATCGCCGATTCTGACGGGTCGATGCCGGTGACGTCAGCGCCCCTTTTCGACAGAGCTTCGGCCATGAACCCTCCGCCACAACCCAGGTCCAGGACTGCTTTGCCTCGCCAGTCGCCGACGATCGGATCAAAGAAGGCAAAACGAGCCGGGACCAGGTTTTGCAACGTCCGTAGCCAGCGTGTCTTCTCGCCCCACCAATCAGCGGAAACGTCATAGATGGAAAGGTCGTTGCGGTGGATCGGCGGGCGTGGCCACGGCAACCAGTAGGGAACGCGATTCTCATAGGCGAGGAAGGTCTGCCCAAACCGTCGCCTGAATCGCTTTTCCTTCAATAGGGGACCAACCAGACAATAGGTCGTCAAGAACAGCGCGATGGCCAGCTGATCCGGCGTCCAGGTTGGAACCGCCCAAAGGGTAAGCGCGAACGCGACATAGATCGGTTGCCGTACAATGCGGAATAGTCCTGTCGTCGGCATTGGCGGATATACCGCCGACCGGTTGTTTGCGATCGCCCACCAACCCAAAAATCCGGTCTGCAGCGCAAGACCGGCGTCCCAAATGGCCTTGAGCAGCAAGAGCCAAGCTACCGTGTAGAGACTGCTCATGAACCAAAGCACGGTACCCGTAGCACGCCACCAGATTACCCCACTTGGTGTCCATAGAGCGAACAGCAGGAAGACCTGAATAGATGCCAGAATCGCGTAGGTAGTGGTCGCCATGCCCGAGCCGATGGTCGCCGGCGCCAATCGCTTCAGGATGGTGGCGCCGAAAGACGACAACAACAGCGAATGGAAGATTGCGAATTGAACCAATAACAGCGCGTTGGCGAGCGCGCTCCATGATGTTGGGACACGCCCAAAGGACCGGCTCATTCCGAAAAACATCGCCGCGATCATCGTACCGACGCCGACGACAAAGAGCGTGTGACAAACTATTCCATAGGCAATGGCGGTTGCCCGGTGGGTTTTGGATGTCTCCGTAGGCGCTGGAACGGGACTCAAACTGAGAACCTCTCCGGGGGGTAGGGGACAAGGTCTGCTTGCATCAACGCTGGGCGGTGAGGGTCGGTGGAAAACGATAGCCGTGTGTCCGGAACGGACCATGGAGGGGTGGCGCGCTCGGAGAGATTTGAACTGCTCCACTAAGATATTCAGATGTCGAGAGGTTTTCGTTTCGATTTGGCCCAAGGGACAAGTCGAGGGGCAGGGAGGAGCGGTGCCTTTGGATTAATATGTTGCTCCGGGATTCTAGGGCAACCGGGTAACCAGCGGTTCCTACCCGCGCAACCACTTCCATTGTAACTCATTCGCCGTTCCGGTCTAATCGCCGGGACGGACTTTTATTTTCGGGGGAAGGGGACAGCCCCGTGAACGATGTCAGCCAGGTATCTGATTTCGCGATA
>Ga0116223_10002702_pt1 | contig 16489 bp, 12 predicted proteins | sample Sb_taG_3_FD_90092 | JGI IMG/M metagenome (GOLD analysis project Ga0116223, IMG submission 90092) | Peat soil microbial communities from Weissenstadt, Germany - Sb_50d_a_PC metaG | ecosystem: Environmental > Terrestrial > Soil > Wetlands > Peat | place: Germany: Weissenstadt | collected 2010-09-21 | reverse complement strand
GACGGACATGCCGATCTCCAATCCTCCATTTGCCAAGCAAGCCTGGACATGCGCTAAGATCGTGGCCAAATTCGACGATTCGAGGCGTGATTTTCGCCCGGCGGGGCCGCCTCATGGAGACGGCCGCAAGGCACGAATTGCGATGGATCTCTGGGTGTTCGGCTACGGGTCGCTGATGTGGCGGCCGGGATTTTCCTTCGTCGAACGGCGGACCGCGACGGTGCGTGGCTATCATCGCGCGCTCTGTGTCTATTCGCATGTGCATCGCGGCACGCCGGAGAAGCCCGGCCTCGTCCTCGGCCTCGACCGCGGCGGCTCCTGCAAGGGAATTGCCTTCCGAGTTGCGGCGACGCAAGCCGCCGCGACGATCGCCTATCTGCGCGGGCGCGAACAAGTGACGCACGTCTATCGGGAATTGCACCTACGCGCCCGCCTTGGTGATGGCCGCAGCGTCGCAGCGCTCTCCTACGCGGTCGACCGCAGCCATGGCCAATATGCCGGCCGCCTCGACAGACAGGAGCTCGAACGCCTCGTCCTGCAAGGAAACGGCGCCTCGGGCGCAAACCCGGACTATGTCCGCAACACCCAGGCGCATCTCGCCGAACTCGGCATCGTCGATGCGACGCTCGAATGGCTGGCCCAGCGGCTTTGAATCCCGACCCCGTTGGACGAGCGGGCGAAGATCCAGACGCCGACCGGATCGCTATGCAGCCGCCACGGCACACGCTTTCGCGAAGGCGCCAGTCCGTGTCATAGCCTTAATGTCGGCGAGGAGCGCGCGCCTTTGCATCATCCCGGTTGCAAGAAGATGAACATGCCATTCGACGGCACCGGCCGCCAAAGCTTGGGCGATGAAGGACTCGCGCGCGCCAGGGTTTGCGTCCGCTTCGCATTGGCAGATCGACACGAGTCCACGCGCGCCATCGCCCTTGAAGGCGGCGGCAATGACTACAGCCTCGCCGAAATCCGGCAGGCCGAAATCTGGCTCGGCGGGTTTAGCCGGGAAAACCGAGCAGACGTAACGGCATCCGGACCTGCCATGCCAGGCATGAAAGCGCGCCGCCAAGGCGCCGCCGGCAAGACTCTCAAGCGGCGCGTTGCCGCTCTTGCCGACACGCCGCACTTCCCCTTCCACTTTGCGAAGAGGCAAGCTGTCGGTCGTGGCGGATGGCGCAAACTCCGCCTTGCCCGGTCTGGTCCAGCGGGGCTTCGTTTGTCCAGCCGCATGTCTCCGAGCGATCTGCCATGCGGTCATCCCCCGCCAAAGGCGTGCAACCGGCAAAGGCTGAAGAAAACGTAGCCAGAACTCCCCTCCAAAAAAGCGCCCGGCCACGGGGGCTTGCCGGGGCATTTCCGCGATCATCATGATCATTCTTCCTGCCGCCCTCCGGCATGGAGTGATTCGGCCGGAACAAAATTTCAACGAGTTGAGTCAAAGGTCAAGTCTCATCGCAAGCCATTGTGTCCGAGGGCGTGATCTTACGCCGAAGAGACGGGAAGCTGCGGTACGGAGGCAGCGAGCGCCGGGTCCTTTGCCAGCGCCTCTGCAACGAGCCCATGGGTTGCCTGCTCGATGCGTGTCTCGAGGAGACGTATGAAGCTTTCCTTGTCCAATCCCGGCTGGATGGGCTCGAGGAACTCGACCACGACCGTCCCTGCGCGCCGCATGAATCCGCGGCGGCGCCAGAACAGGCCGGAATTCAAGGCAACCGGCACGCAGGCGACGCCGGTCTCCTGCGCGATGCGCGCAACGCCGGCTTTATAGAGCGGCGGCGCGCCCGCAGCTCTGCGCGTCCCCTCCGGAAAGATGACAAGCCGCCGGTTCCCGGCGAAGATCTGCTTGGCGGCGGCAATGACTTGCGGCAACGTGCTGCCGCGCTTGGCGCGATCGATCGCGATCTGCTCGCTGCGCCGAAGATAAAGGCCGAACAGCGGAATCAAGCCGAGTTCGCGTTTGTAGACGAAGGTGAAGCCGCGCACTCTAAGAAGGAGCGCGAGCACATCGAGGAAGGATTGATGCTTCGCCGCGACGATGGCCGGACCCTCGGGCAGGTTCTGAAGACCCCGGAACTCGACCTTCAAATGGCAAATGTGATCGAGCAGCGCGAGCGAAAGGCGCGCCCAAAGGCGCGCGTAGCCCTCGACCCTGCGGCGGCCAGCCATAAGCGTCGGCATGCCGAAAATCATGAGAACGATCAGAAGCGCGTAAAAGCAAAGGTTGAAGAGGATCGATCGCAGGAGAACCATGCTTTGCTTCCTGACCGTCGCCCGATTTCGGCGGCCGCGCATCGCCTCGATACCTGCTGATCAGCCCGCTCACAACCGTCATTGCGAGGGAAGGCTTGGGTCCGGCTCTCAATGGGGCAAGAGTGCCGGAGAACGTGCTGGCCGAGCCTGTAAGCTCACAGCTTTGCGATCTGGCGTTTCATCCAAGCTTCATGCGCCTTGGCCGCGCGCTCTTGTTCGGCCATGAAGGCGAGGAAATCCGCCTCCAGAACGCCGCGCGCATTGGCAAATTGGTTCAAAAATAGGTCCGGAGTCTCGTTCATCTCGACGATGACCGGCCCTTCGGCAGCCGAGCCCAGGTCCCAGCCGAGCATGGGCACGTGCCGCATGACCCGGGCGCCTTCGAGCGCCACCTCTTTCACGTCCGACCAGCGCGGCACGGCGGCGCCGATGAGCGGCGCGCCGGTGTCGGGATGATGGGTTTCGAGCCTTGTGTCGAACCCGGTACCGGAGACGACCTTCTCGACGGCGCCGCTCTCGAGATCGATCTTGGCGAGAAGGTTGCCGCTCCGCCAGAAATTGTCGGCCGTGTTTTGCCCGGACGGAATCTTCCAGCTCGCCCGGAAAATCTGCGGGCCATCCGCATCGCAGAGCGTGACGATACGCGTGGTCCCTAATCTTTCCCCGTAGAGCCGCGCGGCGTCCGGATGCGGCGGCATGAAACGCTCGAAGATATAGCCGCCCTCATAATGGCGGGACACGTCGTCCAAAAAATCCTCGAAGCGGACGAATGTGCCGTTGATCGTCTCAAGCTCGCCGCGATCTTGATGCGGCTTGCGCAAAGCGATCGAGCCGAGACTCTGGAATCCGTCGGCCGGCTTGCCGAAGAGCGGATAGACGTCATCGCGCAAAAGAAAGCGCTCGAGATCCGCGCGGCTGCGCAAGATATGCGCGGCCCCCAGCTTGAGCCGCGGCGCGAAGATCGCGGCGATCGGAATGGTCGGCAGTCCATAGGCGGCGAGATAGCTTGTGGACGCAATCTTGTCGCTGACGAGCCCATACCAATCGTGGCGATAATTGACCTCGACGACGAGAGCGCGATTGCGGCGCTGACCGACCACTGTGCGCCGGTCGCAACCGGCCCAATAGGCAAGGTCGAAAAGCCGCAGCCTGACATAATCCTCGAAGCTCACCTTGCCCGGACCGATGGCGAGGTTTGCAAAGTCCCGCACGGCCTGACTCGGGCTCATCCCCGAGGCCGCCGCGATATCGCGCAGCGCGCTGAGCGGCGAGTTGTCATGGTGCGGCACCGTTGCGACGATGGTCGCGGGCTCCGGCTTTGGCTTGGTCGCGGGCGCGTGCATCGCCGACTCCCCTGTGAACCCCGAGCGACCTTAGGGTCTCTTCGTTAGCAGCGGCTTAACAAATGTCCCGTTATGAAGCGGCAAGATCGGCGCGCCTGGCGCGGATTTTCTCGGCGCTTGCCTCCGCCGCGGCGAAGAAGGTGTCCATATCGCTCGCCCGCGTCCGGTGATTGACGATGGCGGCACGGATCACCGGCCGGCCCTCGAGCCGCGTGGTCGACGGCGCCGCGAGCCCGGATTCGTGAAGATCCATCACGATCTCGCGGTTGATCTCGCCCGTGGCGTCGCCCTTGACGCTGAAACAGACGATATTGAGTCTGACCTTCGCGCAGACCTCGAAGATCGGCGAGCGGCCGATGAGCGCTTCTAGATGTTGGGCGATCCGGCAGGTTTGCGCGATCGCGGCGCCGAGCCGCTCGGCCCCGTATGCTTGAAAGGTGAACCAGGTTTTTAGCGCCCGAAAACCCCGCGACAGATCGGGACCGAGATCGCACGGCCAGATATCGGCCGCCGCCAGCCCGCGCGGCGCCCGCGCCAAATAGGCCGCGGTGCTCATGAAGCTTTCCCGATGCACCTGCGGATGGCGGCACAGGAAGAAGCCGGCGTCGTAGGGGACGTGCAGCCATTTGTGGAAATCCAAGGCAATCGAATCGGCCCGTTCGATGCCCTTCACGAGCGGCTTCAGATCGGACGAGAGAACGCAGAGCGCCCCGAAGGCGCCGTCGATGTGAAACCACAGGTCTTCGTCGGCGCAAAGACTGGCGAGCGCATCGAGATCGTCGATCGCTCCGGTATTGACCGTGCCGGCGGAACCGACCACGAGGAACGGCAGGAGCCCGGCGGCGCGGTCTTTCAGGATCGCGGCGCGCAGCGCTTCCACGTCCATTCTTCGTGCCCCGTCGACCGGAAGGCGGCGCAGGAAGGCCGAACCAATGCCGGCGATCTCGAAGGCCCGTTCGATCGATCCATGCGCCTCTTGCGAGGCATAGCCGACGAGCTGCCCTCCCGCTTCTCTGAGGCCGCTGCGACGTATCGGCTCGCCCAGCGCATCGGTGCGCGCGACGATGGCTGCAACCAGATTGGCCATCGACGTGCCGGTGACGAAAACGCCTGACGCGTCTTGCGGAAAGCCGAAGGCCTCGGCGAGCCAGAGCGTAATCTCCTTCTCGACCTCGATCGCGATATGGTCGCGGCCGCCGCAATTGGCGTTGAGCCCCGCGGCAAGCATTTCGGCGACCATGCCCACTGCTGTGCCGGCGCCATGCACCCAGCCCATGAAGAGCGGATGCGTATTGCCGTTGCCATAAGGCAGGATCGATCGTTCGAATTCATCGATCAGGCTTACGAGGGGCTTGCCCTCCTGCGGGAGGGGCGCGCGAAATCGCGCCCGCACCGCGTCGGGCGCCGGCTGCCAGACCTTGCGCTCCCGAACGCGGCGCAGATGATCGATCATCAGATCGAGGCCGCGGTGCGCCTCCTTGCCGAACGCATCCCAGTCCGTGGGGTCGAGGTCATGTTCGGCGCGCGCGGCATCGGGCGCGGCATCGGGTTCGATTTTGTGAGACAAGGTTTTCTCATCGGGTCAGGTCAGCAACCGGCGAGCCTGTCCCATTTGCGAAACAGAAGATCGAGATCGTCGGCCACTGGCGCAGATTCTATCGTTCGCCCCTCAGCCATGTGGGCCGCAATGTCAAGCACGAGCGGCATGGAGGCGCAAATCCTGAGCGCCGCCTCGTCGCCGATGGCGACCGGCCGCCCGACATGGCACGGGCGGGCCAATTCGGGCGGCATATCCGCCGGCGCTTTTGGCGCTGCGAGCGCCGCGTAGAGCGCGGCGGCTTCGGCAGGGCCTGCGGCGCCTTGCGTTAACACCGGGAAGATCGTGGCATCGGCGCCCAGCGCCGCCATGCGCAGATGCGGACGCGCGGCGACGTAGCGATGAACTTCGGCGGCGAACCAGCTGCAAATATGCGCCCGCAAGCTCGCAGGCAAGGCAAAGAAGGGTTCGATCGTGGCGAGCGCCGCTTCCCAGCGCAGCCCTAAGCCGAGATTGAAGGGCAAATCGAGCGCGGCGGTGAAATTCCGCCGTAGCGCCGGCGGCCAATCGAGCAGCGCCGAATAGGCCGCCAGCCCGGCGGGAACGCGGCTGCGCTCATTCAAGTCTTCGGCTAATCCTGGCGGCAACAGAAGCGCGCCTTCGAAGGGCGGCCCGCCCGCGAATTTCGAGCCGGTGATCATGACCATGAACCCGGCTTGGAGATCGGCATGAACGCGCTCAGGCGGACAGCGAAGCTGGCAGGCGTCGACGACGACGTGCACGCGCCCGCTCGCCCCGGCGAGCGCGCGTGCCGCTCGCCGCGTCACGCCGGAGAGCCCGGTCTTTGACGCGTCGAGGACATGCAACAGAACGTCGCGCCCGGCGGCAAGCGCCCGCGCGACGCAGGCGGCCGCCTCGGCGTCGATCTCCTTGCTGTCGCGCGGAAGCCCGGACAGATCCCGAATGGCGATCGCCTCGACCTGCACGTCGGCGGCCTGGAGGCCATCGAGATAAGCGCTGGCCTCGACCGCTCTGCCGAGGCTCGAGCTTGCCAGGAAGTGCCGGCCAGCGGCGGCCTTCATCACGCCGCTGCCGGTCTCGGTCGGAGCTATGACGATCGATGTGAGCGGACGTTCGGATGTCGCAAGCGCGATGCTCAAGGCGATGAATTCGGTCTCCGTTCCGGAAGCGGACAGCACGGCCTCGGCACCAGGGATGCCGAAGAGACCGACGATGCGCTGGCGGAGCCGGTCGAACCACGCCATCGGATGGATCAGTTCACCATCGCCAATCAGCCGGCAAAGCACGTCCCCTGCCGCGGCAAAGCCCCGCCAGTCGATCGCCGAGGCGGTCGAGGAGGAAAACCAGATCTCCTCGGGGGCGGGACTGGCGGGCGTGCCATATTTGGTCCGGCCGGTCAGCGGATCGGGTCTGATGCGCTCGTCGCCGCCGTCGGCGAGAAACAGCGCGAGAGCGGCGTCGCTGCGCGCCGGCACAGCCGGCCGGGCGCGCAGCCGCGCCGTGCTCGCCGGAGCCATGATTGGAGCCATCGCCGTCGCCCGCAAGTCGAAGTCACGGGCACTCTCGGGCGGAAGTGGTTAACGGGGCGTTGCGATCGGCAGACTCTGGCACCGGGCCTTGGCGAAGCGGGACATCCGAAACTTCGGTGGCCATGAGGAGCGCGTTGAAAATCTTTGCTTGGAAGAGGTGACTTTGGGCCGCTAACGCACAAGTTTCCGCGCAACGGCTTCAATCGAGGAGGCGGAAATGGACATCGGTTTCATCGGGCTTGGCGCCATGGGCTCCGGCATGGCTGCGGAACTCATCGAGGCCGGCCATAAGGTGCATGTTTGGAACCGCTCGCGCGGGCCGGCGGAAAAGCTCGCCAAAGAAGGCGCCATCGTCGTCGAGCGCCCGCAAGACGCGTTTCAGGGCGAGGCCGCGGTCACGATGCTCGCCGACGACGACGCCATCGCCGCAGTGCTCCTGGAGCACGGCGTGCTCGAGCAGGCGCGGCGCGATCTCGTCCATGTCGTGATGGCGACGATATCGGTCGGCTTCGCGCAGCGGCTCGAAAAGATCCACGCCGATTGCGGCCTCGCCTATGTCGCCGCGCCGGTGATGGGCCGCCCGGATGCCGCGGCGGCGGGCGAGCTCAACATTCTTGCCGCGGGCGAAGCAGCGCATATCCGCCGCGTCCAGCCGCTGCTCAACGCGATGGGAAAGGCCACCTGGGTCGTCAGCCCGGCGCCGCATCAAGCCAACCTGGTCAAGCTTGCGGCCAATTTCATGCTCGCCTCGGCGATGGAAACCATGGCGGAATCGATCGCGCTCGCCAAGCGCCATGAGGTGGACCCGAAGAAGCTCATCGAGATTCTGACGAGCACGTTGTTTGCCGCGCCGGCCTATAAGATCTACGGGCCGGCCATTCTGGACGGCGGGTTCAAGCCCGGCTTCAAGCTCGTGCTCGGCCTGAAGGATATCCGGTTGGCGCTCGCAGCCGGCGAGCAGGTCGGCGCGCCGATGCCGTTCGCCAGCGTGTTGCGTGACAATTTTCTCGACGCGATCGCGCATGGCGAGGGCGACAAGGATTGGGCAGCCGTGTCGAATGTCGCGCTGCGGCGGGCCGGCCTCACAGGGCCTGCGAAAGGGTGAGGAAAAATCCGCGGCGCGGCCCGTATTGCGGGGCGAATTCGCCAATGCCGGTGCCGTTACGAACCACGTAAAGCGTGTCCAAAAGATTGACGACGGAGAACCGCGCGGTCAGCGGCTTTTCGTTGTGCCAGAAATCGAAGTCGTGGGAGATGCCGAAATTGAATTGCGTATAGGGCTGCTGAGTCTCCAGGTTGGCAAAGCCGGTGCGCAATCCGCTGCCATAGATGCCATCGAGACTTATGAGCGTACCGCTCCAGTTGTAGGAGGCGCCCGCCGAGGCGGTGAATAACTGGCAATCGTCGGTGAAGTGATAATTGTTGGCTATGTAGGCGAACTCGGCGGGATCGTCGAACAGATATTGGTTTGACACCACATCCTTCGCCTTGGTCCGGTTGGTCGAAAAATTCGCATAGGCCGTGAAACCGTCATTTTGATACTTGGCCTTAAATTCAGCTCCTTCGCTATATCCCTCCGCATAGTTGAATTGGGTCAGAACCACCGCCTGGCCGAACTGCCCATCGTCGAGAAGATCGGTCGCGATCTTGTAGTAGGCATCGGCGCCCACATCGAGGCCGGGAAGAACCTTCCTCTGGTCCACGCCCACATCGAAATAATGCGACCGCTCCGGCTGCACGGGACTATCGGCTTGAATCACCGGTTGCTGCGTCGTGTTGTTGAACAAGGCGAGATTGGTTGGCGTCGCCTGCGCTTGCATCGGCGGCGTGAAATAGCGCGCGTAACCGGCGTGAATGCTGGTGTTCTCGAACGGCTGATAGACGAGGGCAATCCGCGGACTGAATTGGTTGGCGTCCACGAACTGATACAATTGATCGAAACGCAAGCCTGTGTTCAGGGTCAGATTGTTGGTTATTTTCCACTCGTCTTGAACATAGCCTCCAAGGTTCCAGCCGAGCGCTGAATCGTCGTCCGTTAACGTGATCGGAAAAGGCAAAGGGCTCCCGCTTGAGTCAAGCGGTAGGACAGTGGAAACATTGTCGACTTGCGTTTGCTCGGCGCTTATCCCGAATCCCGCCCGCAGCGTATGTACATCGTTCAGCCGGTAGGATCCATCGAACTGAATCCCGTTGAGGAGACTGTTGCGCGTGACGTCCGATGCGACGTCGTTGAAGACGAGATCGCCGTAGATATCCGGAACGAAATGGATGCTGGCGTAACGAGAGAAAAAGGAAAGCTGCGTGTCGTAATTTGCGCCTTTGGTCTGCAGCGCCAAAATATTGAATACAAAGCTGTCGTACTCGTTCTCGTTGAGATTCGCCGAATTGAACGACGTGCCGCCGAAATCTCCCAGCGGCGGCGAGTCCGTCACGTTCGGAATCTGGAAGTGGCTGATGGATACGCCAGACATATAGGTCAGCCTGTTTGAATCTCCGAGCAGTGTCGACGCGTAGCCGAAGAACTTCTCCTGCTCCGTATGATCATGGATCGGGTCGACGGTCGGCAGAGCATTTTCGAGACCCTCGTTGCTCTGCAGGTAGCGGCCGGTGACGAAATACTGCGTGTTGCCGGCGCTCCCGCCGTAATTGAAGCTTGGTGAGATCGTGCCGAAGCTACCTCCGTACAGGCTCACGCTGCCGCGCGGCGTGAACTCGCTCCGCGTCGTCATGTCGATGACGCCAGCGGTGCGAAGCCCATATTGGGCCGGCAGCGCGCCGGTCAGCAGATTCAAATTACCGATGAAGCCCGTCTCTAAGACAGGACCCAGCCCGGAGACCCCCTCGGGAAGCAGGATGCCATTGATCCTGTATTGGACGTTCGCATACTCGTTACGGACATGGAAATCGGGATTGCTGATCGCTGAATCATAGGAAACCCCGGGCGCCTGAAGAACCACCTTGTCGATCGGCGTGTTGTCGCCTTGCGGAAGAGACTCGATCGCCTGGCGATCCATCGTATAGGACGTGGCGCCAAGCTTCGTCAGCAGGACGTTGTCGCGCGCTTGATCCATGGCATTGATCTCAGTCTGGAACGGCGTGGCGGCATTGCCCGCTGCGACTTCAACCTGCGGAAGCGCGATCGTGCCGGACGCATCCGAAGCACCGCCTGCGTCCTGGGCTAATGCCGCTTGGCCTGAAGAGACGACCATGCCGAGGAAGACCGACGCTGTACCCAGGCGCATGAATATCCCCGCAGCAAATGACGGCGGACGATGCGGATAACCCGGCCACGCAAGACCACACCCCGCGCGGTTTCGCGCGCACGGCGGCAATGGTCATGAGCCAAGTATTACGCCCCTGATGTCGCGGAACGGACAGCCTAGAGTTAATTGAGAAATGCATAAGCATCGCCAATTCGAGCGTCAATCAAATATAGCGAGGTTATAATTATATTGATTCTATTCTCCGATGCGCGATTTGCTTTAGAATAGATCTAATCTATGTTTCACTTTGTGCGAACATTTAAAAAGCTGATTTTGCCGTTCGATTGCGCGATCGCCAAGCAGCCCTTGCTCGCTCTATGCAGCCGATTGCAAGCCTCTTGCGGGACAATTTCGCCGCCGCGATCACGCATGGTCGACGAGGACTGGGCTTCGGTCGCCACCACGCTGCGGCGCCCGGGCCGCGCCATGAGCTTTGTCGCCATTCCGGGTCTGATCCGCCCAATGCTGGGGCCTATCGCCGGCGGTCTGATCGTCGGATACCTCCAGTGGAGGTTCATATTTTTCGTGAATCTGCCGATCGGAATCGCCGGTCTTGTTTTGGTCTATCTGCATCTGCCCGACTATCGCGAACAGAGCCCCAAACCGCTCGACATTGTCGGACTGATGCTGTTCGGCTCCAGCGTCGCTTTGTTGTCTTATGTGCTGGAGATATTCGGCGACCATACGTTAGGCCTGGGCGAAATTCTGGGGCTGTTGGCGCTGTCTTTGACGCTGATCGTGGGTTATGGGCTGCACGCGACGCAGACGGCCTTCCCGCTGCTGCAGCTGAGCCTGTTTCGCATCCGCACGTTCAGCGCGGCCGTCAGCGGCAGCTTCTTCACCCGACTCGGGATCGGCGATGATCAGTCTTCGCCCCGTTGTTCGGCGAGCCTGCGCGGGTTCTCGAAGAGACGCGCGGTGACGGCCCCGTAGATCATGCTGGCGATGTGCGCGACATAAGCCACGCCGCCCGACTGGACGTTGTTCGCGACGACGCCAAAACTGAAAAGCTGGGTGAGAAACCAAAACCCGATCAGCAGCGCGGCCGGTATGAACGTGATGTCGACGAACCAGCCAATTAGCAAAACCGTACGAATTTTATCGCGCGGGTAGGTGACCAGAAACGCGCCCATCACAGCGGCGATTGCTCCGCTCGCACCTAGATTGGGAACTGTCGATCCTGGATCGCCTGCGACTTGTGCGAGCATCGCCACTATTCCGCCAGTAAGATAAAAGGCCAAGTAATGCGGTGGATTCATTGAGTCTTCTATCTCGGGGCCGAACGCCCAGAGAAAGATCATGTTGCCAAGAATGTGCGACCAGCTCGCATGCATGAACATGGCCGTCAGAATGGTGATCAAGTGATGGCCAGCGACGATGTCGGTGGGCACAAGCGACCATTTGAGTACAAATGCGTCGCCGCCCGTCAGTTCGAGAATGAAAACCAGCACGTTCAGCGCGATGATGGACGCGGTAACGATGGGAAAGCTTGAGGGGCGTCGCGACTCATCCTTGATTGGCAACATGTCTTGTTTCACTCTGGAGAGTCCACGCAATCTTAGCGGAAGCTCGCCGAGAGCTCAAGGAATGCTGCGCGCGCCGCTTGGGAAGATCGCACGCGACATCAACGAAGAGGCGCACGAGATGAGTTCCACGTCGCCGCCATTGCACAGAACCTCAAGACGCTCGCAACTCAAGGCTCGTGTCTGTCGCCACACGAGCCCAGCCGGTGTGTGTGTGGCCATCAATTGTGCTAGCGGTGGTGTGCCTGGGAATTGTTTGGCACAGGCTGCTTGAAATACGCAGACCGACGCTTAGTGAAGCTATGAGAGCTCCCGTTCGAATATGCCCTCGCTGATATCGAATTTGATTACGCCCCTCGCTGATATCGAACCTAATGACGTGGATTCAACCAAGCATAGGAGTTTTCCATGAGCACACACCTAGACAAATTCTGCGACGATCTTCGTGCCAACATGAGCATGATCGACGAGAATCTCCAAGGGCTGAAAGCCAAGACCCGAGGAAATGCGGATGAGGCGGAGCGCGCGATCCACCAACAACTGGATTCAGTCCAAAAGAAGATCGAACAGAGCACCGCGGCCGTCGAGTCAGCAAAAACCAAAGTGAACGAGTGGGCCAAAGCGCAGAACGCTGACGCAAAGAAAAAGATCGCCGAATGGAAGGCCAAGGGCGATGCAAGGAGTCTGCAGGCGCAGGCCGATCTGGCTGACGGCTACGCCAAGGCCATGTCCGTCATCGCTTCTTCAGCGGTCAACAAGGCTGCAAAAGCCGAACTCGAAGCATGGCTCGCTCATTGCAACATAGAAGCCTCCAAACTGGCACACTCCGTTCGGTGAGCTCGTCGTCTGGGCGATTGTGTCAGGCGGATTTCATGTTGGGAGCGGCCTCTCCGCCCCCAACATGAACGGTGGTTTTAGCGACACCGCATCGTTGGTCCACGGTATACTGCGATTTGTGACGCCAATTTTTCGAGCGCGTTTACCGCAGTGCTATAATTTCTGTTGAAAGCAGGGCGGGACAATACAAGCACTCCGACATCGAGGCAGCGGCAATCGAGTTGCGCCTGATGATCGACAAGCGAGCGCGCTAGGACCAAAATGTGGGCGCCGCGCGGAATTCCTTCAGCGCGGGCTTGAGACCCTGCAGGGCCTTGCGGCCCCGCCGCCCACTCCATCGCGTCAGAGCGCCTGCCGGCTTTGCCAAGTCCGGCCGGCGGGCGGCGACCAGCGACAGAGCCAGACGCTTCGTCACCACCGCGTCGTTGACCAGACCAAGGACTTCTCCCAGCGCCTCGCACCGGACGCGGTAATTCTCCACTGCGCTAGAGCGGTACAGTCCGGCAAGGGATTCGACATCAAAGCAGAGTTTCTTGAGCGATTTCCGCAAGCCATGCCGCTCCGCCACCGAAAGCCGGCCGGCGTGCCGGCCACGCTGCTTCGCCTTACCGGCGGCACGATCCAGCAGTGACGGCGCGAGGGTCCTGAGGCGTTTGCCCATCCGCTCGTCGCCAAGCGTCGAGGGCTGCGTCGCTCCCGCCTCCGCCCAGAGGGCCAGGCCCAGCACCATCGCCGTGAAGTCGTGCCCATGCACGGCGTCCGCCACCGCCGCGTGGGCAAGCTGGCGATCGACCTCGGCTACCACGTTCAGATCCTCCAGCCGCTCAGCCGACAAATCCGGCATCGCCGCCGGTAGGGTCTCAAGGCAGAATACGTCCCAGTCGCGCGCCGCCCCGAAGATTTCGCCGAAGCGCCGCAGTGCCGCGTTGAAACGCGCCGCGGCGTCGTCGTCGAGATGCTGCTCGAACAGCTGCAATGCGGCGCGAGACTCGCGGATGGCGATGCGCATCTGGTGCAACGCCTCGGGGTCGCCGCGCAGGGTCGGCCCGATATTAGCCATCAAATGGCCCAGCGTTCCGCCGAGGATGTCGTGAAACCCGGCCGCAGCCTGGACGAGGCGCCGCAGTTTCGGCATCTGTGCGAGCTGTGCGCCCTCCGTCTGGCCGGTGCGCAAATGCCAGCCGCGCGCCGCTTTGCTCTCGGGCGAGATCCACAGGGGCCCTAGCGCCTGCAGATCCGCGGCAAGCCGGTACACCGGTCCAATGCGGCCGCCCTTCAGCTCCAATTCCAGCTCGCTGACCGGCTCGCATGCGGCGCCTGCCTCGATGCTCCCCTCGTCGATCGCCGCTTCCACGACCGTGTTGTCGTCGAGGTGTAGAAGACGAGTGGTCCGCCGAATATCGGTGACGAATACCGGCTCCAACCTGTCCTTGATCGCCGTAGCGGCCATCGCGAGTGCCGGGGTCTCCGCGAGCCGGCCGACATCCGGCGCGTCCTGGCCGATCCGCCACTCCCATTCGCTGCGGCTGGTGGCGACGCCGCGTTCGTTCGCTCGGGATTTCACCGTCTGGGTAAGCATGTTGCCGGTTCGTCGCACCCGCAGCGTTAGGCCGGTCCGGTCCAGCACGCTGTCTGGCGTGTCGAAATAGGTCGTCACTTCGTGATCGTGTTTTGGTTCGGCGGCAGCGAGCGCGGGGCTCGCTTCGAGGGTGGCGCGGCTGCCAGGCGGGAGGTGGAACTTCAGCTCAACCTCGCGCGGATCGACGGAGTTACCCAATCGAGGTCTCATTTTGCGAGCTGCTTGCGTTCGTTTTGGGGTTAGCCATTTTGAGTTCTTGGAGCGTATCGAGGACAATTTGGAATAGAATCCGCGTCCATGCTGACAACATGTCACGGAACGATTGGTACGTCGCACTCACACGCGCCACCACCAAAGAGCTGACGATAGCCGTGACATGCCATTCACGGTCAAGCACATCATGGCTTCCGGTGCGCTTCCGCCTGCCTTCTCGGCCGTTCGCATCGGAGACGACCTCTACTGGGACGGCGGCATTCTCTCCAACACGTGGTCGAAGCCGTATTCCAAGACAGTCCACGGCGCAGCGCCCTCATCTTCGCGATGCATATGTGGACCCCGAATGGTCCGCTTCCCATGTCGGATCATCGGCCCGCATCGCCTCAATTATTCGTGGAGTCCGAAATCGTCCGCAGCCGCTCGCGGAATTCTTCGAGGCGGGCGCGATAGCCATCGGCATCGCCGTATTCGAGAAACTCGTAATAACGCTGATGCGGATCAGAGATTCGCAAGGCGTGTTTAATCGGGCACCAATATTGTTCGGTGCGGCTGTCGATCTCCCGGAGATAGGCGATCAGGCCGTTGGCATAGCCGCAATGGAGGCAGTTGAGCGCCTCGATCCACTTCAGATAGGCGAGGTGCTGCCGGTCGAACACGATGTAGTGCGCGCGGCAGACCCGCGGAATCCGGTAGGCTCGAAAGCAGATTGCTTGGGAGAGGCTTACCCACGCGTCGACTATCAGCAACGGAATGACCAGCGAATAGATCATTGGCGCCGTTATGACCGCGCTAATCGGGGATGCCGCAAGAAAGCTCCTGACACTCATGCGCATACGGCGATGCTCGGCGGCGATTCCGTGCTCGAACTCGACCATCCGTTCCTTAATGTGCCAACCGAGTATCTTGCGACGCTTCTCGATCTCGCCGTCCAGTTCGGTCTGAAGCCGGATGATCTCGCTCGCCAGCTCCTCCATGCGCTTTGTCATCGGCGATCAGCTCCTCTGCTTCGGGGATGTCTGCCCTGCGGCGTTGCAGCGCCACGGCGACAAGCGGCGCGCTCAAGAGTATCATTGGCGTTGAGAATGTCCGTCACGGCGAGCAAGCTTCGCTGTTCGCCGCCTTGCAATCCTCGCTGTTGACGACGCGTCGCACCGCGGGTCGGGAATGACAAGAAGGAAATGGTTATGGCCATACGCGAGGCCCTGACGCCCTTCGCAGTGGTTGGTCTCATTCAGGAAGTCGTCGAAGCACGGGCCGAGGTACTTGAGCTACATTGTTCCCGTGTATAAGGAATAACCAGACAACCAGCTTCGGAACGCGGCCCATCAGCGCCTCATCGCACCCACTGTCCGTCTCGAGCAAGCAGCTTCTCCCGTGGTTGGTCGCAGTCGCGTTTCTCTTGCCGCTGCTCTACCAGGTCGGGCTCGGGTTCACGCCCGTTCAGTCAGGTCTGCTCATCATGCCCCAAGCGATGGCCGCCATGAGCACGAAATTCCTCATGCCGCGAATTCTGGACCGGGTTGGCTACCGCGGCGTGCTGATCTCCAACACCGTCATCCTCGGTCTTCTCCTTATGCTCTTCGCAACCGTCGGGCTCGCCACGCCGTTCTGGGTCATCGTGCTGCAAGCGTTCTGCTACGGAGCCTTCACGTCTTTGCAATATACAAGCATGAATACCTTGGTCTATGCCGATATAGACGAGGATGAGACAAGCAACGCAAGCTCTATTGCGAGCACGATACAGCAGATGTCCATCAGTTTCGCTGTCGCAGCGGCGCCTCGGCTTGGCCGTGGATCGCGACTTCCGCCTCATCGGCCCGTGCCGAAATCTCTACGCGCTGGGGCCTTTAACCCGCGAGCGCTTCGGCGATACGGTGGGCGCGCCGGAGATCATGTCGCAGGCAGAATGCCTCGCCGGCATCATGGTGACAGCGCTTGCGGAAGAGCGTGCGGCTGCCTGATGTGACGCCGAACGGCGCCGGCCGGCTCTTCGAGGCAATGGTTCACGCGTCTTACCTCCGCCATTGTCGCGACGAAAAGCGAGTCCGGCCGATGAGCGACAGGCCGAGCTACGGACTATGATCGCGCCCTTAAGGCTTGGTGGTTCGGCCCGCGCTCGGCGAAGCTTGTTTCGCGCCTTGGCGGAGGCTCTCGGCATAGATCGCGAAGAGCTGCCACCCGCAGTCGCGGAGGAGATCGTTGACACGCCGCATCTGAGCGATCATGCGATCCGTCTGTTCGTGCGCCTGAAAGCAATAGGCGGACACCGTCGTACCAGGATCCTCGCCGATCTTGGGGGGCGCGAAGGCCTTGGCCGCTTGCTCGGTCTCGAGCCGTAGCAATTCGCTCTGGCTTTCCCAAATCGCCCGCGCAGTTTTGACGATGAGCTCGCTT
>Ga0116223_10002701_pt1 | contig 16489 bp, 16 predicted proteins | sample Sb_taG_3_FD_90092 | JGI IMG/M metagenome (GOLD analysis project Ga0116223, IMG submission 90092) | Peat soil microbial communities from Weissenstadt, Germany - Sb_50d_a_PC metaG | ecosystem: Environmental > Terrestrial > Soil > Wetlands > Peat | place: Germany: Weissenstadt | collected 2010-09-21 | reverse complement strand
TTGCTCAGAGTCTCTGGGTGAATCTCAACAGCGCGTGGCGCAAGTCATTCATTGAAAATGAGTTACGACCGCTAACATCAGGCATGATTGTATTTTCTACTAACCTTCTGAGCAATTACTGCGAGATGCCCCGGGCTTGTCCCGGGGAGTCTCACGTTCGCTGCTACAAAGGCAGAAGGTGTGCGAGATGCCCCGGGCTTGTCCCGGGGAGTCTCACGTTCGCTGCTACAAAGGCCGAAGGAACTCCCACGTTCTTCTTCTCCCCGAGGTAGCAACGAACGTGAAACTCCCCGGGGCAAGCCCGGGGCATCTGGTATTCCCCAGAGGAATCCGCCTTTGTAGCAGCAAACGTGAGACTCACCGGGACAAGCCCGGGGCATCAACACGACAAGCATCTCGCACAGGAAAAGTAGGAAGGGAACACCGACACCCCGACGGCCCACGGAAGGCAAGGCCCGAGTGTTGTGTCACACCCGCACGAAGTGACACAACACTCGCCGGGCGCGGCGCAAGTTGTTATTTGCAAAAGACTTGTTGCGACGAAGTATTGTTTCACGCCCCGTGCGAGTTGAAACAATACTCCGGCGACGAGGAAGAAAGACGGCCAAGGGGCAGCGGGAGCGGGTATCAATACGCCGACACTTTGCCGTCGATGCGGCGGTCTTCCGCGCCCTGGTACGCGCCCGTCTTCAGATCGACCCGGATCGTGTGCGCGTCGCCCTGGCGGATTCCCGTCACCTTGTGTCCCATCGCCTTCAACTTGACGACCGCATCGGGGTAGTCAGTGATCCCCTCGAAGCGCGCCTCGTCGGGGAACCACTGCTGATGCAACCGCGGCGCATCGACCGCGGCGCGGACGTCCATGTCGAAGTCGATCACGTTGACCACCACGCACAGCACCGTGTTGATGATCGTCCGGCTGCCGGGGCTGCCCGTGATCAGCACCACCTTGCCGTCCTTCGCCACGATCGTCGGCGTCTGCGACGACAACATCCGCTTGCCGGGGGCGATCAGGTTCGCCTCGGTGCCGATGCCCCCCGAGCGGTCGGTCACGCCCGGCCGCCAGTTGAAGTCGATCATCTCGTCGTTGAGCAGGAAGCCGGCGCCGCGGACCACCACGCGCGAGCCGAAGCTGCGCTCCAGCGTCGTCGTGTTGGCCACCGCCATGCCGTCCTTGTCGATGACCGAGAAGTGCGTCGTGCTGTCCCCCTCGCGCGCCAGCGGGATGTCCTTCGCCAGTGCCTCGCTGCGCGTCGCCTTACTCAGGTCGATCCCCTTGGCCAGGGTGCGGGCGTAGTCCTTCGTGGTCAGTTCCGGCGGCACCTTGGTGAAAGCGGGGTCGCCGAGGTGGCGGGCCCGGTCGAGGTACGCGCGGCGCATTGACTCGATCATCAGGTGCAGCGTCTCCGGGCTCCAGCGGCCCTGTTTCCGCAGGTCGAAATTCTCCAGGATGTTGAGCATCTCGACCAGGCAGGTGCCGCCCGACGACGGCGGCGGCGGGCCGTAGACGTCATAACCGCGGTAGGTGCCGTGGATCGGCTGGCGCTCGTTGGCCTTGTAGGCCGCCAGGTCGTCCTTCGTGATGAGCCCGCCGCCGGCCTTCATCTCGGCGGCGATCAGGTCGGCGATCGACCCGTTGTAGAAGGCGTCCGCCCCGTCGTCGGCGATCAGGCGCAGGCTCCGGGCGAGGTCCTTCTGCACGATGCGGTCGCCGGCCTTCCAGTCGGCCCGGCCGGCCTTGCCGTAGACCCGGCGCAGCTCGGGAAACTCCGTCGAGTAGCCAACGACGTCGTTCAACTGTCCGGCGAGTGAGGCGTCCATGAGGAAGCCGTCCTCGGCGAGCTTCAACGCGGGGGCGACGAGGTCCTTCCACGGCAGCTTGCCGAAGCGCTTGTGGGCCAGCGCCATGCCGCGGACGGTGCCGGGGACGCCGACCGGCTTGTGCCCCAGCCAGCTGTCGTCCTTGCGGAACATGGTCTTGCTGGCGGCGGCGGGGGCGGTCTCGCGGTACTCGATCACGACTGGGCCGGCGCCGTGGCCGGGATAGACCACCATGAAGCCGCCGCCGCCCAGGTTGCCGGCCGCGGGATAGGTGACGGCCAGGGCGAACTCGGTGGCGATGGCCGCATCGACCGCGTTGCCGCCGCGTTTCAGGATGTCGCGGCCGATATCGGCGGCGGGCGGCGACACCGCGACGACCATACCGTGCCCCTCCTCCTCGACTTTCCCGTCGGCACGGGCGTGCTGCGCCGGCAAGCGGCAGAGCGCCGCCAGGATCGCGACGGCGGCGGCGAGCAGGGCCAGGGCCGCGAGGGGCCGGCGGAGCAGCGACACGGACAGACGCAAGATGGGGTGTGCGTGCGGCATGAGGTTCCCTTTGTGGGTACGCGGCGGTCGGGCGGGTCGGCGGCGGGGCTCTGCGGTGGGGACACGGGCCGGGGGGACTTCGTTACCATACCCCCGCGCGACGGCCGCCGCCAGTGGCGCGACGCCCCGGCGAGGAGCAAGCCAGGGCCGGCGCGCACGCGCGTAGCGATCCGCGCGAAGAAGACACCGAGTCGGGCGGCGCGGGAATCGGTCAGCCGAGTGGCAGGAATGGTCGAAGAAGCGCCCAGGCGGCCAGTGCCATCCCCGCCGCGAGCAGCAGCACGAACAGGCAGACGGACAGCCAGCTCCCCTTCGCGGTGTCTTCCGCATCGGCCGGCGACGGCGGCAGCGGCAGCGCGGACCCGGTCGCGATCGTGGGAGCCAACGGCGATGGGCGCGCGGGGCGCGGCGGCCCCTTCGGCGGCGCGACGGGCGGTCGCGGTGCCGCCGGCCGCGGGACGCGCGGCACCGTTGGGGCGGGCGGGGGTTCGACCTCCTCGTGGATTCGATAGACCTTCAAGGTCTCGCGGTTGGCGTCCGCCGATGGGACGTTGTCGCCGTTCCCCGCGGGTGCCGTTGGCGGCAGAGCCGGGGCCTGACTCGCGGATCCCTGGGCGCCCCGCGCGGCGCGCAGGGCGTCGAACTCCGCCTCGGCCTGCTGCGGGGGGTGCGTGCGCCGCAGCTCGCCGACGTAGTTCTGGATGTCCGGCGAGGCCATCGCTTCCGCGAAGGATGCGAACGGCCGCAGCATGTGGTGCGGGTTCGACCGCAGCAGCCGCCCCAGCAGGAGGTCCGCCTCGGCGCCGCGGCCGGCGCTCAGGGCCGCGTCGGCGGCGAGGACGAGGTAGCGGTCGCGCATCTGCGGCTGGCCCTGGCGCTCGTGGGCGTCGGCCAGCTCCTTGTAGATCACGACGAGGTTGTCGGGGGTCGCCATGTTTGCACTCCGTGCGGGCTATTCTATACTGGAGCTACTGGAGTGTTTCCGCTCTGGCCTCAGTCTCGTCCATCGGCAATCAACACCCGCTCCCCGGCGTCGATCAAGCAACTATTGCCTGCCGACGAGAGATCTTGCTCTCGCGATACTACCTCTCTTCGTCACCTTACGGCAACTCGGCTTCCGCAGGCTTGTTCAACTGCAACAGGCTGCTGTCAAACTGGTTTTGGGGAGTGTGTTCCCGGGCGCAGGCGGCCTGCCGCAACTTGCGGTCCGCGCCGCTCGCCACCAACAGCCTTCGGTTGCCGGTCCTCGCCGCCCGCGAACTGCTTGCTGTCCGGCGAACGATGGCCCCGGAGGCTGATGCAACAAACCGACCCCTGCTGGACCGTCCAGCAGGTATGCGATCACGGGCCGAACAGTATCCGGCAGAGCTCGGTGCCGTTGGCATTCGCATGGTCAATCTCGCACTTCGACTTTTCGCCCGCTTTTTGCTTGCACTCTGGCTGATGCGAGAGGAGGATTGTCGGTGGCCCTTGGCAACGGCGAACCGGCGGCGGGCGACTTGGCGGGCAACGTCGCTCCTCCCTTGAGTCGCCTACGCTTCCGAGGCAGGGCTGTACGTAATTGCTCAGAGTCTCTGGGTGAATCTGAACAGCGCGTGGCGCAAGTCATTCATTGAAAATGAGTTACGACCGCTAACATCAGGCATGATTGTATTTTCTACTAACCTTCTGAGCAATTACGGCTGTACCTCGTGGGGGAAAGACATGGCCGCGACGATCACTCGGGAGGTGCTGGAGAGCCACCTAAAGTGCCGCTACAAGGGCCACCTGAAGCTGGCCGGGGAGCGAGGCAGCCCCTCGGACTACGAACTCCTGCTGGCAGAGGCCAGGGAGCGAGTCCGCCAGGCCGCGATCGAGAAGCTGCTGGCCAGGCATGGAGAAGGGGAGGTGCTGCGGGACTGCACCGCGACCGCTGAGGTGCTGCGGCGGGGCATACCTCTGTTGTTGGACGCAACCATCGAGGGCGAGGGCCTGTCCGTCCGCTTCGACGCCTTGCAGCGGGCGACCGGGAAGTCGAACCTGGGCGAGTTCCACTACCTGCCGGTGCTGTTCCACGAGGGCGAGAGGGCGACACAGGGGCAGCGGCTCCTGCTCCAGCTTTGCGGCATAGTCCTCGGGGCCGCCCAGGGCAAGGAGCCCGAACGCGGGGTGCTGATCCATGGGCGAGGCTGCGAGGTTCGCGGACTTAAATTGGGGCCAGGTGTCCAGAAGGCACGGCGGGCTCTGGAAGAACTCCGAGATCTCCCAAAGAAGCCCCCAACACTGCTGCTAAACAACCACTGCCAGGTGTGCGATCACAGGGCAAACAGGCCGGCGGGAATGGAAATCGCGCAAGAATAGCGCAGGGTGGACAACGAGCCGTCAGCGCGGTTCGTTGCCCATCCCGCGAAGGGGAGTTGTGGGCGCGCTTCAGAGGCCACCGACCGCCAACGCGACGCCTTCGACAACCCCGCGAAGATAGCCTGCCGTGCCGGCAACCTCCGCGTCCTCTGCGAAGTACGTCTTCTACGGCAACTCCAGCGCCGTGTTCAGCGCCTGATTGACCTGTTGCATTAGCGCGTCCGACAAATGGCCGATGACCTGCAGGACGCGCCGCTGTCGCACGGTGGCCAGGTTGTAGCACTTGATCAGCGAGGGGCCGCTCAGCCCTGATCCGGCCCCGTCCGGTGTTTTCGGATCGACAAGCACGGTCGTCGGCTGCCGGGCGTCGTCCAGGTTGCCGGTAATCATCGCCAGGATGGTGTTGGCCAGCCGCCGGTTCTCGGTGTCGCTCTGGACCACCACGGCCGGGCGAATCTTCTCCCCCGGCCTGTCCTGGAAGGGGAAGGGCACGATCACGACGTCGCCGCGGTTCATGCCTGTTTCCCGTAGTGCTGGTAACTCTCCAGGTAGGGATCCTTCGCGTCGTCCTCGGCCATGACTTCGTTGATGTAGCCGGCCCCTTCCTCGGGGTCGTAGTCATCCAGCGCCAGGAGAGCTTTGAAGCGCTCGTAGTTTTCCCGCCGAACCAGGACGTAGGTCTGCTGCGTCTGGGGGTCGATAGCGACCGGCTCCGGGTCGCTCAACTCCCGCCGCTGTTGTTCGGTCAGTTCGATCATGGCTGTCTCCTTGGCCGTATCGTACCGTCGGCCGGGTTTCCCAACAAGGGCCGCAACTGCTCACTCAAGAGTACACGGCCCCGAGTATCATGATAAGCTGAGGTAATAATCGCCTGGGAGCGTTAACGCCTCTTTCCGACCGCCAGCACGACGCCTTCAACAACCCCGCGAAGATGGTCTGCCGTGCCGGCAATCTCCGCGTCCTCCGCGAAGCCGCGTATCTCCTCTGGGAGGACGGCGACCGGACCCGGCTACGCGGCGACTGGTGCGAGCTGATGGGCGCGACCGGCCTGCTGACGCTTGACCTGCTGGAGCGTGAAGGGGTGCTGGCGCCGGGCGGCTTCGTCGGCATCGACCTCGATCCCGGACGCATCGACGGCTTCCGGCAGCGGCGGCCGGATGTGAAGTGGATCGCGGGCAATCTCTACGAACGGCTGGACGCACCGGAGTTGGCAGGCGTTGGCGTCCTGAATCTCGACGCTTACGGCGAGGTCGGCGATCTGTCCGCGCGAGGGGATTTCGCGCTCCTGCGCGGGCTGGTACACGGCGGGCTGGAGAAGTTCGGCGAGTTCGCCCTGTTCTGGAACCAGGATCTCGATTCCGTCGTCCGCCGGCGCCACGGTCGAGGAGCGGCACTCCGCCGTCACGCGGACGCCGTGTGCCGGGCGCTCACCGGCCTTCTGCCGCGGCGAGAGCTTACCTCCGAGATGCTGCTTCCCCCAGGGAGCGAGGAAGAGATCGACGCAGGCTTCACCGGCACCCTGGGGGCGTTCGAGATCTACCGCGGCGCAGCGGCTGGCCATCGCATGGCCAACCTCCGAATCGTCCTGCGCTAGCCATCGACTACCAGGACATTCACGCATTCGCTGCCCTACCTGGGAAACGGGAGCGGACCGTGACGACGAACTGGAATGCGCCCTGAGCCTCTGAACCCTGGGCCGAACCGCAGAGCCAATCAGCGCATCCGCGGCCGACAGTCGGGGTTGCCCCAGTTCGGCCGCTCGGGCTATACTCGCCAGCCAAGCACAACCAGCCCGCGTCCGAGGAGGGAAGGAGCCCCCATGCATCGCGCGCCTATTCCGCACCCCGGCAGCGCTCCGGCCGCCTCCCCCGCCCCCGTCTCGCGGCCCGACCGACCGGCCGGCCAACCACTGTGGGTTCCCGAACTGTCCGTCGTGATCGTCAATTATCGGCAGTGGCAGGATACCTGGGCCCTGGTCCGGCAGCTGCGGCAAAGTCCAGCCCTGCGCGAAGGGTCGGCCGAGGTGGTCGTCGTCGATAACCACTCGCCGGCGGACCCCGCGGGACGGCGGCTGCGGCGCTGCCCCGAGGTGTCGCTGTGGCGCTCGCGGCGCAACGGGGGCTTCGCCGCCGCGGCCAACCGGGGCTGCCGCCTCGGCCTCGGCCGCTGGCTGCTGCTCCTCAATCCCGACGTCAGCGTGCCGGCCGGCTTCCTCGACCGGGTCATCGCCCTGGCCGACTCCCTCGCCGCCGCGGAGCCCAGCGCCGGCGTCGTCGGCTTCGGCCTGCGGCACAGCGACGGCAGCCGGCAGCACTCGTTCGGCCCCTTCCCGACACTGTTCGGCAGCCTGGCTCGCCTGCTGCTGCCGCGGGCGCGGCGCAAGTACCACGCGCTGGCCCCGCCCCAGCGCTGCCGGGTGCCGTGGCTGACCGGCTGCTGCCTGCTGGTGCGGCGTGAGTGTTACGACCAGCTCGGCGGCTTCGACGAGGATTTCTTCCTCTACTACGAGGACGTGGACCTGTGCCGGCGGGCGGCGGCATGCGGCTGGTCGGTCTGGTACGAGCCGGACCTGACGGTAACGCACCACCGGCCGCTGCATGCCCGCGCCGTGCCGGTCCACCTGCGCCTGTTCACTCGGCACGCCTCGTTGACCTACGCCCGCAAGCACTGGCCCGGTTGGCACGCCCGCGGCCTGGCGCGGCTGGTCGGGGCGGCCGCCTGGCTCCGCCGGCACCTGGCGGCGTGGCGCGGCGACACCGGGGCCGCGGAAGCCTTCGCCACCCTGGGGGCCATCGCGGCGGACTTGGCCGCCGATCAGCCGGACGCCGCCCGGCGCCGCCTCGGCCGCTTCGTCCGCCGCCGGGAGGCCCAACTTGTCCGCTAACACTTCTCCCCTCGCCCCGGTACTCCGGGGCGAGGGGTTGGGGGTGAGGGGCTGTGTGTGTGCGCAGGCGCAATGCAATCCATCCCCCTCACCCCAACCCCTCTCCCCAGAGGGGCGAGGGGCTTTATCGATCGTCATCCCCAGCCACAACCGCCCCGACCTGCTGCGCGCCTGCCTGGCCGGTGTCACCCGGCACGCCCCCGCCGGCACGGAAATCCTTGTCATCGACGACGGCTCGCCCGGCGGGTCGGTGAGTGCCGCCGCGTCGGAAGTCGCGCACGTCCGCTGCCTTCGTTCGCCCCGGCGGCGCGGGTTCTGTGCCGCGGCCAACGCCGGGATCGTGGCGGCGACGGCCCCTATCGTGGAACTGCTCAACGACGACACCGAGGTCGAGGCCGGCTGGGCCGCCGCTGCCCTGGGCCATTTCTCCGACCCCCGTGTGGCCGCGGTGGCACCGCTGGTGCTGCGCTGGGCCGCGGCCGGGGAAGCGGCCCCCATCGACAGCGCCGGCGACCGCTACTTCCGCGGCGGGGTGGCGGGCAAGCGCGGCCACGGCGAGCCGGTCGGCCCGGCTTACCTGCGCCCGTGCCGCGTGTTCGGGGCCAGCGCCTCCAGCGCCTTCTACCGCCGCGACCTGCTGCTCCGCGTCGGCGCCTTTCCGGAGCGCTTCGGGGCCTACTTCGAGGACGTGGACCTGTCGTTCCGCCTGCACCGGGCCGGCGGCGAGGTGGTTTTCGAGCCGGCGTCGCGTGTGCGGCATCGGGTCTCGGCGTCGCACGGCCGGCCGCGCCACCGCCTGCTGGAGCAGCAGTCGCGCAACGAAGAGTTGGTGTTCTGGCGCAACCTGCCTGCGGCCGAACTGGCCCGATCCCTGCCGCTGCATCTCGCCGTGCTGGCGGCGAAGGCCTGGCGCCGCTGGGGAGAGGGAAACCTGGCGCCGTTCCTCGCCGGGCGGCTGAGCGTGCTGGCGCAGCTGCCCGCCATCGTGCGGCAGCGCCGTCTGCTGCGCGAGCTGGGCCCCCAAGATGACGTGACGCGATGGGGAGTCGAGCGACACTTCTGGGGCACCACCAGGAAACGCTAACCGCGCCGCCCGATCAGCACCGTTCGTTCCCGGCGAGGAATTCGTCTTTTTTTGCTTGTTTCTCGCGCTGTTGGGAGGTAATCTATTCGCAAATCCTTGTCACTCGACGGTAAGTCGTCGCCCGCCCGGCGCGCGCGACGATCCCCGACCTGTGTCGATCCGGTGGCCCCACTACGATTGCATCCCCAACGAAGGAGACCTGCCATGAGGACCCGACACCCGTTCACGCGGCGGCCGTGCGTCGAACAGTTGGAAGGGCGGCTGGTGCCATCGACGAGCACCAGCCTCAACTGGTCCGGCTACGCCGTTCAGACCAACCCGGGCGAGGTGACTTCTGTGGTCGGCCGCTGGGTGGTGCCCACGGTGACCGGGCCCAGCACCGGCTACGCCGCAGTCTGGGTCGGCATCGACGGCTCGTCCTCGACTTCGACCACCGTGGAACAGATCGGCACGGAATCGGACTTCGTCAACGGCCGGGCGACGTACTACGCCTGGTACGAAATGTACCAGAACCCCTCCGTCACCCTGAGCATGACGGTGAAGCCCGGCGACTCGATTTCCGCACAGGTTTCCTACACGTCGTCCGGGCAATTCGCCCTGTCGATCACCGACACCACCAGCGGCAAAAACTTCTCGACCACCAAGGCCATGCCGAACGCCCAGCGGTCCTCGGCCGAGTGGGTCGTCGAGGCGCCCTCCGAGAACGGCATCCTGCCGTTGGCGTACTTCACCCCCGTGACCTTCACCAGCGCCGACGCCACCATCACCGGGACGTCGGGCAAGGCGGTCACGGGCGCGATCAATAACTCGACCTGGAAGGGCGCCCAGATCGAGCAGATCAACATGGCCACCCAGTCCGGGGCCAGCGAAGACACGACCTCGACCCTGTCGAGTGGCGGCACGAGCTTCACCGTCACGCGAACCGCAGCAAGCACCTCCTCGAATCCGTCGCCCCAGTCGGGAATCGGCGGATCGGGTTGGGGCTGGGGCTGGGGTTGGGGGTGGGGCGGGGGCGGCGGCTGGGGCTGGTCCGGTTGGCGGCAAACCAACGTGACGTTCGGCTCCCCGGTCGGACTGTTCCCCGGGATGCCGGCCGGCTCACCCCAGGGCGTTCCGTTCTCGTTCCGCACGGCGCCGTCCCAGGCGACGGTCGCGACGTCGCCTGTGGGGGTGGTTCCGGCCGCCCTGCCTGCCACATTCAGCATCATCGGCACGACCCGGCTGCACGGGGCGGACACCGGCTTCTCGGACGGCGGGGCGGCCGAACAGCCCGCGATGCCGCAAGTGGCGCCGGACGCGAACGAGCCCGGCCTCCCCATTGAGCGCTCGGCGCCGAAGCCGGGCGGGGATGCGTTTCCGATGTCCCCCGCGGCCTCGGCCGCGTTCCCCTCCAGCCTGCGGCGGACCGACGCGGTTGCGGCGCAGGACTGCGACGCCTGCTTCGCGAAGGGATGCTGGACGGCGGCCGCACTCGACGTCAAGACGGACTCGTCGAACCACGAAAACCGGGAGGGAGGGCTGCCTCTCGAGGTGGCCGCGGGTGTGCTGCTCACCGTCGGCGTCGGCGGCTCCTGGGCGGTCGCCGTGGAGCGCTCCGAAGAGCGCCGCCGCCGACTCACCCTTCGCTGAGGGCTCACCGAGGCCGCTTGCGGCTTCGCATGCCGTGCGAAGCCGCAAGCGGCTCAGATTATTCCCACTCCACCCCGCTGAGTGCAGCCCCCCACGTCAATCCGGCGCCGACCGCCGCCCACGCGACCGGCCCGTGTGGACTCGGTCGATGCCGTGCCCAGGCCGCCGGCAGCGACGCCGAGCCGAGGTTCCCCGTCCGCGGTGTTTCGCTCCAGACGCGCTCCGGCGGCAGCCCGAGTTGCCGCGCCAGCAGCCCCGGCAGCCGACCGTTGCCGCCGTGACAGACGACGGCTTCCAGGCCACTCACCTCCAGCCCATGCCGCCCGGCGAGAGTCCGCACACCCTCCGCCATCGCCTTGAGGGCCCGTCCGGCAAGGGCCGCGCCGTCCATGCGCAGCTCGACCAACCCGACCGCGGACCGCTCGACGCGGAGCAAGTCGGCGGCGTCGCCATCTACGCCGAGAAGGATTTCGGCGAGGGGGACGGGACATTGACCGATGGGCCGCTCGCAGAGCAGCGCGGCGGCGGCACCGTCGCCGAAGAGTGCGGCCGTCTCGCCCGCCGCGCCGGGACGAATCTCCAGGAAGTGTGAGGGTGCCTCGACGGCGACGACCAGCACGGGGCCGACCCGCGCGAGCAAGGATTCCGCCGCCCAGAGTGCGCTCAGGAACCCGGTGCAAGCGTTGCCGACCTCCAGCACCACGGCCCCCGCCGACAGCCCGAGACGATGGTGCAGCGCCGCCCCCAGTCCCGCCAATCGCGGCGGGGCTTCCGACGTGACCAGCAGCGCCCCCACGTCCTTCGCCGCGAGTTCCGCTTCCCGCAAGCAGTCGGCCGCCGCCTCCTTGGCCCCGCTCAGCGGATCTTGTCCGGCCCACAGCCGCCGCGACTCGATGCCGGCGTGGCTCTCGAACCACCCGGCCGGCCGGCCCAGCGCCTGGTTGATCGCCGCCGCCGGCTGGGTCGTCTCCGGGAAGCGCACCGCCGTTGCTGAGAGCCAGCAAGGCAAGGTAGGTCCCGCCTGCCGGGCGGGACCCTCTTCTGGTCCCGCCCGGCAGGCGGAACCTACCGCCCGCAGTCCCGCGGCGCTCATCGCACCGGCCAGGTCGGCGACCGTCCCGAAGCGGTGGTTGACGCACTCCTCGATAGCCGCCGGTTCGACGCCGCACTCCCCGGCCAGGATCGCGACGAACTCGACCATGCCCATCGAATCCAGCAAATCCGCGAAGCGCGCCGCCGGATCGTCGGCCAGATCGTCCTCGCCGAGCTGGTGCCGGACGCGCCGAACGATGTCGAGCAGGTGGGCCGTCAGGGCGTCGGTGGCGGGGCTCATGAAATCACGGTTGGGGGTTGGAGAGGGAGAAGATGCCATCGACCATCAGCCAGCACAGTCCGGGGTCGCGCTGCGGGCTGGCCTGGAACGGCCGCGACACGCCCAGCCGCACCGCGACCTGCTCCCCCATCTCCCGGACCAACCGGGTGAGCGCCGGCGCCAGGCCGTTCAGGTTCCGCGCCGCCTGCTCGGCCCGCAGCAGCAGGTGATGGTCCTTCAGCGGCAGCGGCCGGTTCGCCAGGGGAAGCACGCCGATCGTCGCGCGGACGTCAGCCTCGGCCGCCCCCTGGCGCTGGCACGCGCTGAAGCCGACCTGGACCGAGGGGACGATGAGCGTGACGAGGCTGCGCTGCCCGGTGCCGGGCCGGAGGTACGCCGAGGCGCGCGTCGTCAGCAGCGGCGTGCCGAAGAGCACCTCGCCCGGCCGGGCGGCCAACGATTGCAGGATGGCCCGCCGCTGTTCCGGTGTGGCCGAATAGCGCCGCGGCTGCAGCGCGCGCACCCAGGTGTCCTCCACGTGCGGCGGTTGCGGGTCGGCGGTTGCGGGGCCGACCAGCTCGAACACCTCCCAGCGCTGGTGGCCGTCGAGGAGGTACGGCGACCAGCCGACGTTGCGCACCGGGGCGTCGCGGCACTTGGACAGCAGCGGCCGGACGGTGCGGGCGAACTGCCCCTCGACGACCACGCCGGCGAGGCAGTACGCCCGTCCCATCCGAGTCCAGTCGATGAGGATCAGGTCCATGATGGAAGCCCCCGGCGGGGATGTGTTACAATCGCACCTATTATGGAGTCCGGGCTCGGGGGAATGCAAATGTTAAACGGCTCGCTGTCGGCCGGGCGGCACCTGTTCAGCGTCGGCCACTCCAACCATGACCTGCCCGCCTTCCTGCGGCTGCTGCGCCTCAACGGCGTCAGCGCCCTGGCCGACGTGCGCTCCGCCCCCTACAGCCAGCGCTACCCACAGTTCAACCGCGAGCCCCTCGAACGCGCCCTGCGCGACGCGGACGTCCTTTACGTCTTCCTCGGCGACCAGCTCGGCGGCCGGCCGCCGCCGCGCGAGGTCTACGACGACGAGGGCCGCGTCGATTACCAGAAGGTGCGCGCCACGGACTTCTTCCGGCACGGACTCGATCGACTCCTTTGCGGACTCAACGAATACACGATTGCGATGATGTGCGGCGAGGCCGACCCGCTCGACTGCCACCGCGGGTTGATGATCGCGCCGGCGCTGGTCGAGCACGGCATTGCCCCCGGGCACATTCGCAAGGACGGCTCCGTGGAAAGCACGCCGGAGATGGAGAGGCGGTTGCTCGCCGCGACGCGCCTGGAGAGCGGCATGCTCGACGGCCTCTTCGCCGGACGAGTGGACGAGGAGCGGCAACGACTGCTCGCCGAGGCGTACCGCGCGATGGCGAGGAAGAAAGCGTTCCGGCTGCGCCCCGAGGCCGACGACCTCGGCGACTAGCAGCAAACGGTGGCGGGGCAAGATCGCGTTAACTTCGGCGTGCCCCACAAGCCTGAGGCGCCAGCGAAGGAGCAACCGCCTCCTTCGCTGGCGCCTCAGGCTTGTGTGAGAGTCATCCTTGCCGGTGTGATAATCGGGTCGCCGTCCTCCCGGACGAAAAAATGCTCGGCGGCGCGGCTGGTGGGGGAACTCGGCAGGCGAGTTCCGCCCTCGCCTGCTTCGTCTGGGACTTCTGCCACAACGCTTGACGACCCCTCCGCGGCAACCTACGATAATTCTCTTTCGGGGTTTGCGTTCGACAGGAGAAGGCGAAGACCCATGGCCGTTCCCAAGAGACGTACGTCGCACGCCCGGCAGGGCAAGCGGCGGAGTCATCATCACTTGAAGCCGATCCAGATTCAGTACTGCCCGCGCTGCGAACAGCCCGTGCTGCCGCACCGCGTCTGCGCCAACTGCGGCCACTACCAGAACCGCGAGGTGGTGCCGACGGAGGCGAAGGAGTAGTCTCTCGTTTAGCGGCCGCCCTCGGGGCGGCGCGTTGACAAACGCGCCGCCCCGAGGGCGGCCGCTAAACGAGAAGCTGACGAAGGGAGGATCCCCATGCCGCAAATCGCCTTCCTCTTCCCCGGCCAGGGCGCGCAGGAGGTCGGCATGGGCCGGCAGCTCTGCGAATCGCTCCCCGCCGCGCGGCAGATGTTCGACGAGGCGGCCGAGGTGCTCGGCTACGACCTCGCCCAGGTCTGCTGGAACGGCCCCCCCGAGCGCCTCAATTCCACCGCCGTCAGCCAGCCCGCCATCTTCGTCAGCAGCCTGTGCGCCCTCGTGTCGCTCAAGGCGACGCAGCCCGACGTGGTCGCCTCATGCGCCGGCGCCGCCGGCCTCAGCCTCGGCGAATACACAGCGCTAGTCTTCGCGGGGGCCCTGAGTTTCCGCGACGGCCTGCGTGTGGTCCAGAAGCGCGGCGAGGCGATGCAGGCCGCCTCCGACGCCAACCCCGGCGCGATGGTCGCGGTCCTTGGCCCCGACGAGTCGGCCGTACGCGACCTGTGTACCCGGGCCCGCGGCAATGACGTGCTGGAATTGGCGAATTACCTTTGTCCGGCCAACATCGTCCTCTCGGGGGGGAAGGCGGCCTGCGACGCGGTCGAGAGGCTGGCCGAGTCGGCCGGGGGGCGCACCGTCCGCTTGGCGGTCGCGGGCGCCTTCCACACGGTGCTGATGAAACCGGCCGACGCGGCGCTGGCGCGGGCCCTGGCCGGCGTCGAGATCGCGCCGCCGCGGGTGCCGGTCTGGTCCAACGTCGATGCCGCCCCGCACACCGACCCCGCCGAAATCCGCGGCCTGCTCGTGCGCCAGGTGCTCGAGCCCGTCCTTTGGGAGAAGACGCTGCGCAACCTGCTGGCGGCGGGCCTCGACCGCTTCTACGAAATCGGCCCGGGGCGGCGCGTGCTCGCGGGACTCCTCAAGCGTGTCCAGCGCAGGGCGGAGTGCTACAATATCCCAGCCTGACGCTCACGTAGACGCATCTACGTGGGCTTGCGGCGCTCGTGCATTTTGCCCCCGCGCAACGTCTTGCCCGTCCTTGCTCGTAGTGACCCGATTTATCGGGTTCAGCAAGACCCGATAAATCGGGTCACTACGAGCCTGACCTGCGCGACAGGCAAGATCCCTTGTCCAATACACGGGGCCGTGGTACATAACCGCAACGGCGCTCCGCAGCGCCGCCGTCCGCGGGTTGAACTGATCCCTCTGAGGGAGGATCCGATCGTGCCTTCTGTCGAAGAACGCGTCATTGAGATCGTCTGCGAGAACCTGGGGGTAAACAAGGAGCAGGTGACCCGCTCCACCTCGTTCCAGGAGGACATGGGGGCCGACTCGCTGGACATCGTCGAGTTGGTCATGGAGCTGGAAGAGGAGTTCGAGATTACCATCCCCGACGACCAGGCCGAGAAGATCAAGACGGTCGGGGAGGCCATTGACTACATCGAACGGGAGATGGGTAAGAAATGACCCGACGCGTCGTCATCACCGGCATGGGCACGGTGAACGCCCTGTCCCTGGACCTGGCGGGGTACTGGCGCGCACTCCTCGAGGGCCGAAGCGGCGTCTCACTCATCGAGCAGTTCGACACCACGGCCTTCAAGGTCAAGTTCGCCGGCGAGGTCAAGGGCTTCAAGCCCGAAGCGCACCTCGACCCGCGGACCGCCCGCCGGCTCGACCGCTTCACGCAGTTCTCCCTGGTGGCCTGCCATGCCGCCGTCAAGGACAGCGGGATCGACTTCTCCAAGGAGGATCCCTACCGCTGCGGCGTCATCCTCGGCAGCGGCATCGGGGGGTTGAACGAGTACGAGGAGCAGCACGCCCGCTACCTCAGGGACGGGCCGAGCCGCATCAGCCCCTTCGTCATCCCCAAGATGATCGTTAACGCGGCCTCGGGGAACATCTCCATCGAGTTCGGGCTGGGCGGCCCGAACACGGCGGTGGCGACGGCCTGCGCCTCGGCGGCCAACGCCGTCGGCGACGCCCTCGACGCCATCCGCTGGGGCAAGGCCGACGTGATGGTCAGCGGCGGCACCGAGGCGTCGATCACGCCGATGGCCGTCGGCGGCTTTACCTCCGCCCGCGCCCTGTCCCTGCGCAACGACGCCCCGCAGAAGGCCAGCCGGCCGTTCGACAAGGACCGCGACGGCTTCGTCATCGCCGAGGGTGCCGGCATTGTCATCCTCGAGGAGTTGGAGCGGGCCCGCCGCCGCGGCGCTCACATTTACGCCGAGGTGCTCGGCTGCGCCAGCACGGCCGACGCCCACCACATCACGGCCCCGCACCCCTGCGGCGCCGGCGCCGCCAAGGCCATGCAGTTCGCTATGCGCGACGCCCGCGTCAACCCCGACGACGTGCAGTACATCAACGCCCACGGCACCAGCACCGAACAGGGCGACCTGGCCGAGACCCGGGCGATCAAGCTCGTCTTCGGCGACCACTCCCGAAGGCTGGCCGTCAGCAGCACCAAGAGCATGCTCGGTCACCTGCTGGGCGCGTCCGGCGGCGTCGAGCTGATCGCCACCGCCCTGACGGTCAAGTACGGCGTCATTCACCCGACGATCAACCTCGAGACGCCCGACCCGGAGTGCGACTTAGATTACGTCCCCAACCACGCCCGCGAGGTCCGCGTCCGCCGGGCGATCTCCAACAGCTTCGGCTTCGGCGGGCATAACTGCTGCCTGGTGGTCGGGGCGCTGAATTAACCCGTTGAGCCGCTTGCGGCTTAGAGCTAGCGGAAAAAACACTTGTTCAGTAGTGAACGTGGGCCAAAGAATCCATGGCTTTCCGCTCGAAGAAAGATGATGGAGGCGGCCAGTTGGACCCAGCCCAAGTAGCGGCGCGTCA
>Ga0116223_10002698_pt1 | contig 16514 bp, 16 predicted proteins | sample Sb_taG_3_FD_90092 | JGI IMG/M metagenome (GOLD analysis project Ga0116223, IMG submission 90092) | Peat soil microbial communities from Weissenstadt, Germany - Sb_50d_a_PC metaG | ecosystem: Environmental > Terrestrial > Soil > Wetlands > Peat | place: Germany: Weissenstadt | collected 2010-09-21 | reverse complement strand
GGCGGTTCATGGCGGCATGAGCCGGGTCAAACGGTCGCGCACTCTGCCGTTTTCCTTCCTCAAGCACGCCGGTCTTTCTTTTTGACTTTTCTGTCACTGTATTATGCGAGATTCAGTAAGAGGGGCTGCGGAGTCAATTCGCCTGGAGTTTGGGCGGGACACATATGCTCTGGCTCCCATCCGTACGAGCCCGCAGCGAACCTACGACCCGGTCAGTGCGGAGCCCAAGCCCGAGGGCTCGCACGTTCCCATGGTGTTGTCCCTCTTGTCACACTCCGCGGCGAAAGGAAAATGGGCCGCACTCAAGGCTGAGTTGGAAGAGTTCGGATCGAAGGCAGGCCTGTTTGAGAAGATCGAGGTCATCAGGAAAGGCAAGAAAGAGAGTGATCCATTCCAAATTGGAGTCAAGAGCGGCGGCCCGACTTTCGACCTTTTGGATGTCGGCTACGGAGTGAGCCAGGCTCTCCCAATCCTGGTGGACGCATTCCAGCGCCGCACTGCCGGCGAGACTTTCCTGCTCCAACAGCCCGAAGTGCATCTCCATCCTCGGGCCCAAGCGGAGATGGGGAGCTTCTTCGCGCGTCGGGCGAGCAAGAACCGGCGCTTCGTCATCGAGACCCACAGCGATCACCTGGTGGACCGCATCCGCATGGAGGTCCGCGATGGAAAGCTCCGGCCCGATGATGTCTCGCTTCTTTACTTTGAACGACAGAAGCACGGAGCGATGATTCACAACCTCGAACTGGACAAGAACGGCAGCATCACGAATCCACCCGCGGGATACCGCCACTTCTTTCTGAACGAAGAACGTGATCTGCTGGGTGTCTGACTGTGTGCCTGATCGTTGACGCAGATGCCGCGGGACGGTTTCTCGCGAACCCGAGTCCCCTGAGGAATTGGCTTCTCGGGGACAAGGGAGATCCGCGCCTGGTAGCGGCCGGCAGACTCATGAGAGAATTGGTGAAGCTCGGTGATGTGCGACGTCTCCTCGCGACATTGAACCGGGCAGGCAGACTCAGGTCGGCCGACGCCGCTCAACTTCGGAAAGAAGAGAGCCGCCTTCGCGGCGGCCGCCAATGCCAGTCAAACGACATCCATGTGGTAGCCTTGGCGCTTGTCAGCGGAGCCCGCACACTGGCCACCTTGATAATGCGCTTGCCCACGACTTCAGGGATGCAAAGCTAATCAACGGCCCTCGCGGTCGGATCTATCGGGATCCTGAAAATCACGCTCACTTGCTGTGCCACACGCCGACTTCTTGCGGCGTGCGTCCGGCCGGCAATCGTCCGGGACGCCGCGCCAGGTGATCCGTACCCCACGCGGTGTCCGGAGCCGGCCGGGAAGCACGGCACTTCCGACAGAGACAAAGCACCCTTAAAGGTGCTATCAATGGTGTAAGAGGTCCGAATGCTCGATATCACCAAAGACATCCAGACGTTGACCACATTCCGGCGTAGATCCGGCGAATTCATGAAGCAACTCAAGAAGAGCAAGCGGCCGGTTGTGCTGACCGTCAACGGAAGAGCCGAAGCCGTCGTACAAGACGCGGAAGCCTATCAACGCCTGCTCGACATCGCCGCACGCGCAGACGTATTCGAGGCCATCCGGCAAGGTCTCGATGACGTTGCCCGCGGCCGTACTCGTCCGGCACGTGAAGTCTTTGCTGAATTCCGGCACAAGCATGGCATACCGCGTTGAGCTGACCGCTCGCGCCAGGCGCGACCTCGACTATCTTTACGAGTGTATCCATGCCGACGAATCGGCCGCTGCCGCCCGTTGGTACAACGGACTCGAGAAGGCCGTCTATCGGCTGGAACAGTTACCCCGACGTTGCCCGGTCGCCCCGGAAAGCAGGAGGACCGGACGGCAGTTGCGAAACCTGTTGTACGGTGGCAAGCCGCACGTCTATCGTGTGATCTATGAGATCGATGAGATGGAGAAGACCGTTCGCGTATTGACGATCCGACATGGAGCGATGGAGGAATCCACGTTATGATCCTGTGAAGCCGGCGGTGTTTCGAGCGAGGATCTATAATCTTCTTTGACACCTCAATCTTCTTTGACCCCTCCAACCGCATTTCTCTTCCCCGGCCAGGGCTCGCAAGCCCCTGGCATGGGCAAAGCTCTCGCCGATACGTACGCTGCCGCCCGCCGCGTGTTCGAAGAGGCCGATGACGCGCTCGGATTTGCGATCTCGCGCTTGTGCTTCGAAGGCCCGGAGGACCAGCTCAAGCTTACGGTGAATACGCAACCCGCGCTGCTCACGGTCTCCGCCGCCGCCTTCGCCGTCCTCAAGGAGCGCGGCGCCGTACCCGATTTCGTCGCGGGGCACAGTCTCGGCGAGTACTCGGCCCTGGTGGCCGCCGGCAGCCTGGCATTTGCCGATGCGGTGCGCCTGGTCCGTCGGCGCGGCCGCTATATGCAGGAGGCCGTGCCGCCGGGAGTGGGAGCCATGGCCGCGCTGCTCAAACTGCCCGGGGAGAAACTGGAGAACCTTCTGGAGCAGGCCGCGCGGGGCGAAATCGTCAGCGCGGCCAATCTGAACTCACCGGACCAGGTCGTGATCGCGGGCCACGCCGCGGCAGTCGGTCGCGCCATCGAACTGGCCAAGGCCGCGGGCGCCCGCCGCGCCATGCTCCTGCCCATCAGCGCGCCATTCCACTGCGCGCTGATGGTGCCCGCGCAGCAGCGGCTGCGCGCCGATCTGGATTCGACCGAGTTCCGCGATCTTGCCTGCCCGCTGGTGAACAACTGGCAGGCGCGCGAGATCTGTACCGGCTGCGAGGCTCGCGAAGGACTCTATCAGCAGGTGCCCAATCCGGTGCGGTGGGTCGAATCGATCCGTAACCTGGCGGACCGCGGCGTGGCGCGCTTCATCGAGGTGGGCGCCGGCATCGTGCTGACCGGGCTTTTGCGCGCTATCGATCCGTCGCTCACAGGGATGAAGTTCGGCGAGCCGGGCGACTTGGAAAAGCTGGGGATGTAACTAAGCCTGATCCAGCGGCACGGTGCCCAGGATCCGCGCCACCATCGGCTGCGACGCGAGATCGAAGAAGCCGTCGGCATCGGCCTGAATGAGCCGCGCAATTTCCGAAGCGCGGGCGAAATATTCCAGCCGGTCTTGGAAGCCAATTTCCTTGAGCGAGAGCCGCTCGATCAAGTCTTGCAGGAACTTGACCTTTGCCTGCATGGTTTCGGCGATCCGGGCGCTGTTTTCTTCCAGGAACTGGCAGGCGGTAGCCTCCGCTTTATGCAGTTCTTCTTTGGTCCATGGGCCGTAGTGGCGGTGATCTTCCGGCGTCAAGGGTGTCCTTCCGTTCAGCCAGGCTTAGCCGCGAGTGTGAGCCGGAGCGTGGTTTCCTGAGGGCGCCCGCGGTCTGGTCCCAATTGTATCGGTCTGTACCGATCTTGGCGCACTGTGCAGTTTCGTACCACTACACGCGCCGAACCCGAACCTTGGCCTCGCCGAAGAGCACTTCCACCATCCCGAAATGCTCGTTGTAATATTCGCTGGAGTACTGAGCCATGCGCTCGGCGGAGACCACCACTTCGGTGATGCCGGCCTGCACGATGGCGCGCGCACAATCCATGCAGGGCATGATCTCGACGAAGATGGTGCACCCCTCGGTAGCGGTTCCGGCGCGCGCCGCATTGCAGATGGCGTTGCGCTCGGCATGCTCGATCCAGAGGTATTTGGCCGGCCGTGCCAGCCGCTCCGGCACGTCATCGCGAATCCCGCGGGGGAAGGAGTTGTAGCCGGTGGAGCGGATTTCGTGATTGGGCCCGATGATGACGCACCCGATCTGCGTGTTGGGATCCTTGCTGCGCGCGGCCACCACTTTGCAGATGTCCAGGTAGTATTGGTCCCAGCCGGGGATGTTGCGCATATGCAGCCCATTCTATAATGGCCGCATGTTGCGCAACGCCTGTGTGCTGTCCTGTCTATGCGTCGCCGCCTTTGCCGCCGGCCCCGCCGTCCCCACCATCGACCAGTCCCTCAGCATGAAGTCGGTCTCCGGCGCGCAGATCTCGCCGGACGGCCGGTATGTGGCCTACACCGTGCAGCAGGCCAACTGGGACGAGAACGATTTCGCCACCCAGATCTGGATCGCGGTCACGGCCACCGGCGAGCGCTACCAGCTCACCAGCGGGAAGAAGTCCTCGAGCGGCCCGGTGTGGTCCCCGGACTCGCACCGGCTGGCGTTCACCTCCGATCGCGACGGCAAGCGCCAGATCTACGCCATCGCGCCCAGCGGGGGAGAGGCGGCGCAGCTTACGAACGAGGACAGCGGCATCGGCGCGCTGGCGTGGTCGCCCGACGGGACCGCCATCGCGTTTACGTCTTCCGGGCCGGACGACAAGGCCGCCAAGGACCGCAAGGATCGCTACGGCGATTTCGAAATCGTGGGCGGCGATTATAAGATGAGCCACCTCTGGCTGGTCAAGGCGCCTGCCGAGATCCCCGCGGATTTGAAGAAACTGCCTAAGCCGGAGGCACTCACCAAGGGAGACCAGTTCAGCGTCGGCTCCTTCTCCTGGTCCCCGGACTCGAGGCGCATCGCGTTCAGCGCCACCCGCGACCCCGATCTCGGATCGAGCGGCACGGAGCAACTCTACGTGCTCGATCTGGCGGATCGGCACGTGCGCAAATTACAGGAATCGGGCGGCCCCAACACGCGCCCGAAATGGTCCCCCGACGGCAAGGAGATCGCCTTCGTAACGCACGGCGGACAGGCCTTCTACTACTATCTGAACAGCCGCATCGCGGTCGTTTCGGCGGAAGGCGGATCTCCGCGGGTGCTGACGGAAGGCTTCGATGAAGATCCCAACCTGATCGACTGGGGACCGGACGGCATCTATTTCCGAGCCTCCCAAAAGACCGCGGCGCACGTTTTCCGCGTTGACCCCTCGACCCGCGCGATCCGCCGCATCAGCGGGCCCGACCAGTTCCATCTCGGCGACGCGAGCTTCACCGGAGACTATCGGATGCTGGCGGGAGTGGGCGCCGCTCCCAATCGTTTCCCGGAAGTGCTGGTGACCTCCACCGCCGATTTCGCGCCGAAGTACCTGACGGATGTCAGCGGGCAGTACAAGGAGTTTCAACTCGCCACGCGCGAAGTCGTGCAGTGGAAATCCATCGACGGCACACCCATCGAGGGCATTCTCATGAAGCCCGCGGGCTATGATGCGTCGCGCAAATATCCGCTGCTGGTGGTGATTCACGGCGGTCCGACGGGCGTCGACACGCCGATTCTGTCGGCCGACCGGACTTACCCGGTGGAGCGATTCGTGGCGAAGGGAGCGCTGGTTCTGAAGCCCAACTACCGCGGCTCGGCCGGCTACGGGGAGAAGTTCCGTTCGCTGAACGTGCGCAATCTGGGGGTGGGCGATTACGAGGACGTGATCTCCGGGGTGGACGCCCTGATCGCCAAGGGCATGGTGGACAAAGACCGCGTGGGGGCGATGGGCTGGAGCGAGGGCGGTTACATATCGGCGTTCATCACATGCTTCAGCGACCGCTTCAAGGCGGTGTCGGTGGGGGCCGGTATTTCGGACTGGATGACGTACTACGTGAACACCGACATCCATCCGTTCACGCGCCAGTACCTGAAGGCGACGCCCTGGGACGATCCGGAGATTTACAGGAAGACCTCGCCGATCACTTACGTGAGCCGCGCCAAAACGCCCACGCTGATCCAACACGGCGATCAGGACAAGCGCGTGCCGCCACCCAACTCCTTCGAGCTGTATCAGGCATTGAAGGATCGCGGCGTTCCGGTGAAGCTGATTCTGTATAAGGGCTTCGGGCACCCCATCAACAAGCCTAAGCAGCAGCGTGCGGTGATGGAACACAATTACGAGTGGTTCAGCAAGTACATTTGGGGAGAGGACGTGCCGCCGTCTTCGACGATGCCGGCGTCGGGCGGGATGCAGTAGCGGCTCGCGGACCAACAGGCAGTTGCTTTTCTTCGCGCGTTCAGGCAAGCTGATAGGTTTTCCCCCTTTTCGATGCTGGAACGCGTGTTGTACCACGACCACTGCTTTGACGGGGCAGCCTCCGCTGCCTACTTCAGCCGGTTTATTGCGGGCTCGGTTCACCCGGGCGCCGAGTTCCGCTATACGGGGATGGCCCACAAGGCATCCCAGATGTTCGATCCGAGCCTCTTCGATGGCGACGAGAACGCCATCGTGGACTTCAAATACTCCAGCGACCCGCGTCTCACCTGGTGGTTCGACCATCACCAGAGCGCCTTCCTCAGTCTCGAGGACGCCGAACATTTTCGGCGCGATACCAGCGGCCGCAAGCTGTACGACCCGAGTTACAAGTCGTGCACGGCGTTTATCAAGGTGGTGGCCCGCGACCGTTTCGGATTTGAGGCGCCGGACCTCGACGACCTGGTCGCCTGGTCGCTGGTCATCGACGGCGCACAGTATCCCGACGCGCGCACGGCGGTCGAACTGGGCGCCCCGGCCATGAAGCTCACGCTGGTGATCGAGGCCGTCCAAGGCTCCGGCATGGTGCAGCAGATCATCGGCTGGATGCAGCACCGCCAGCTTTCCGACATCGTCGGGGAGCCGGAAATCCAGGCGCTCTACCAGCCGTTGTACGAGCGCCACCTGCAATCCATCGAGCTCATCAAGACGCGCGCGCGCCAGGAGAACGGGGTGGTGTTTTTCGACCTCGCCGGCTATGACGTGGAAGGCTACAACAAGTTCATCCCGTACTATCTATTCCCGGGCTCCACTTATACGGTGTCGGTGAGTCCTTCCAGCTTCCGCACGAAGATTTCGGTCGGCTCCAACCCCTGGGCGGTGCAGGAGCCGAAGCACAATCTGGCTACGATTTGCGAGCGCTACGGCGGGGGCGGACACGCGCGCGTGGGGGCCATCAGTCTGAGTCCCGGCGAGCTCGATCAGGCCCGTGCCATCGCGTCGGAAATCGTGGCCGAGCTGAAGAGGTAGGCAGGCAAGGGCTTCGCGCCTGGGGGACGAGCCAGACCAGCGTGAGCAACAGCATGTCGAAGAGTGCGAAGGCGACGAGTTGGTGGCGGAACTGGTCGTAGACGTCCGCGAGTGCCGAGACGATCAGCGTGCTGAGGGCCATCGCCGACAAGACCGCTCCACCCCATACGGCGCGGCGATGCCAAAATAGAAGCGCCGGCACGAGCAGCGCCAGCCCGAAGAAGAAGGCCAACAGCCGCGCGCCATGATGGTAGAAGATCCGCCGCTTCCATCCGCTCACCAGTTGAAATGACTCGTATTTGGCGGCCGGCGGCTTTCCCGACCGGGAATCGAAATTCCCCAGCGGCGACTGGAAGCTCCCGGCCTCGTCGAGCGAGGTCCTCAGTGCCCTCCAGGCGTCCGCGGGGTGGCGCAGGTAGAACTGCGCGATCTTGAGGAACGAAGTTCTTCGACGGAAGTCCTGATGGAAGGCAGGATTATCGAGCGGCACACCCGGGGAGTAAGCTTGCAGTCCGATCCATTGGCGATAGGCGCCGTCGAGCCCCAGTTCCGCCAAAGCGCGATCCGAATCCTCCGAGGCCGGCAGAATCTGGCTAAAGATGACCGTGAAAGCAGCGTTGTCCGAATAGCCTTCGGGGGTAAGATAGCGGTAAGACACACACGTAGCCACAACCAGCGTCAGCGACGCCGTCGCGGCGATGGCTTTCCTGCCGCCGGCCAGGAACTCGCGGCCCGTCCAGAACAGCACGGCGAACCACGGCCCCACCATGGCGTATTGCGATTTCGAGACAATCGTCAGTATCATGCCGATCCACAGCGCGAGCGCATCCGCCGTCCGGCGCCAGCGCATGGCCCGCAAGTAGAACACCGCGGAGAGCAGCGTGAACAGGTATGACGACGCGTCCATGTAGAAGCTGTTGAAGAAGCCTGCGTACATGAAATCGCAAAACAGCAGGATGACCAACAGGCCGGCCGCGGCGCTATCCAGCAAGGGAGCGAAGAGGAAGACGGCGAGCAGGAACAATGAGGCGTGAACGGCGCCCATGATCCTGAGGTCGAAAAAGCCGTCCCTGGAGAGCACCTTGTTGATGGCCAGGGCGGGCACGATCGACAGCAGCTCCGAGGAACTGAAGCCGGAACGATAGCGGTTCTCGTCGCCGAAGAAGAATTTGGTGTCGGCGTAAACGAACGTCTTGCCCGACCCCAAGCCATAGCGGCCCAGCAGCTTGCCAAAATCGCCGTTGTCGGCCACCCCGGGGACCGGAGGCAGCATCAACTGCCAGAAGAGAACCAGCGCGGCCGCACCAGTCATGAGCCAGCGCGGCGCCGGCAGCCTGTGGAGGTAACGGGTCAAGACTGATTGAAGCATACTCTTTATATGGCCCGCCGGGCGGGGCCCGAATCGACATGACGGATCTCTGGAAAGACGACGAGGACCTCTTCGCGCAGGTGCGCCGCGATCTCTTCACCGCGGTGGTGGGCGACATCATGGACAAGCTGGGGCTCCCGCATCAGTTCCTGCCGCCGTCCATCCAACCGCTGGAACGGAGCATGGTGACCATCGGTCGCGCCCTGACCGTGCTCGAGGCGGATTGCTTCGAGGAAACCGCCCGGCCGTTTGGCCTGATGCTGGAGGCTCTCGACGACCTGAAACCCCACGAGGTTTACATCTGTACGGGCGCCTCTCCGCGTTACGCCCTGTGGGGCGAGCTGATGAGCACCCGCGCCATCCGTTGCGGGGCAGTGGGAGCAGTGGTGGATGGCTACTCTCGCGATACGCGGGGCATTCTGCATCTTGGCTTCCCCACGTTCTCGCATGGGGCCTACGCGCAGGATCAGGGCCCGCGCGGCAAGGTGGTGGACTACCGGGTGCCGATCGAGATGGAGGGCGCGCGGGTGGAGCCGGGCGACATCGTCTTCGGCGATCTGGACGGTGTCTGCGTGGTTCCGCGCAGAGCCGAGCGCGAGGTGTTTGCCGGCGCATTCGAGAAGGCTCGGGGCGAGAAGCGGGTGAAGAAAGCCCTGGAGGATGGCATGACTGCGCGCGAGGCATTCGAGAAGTTCGGCATTCTGTAGCGAAGACCACGCCCTACCCCGGCGGAGCCGGAACCCAAAAGAAAAAACCAAGCTCACCGCAGAGACGCGGCGCCCAGGCAGTGACGCCGGCGGTAGCCTCCGCTCCGGCCCGTCGTCTATTCTGGTGAAGGACCATTCATGAGGTGACGGACTTGGACGGTGAGAATCTCGCCGCGTATGAGATCCAGGAAAAACTGGGCGAAGGTGGTATGGGTGCGGTTTACCGGGCGCAGGATCGCCGCATCGGACGCACCGTGGCGATCAAGATGATCCGCGCCGACCGTTTGGCCAGCGAGCGGGCGCGCGAGCGCTTCACGCGCGAGGCGCGCAGCATCGGCGGGCTCAACCACCCCAATATCGCCACCCTGTATGATGTCGCGTTGACCGGCGACGCGCCGTACATCGTGATGGAATACCTGCCGTTGGGCTCGCTGGAGCAGCGCATGAGCCGTGGTCCCATGACGGTGGGGGAAATCTTCCGCTACGCGATGTCGATCGCGGCGGGTCTGGACCACGCGCACGCGCACGGGGTGGTACACCGCGACCTGAAGCCCGCCAACATTTTGTTCTCTGCCGACGATGTGCCCAAGATCATTGATTTCGGCCTGGCCCGCATGCCCGAAAGCTCGGAGCTGACCACGCCGGGTGTGGTGATGGGAACCGCCGAGTACATGTCGCCCGAGCAGGCGCGCGGGGAGCACGCAGACCGCCGCTCGGACGTCTTCTCCTTCGGCGTGATGCTGTACCAGATGGCGTCGGGGCGCCACCCGTTCCGCAGCGACAGCATTCCGGCGACGCTGCATCGCATCGTATACGATGCCGCGCCGCCGCTGGACGCGGTGCGGCCGGACCTGCCTGGGTCCTTCGCCCGGATCGTGGGTAGCCTGCTCGACAAGCGCCCCGGGAACCGCCCCAGCCTGCGCAGCGTGATCGAGAATCTGCGCTCGCTCGAAGCCTCGGGCAGCGGCGCCACGCAGACCATGGCGGTCCCCGCCACGCCGCCGCGACGCCGTTACCGGTGGCTGGCCGCGGCGCTGGTGCTGTTGGCGCTGATCGTGGCGCTGGGCTGGTGGGCGCTCGGGCGGTGGCCGAGCTCGAAACTGCCGTCTTCGCGCCAACTGGTGGTGTTGCCTTTCGAAAACCTCAGCCACGATCCGCTGGAACAGGCGTTCTGCGACGGCCTGGTGGAGTTGCTCACCAGCTCGCTGACGCAGTTGGAGCGGTTCCACAGCACGCTCTGGGTGATCCCTTCGGCGGACGTGCGCCGCCTGCAACTGCACAGCGTCGGCGATGCCCGCAAAGCATTTCCGGTGAACCTGGCGGTGACCGGCAGCCTGCAAAGCGACGAGGACCAGGTGCTGGTGATTGTCAACCTCTCCGACGCCACCACCATGCGGCAGATCGGCTCGCGCATCATTCCGGTGCGCCGCGCCGACCGCAGCCAATTGGCCACGCGCCTTACCTCGGCCCTGATCGAGCTGCTCGATCTCGGCTCGGGTTCGAGCAACGAGGTGCTGCGGGGCGTCCAGCCCAAAGTGTCATCGGCTTACGATTCCTACGTGGAGGCCAAAGGCTTTATGCAGCGTGCCGACGCCCCGGGCAACCTGGACCGCGCCATCGAGCTGCTCGAACAGAGCGTCAAGCGGGATCCGAACTTCGCGCTGTCGCAATCGGCGCTGGGCGATGCCTATCTGCGCCGCTACACGGCGACGAAAGAGAAGGTGTGGCTGGCCAAAGCGGACCAGATGCTGGAGCGGAGCCTGGAGCTGGATCCTGCGCAGGCTCAGGTTCATCTCAACGTGGGGCGGATGTTCCGCGCCACGGGACAAATAGACAAGGCCATCCAAGAGATGCAGAGGGCCGTGGCGCTCGATCCGCTGAACGTGGTGGCCTACACCAACCTGGCCATGGCGTATGTGGATGTGCGGCGCCCGGCGGATGCCGAAAACGCCTATCTACAGGCGGTCCGCATCCGTCCCAGCTACTACCCCGCGTATTCCAATCTGGGCATCTTTTATCTGAATCGCGGGGAGTACGGAAAGGCGATGGAGCCGCTCTCCCTGGTGGTCAAGCTGGCTCCTGATTATGCTCAGGGGCACGCCAATCTCGCCACGCTGTTCTATTACACGGAGCGTTGGGACGAGGCCTTGGCCGAATACGGCAAGTCGCTGACGGTGAGCCCGACGGCGACGGCCTACTCCAACCGCGGCGCCATCTATCACTTTAAAGGCGACTATGAGCATGCCAAGGAAGAGTATCGGCGCGCGCTCGATCTAGATGGCAAGAACCCGCTACTTTGGGGCAATCTGGCAGACGCGTGCGCGCAGATCCCGGGGGACGCCGCCGAGGCGAAGGAGGCGTACCAGCGTGCCATCGCGCTGAGCCGCGAACAACTGGCGGTCAATCCCAACAACGCCGACGTGCTGGGCCGGATGGCGTTCTACCTCGCCAGAACCTCCCACTGCGCCGAGGCCCGCGCGCGCATGCGGGAGTCACTGCGGCTGGCGCCGGACCGCGTACCACTGATTTTCAAGTCCGCTAAAGTAGCGGAGGCTTGCCACGACCGACAATCCGCACTAACATACCTGGAGACCGCAATTCGAAAAGGATATCCGCTTCGGGAGATCGAGCAGGACCCGGATCTCGGGCCACTGCGGCAGAGTCCCGGTTACGCGGCGATGCGGCCCGAGACAGCGACAGACAAAAAACAGGAGTAAGAGAGAATGCCAAACCGACTGCCGGAAGACCGGACCATCCTGGTGAGCGTGGATCCCTACACGCGGGACTTCCGCTACACCAACCAGGCCGACAACACCGACGCCAGCAGCCTGACGCTGATAAACGGCGACCGCCTCATATGGGTGCTGGATTCCGCAATTACCCCGCGGACTTTTCAGATCGATTTCGGCGGGGTCAATCCGTTTGACCTCGGCGAGCCGGTCAGTCTCCGCGGCATCGATTTCGTGGTCTCGCCCTATGTGGACTTTCCGTTGCAATACATCGGAGGACGCCAGTTGAAGTACACGGTTTTGTTGGGCAACGGCTGGCAGGACGATCCCGACGTGGTGCCGTCGCCCGTGGATACGGGGATCAGCTTGACAGTCCAGACGACTGGGAGTCACCCGTCGAACTGCTTGATATCGTGGACCGATGCCAACAAAGTCGATATCCAACTGAACCCGGCGGCCATGACTGCCAACGTCGATCCTTCGACTGGGCTGGCGGGGGTTACCTGGCAATGGGACCCAACCCAGGACAGCCCGCAGCCATTCACGCTGACTTTCGGTGGCAACCCTCCACCGCCTTGGGCTGGCTCGTCACAGGATTCGACGAAGACAGACCCCTCCATCGTGGAATATCTCGGAACCGGGACCGCCACCTTCACACTCTCTACACACAACATCAACGGGGTCCTGAAGTCCCAACCTGGTACTCTGACGATTTCGTGAGCGGTGGCCGGCGGCGGGATCGGGGGTTGGCGCGGGCTAACTAACAACTCGTCGCCGGATACAGCGACGGAAACCACCCGTAATAGCGATGCTGTTCAATAGCCGCTCTCGCGCAGCTTCTCGACGGTAAGGGGAGCCTTCACGTCGAGCTTGCGCAGCAGCTTTTCCACGTGCTTGGCGAGGATGTCGCACTCCAGATTCACGCGCGCGCCGGGGCGATAGCCGGCGAGAGTGGTATTGCGGTAGGTGTGCGGAATGATGGTCACGGAAAGCAGGTTGCCTTCGAGCGAGGCAATCGTCAGGCTGATTCCGTCGATGGCGATGGAGCCCTTGTAAACCAAAAACGGGTCGAGGTCCGCGGGCACGCGCACGCGCAGCCACCAGTTCTCGCCGCCCAGCGCGTCCAGGGAGACAAGCTCGCCGGTGCCATCCACGTGGCCTTGTACGATGTGGCCGCTCAAGCGGCCGGTGGGCGAAAGCGACCGCTCCAGGTTGACTCGAGAACCGGCGCGCAGATCGCCCAGGTTGCTGCGCCGCAGGGTTTCGGGCGCCAGGTCGGCCGAGAAGGAATCGGGGCGGGGCGAGACCGCGGTCAGGCACACGCCATTCACCGCGATGCTCGTGCCTTCGGTCAGGTCCTTCATGACGGTGGAGCAGCGTACTTTCAATCGCGCCCCGGCCGCGCGCGTTTCGACCGCTTCCACGGCGCCCAGCTCTTCAATAATCCCCGTGAACATTCAGGTATCCTTCCACGGCAAACTCGTCCGGCGGGATGGGGTGAATGGTGACTCCATGCACGCGAATGGCGTCCGCGCGGCGGCGGCGTCCAATCCCGCCGGCCAGCGGCAGAGCTTCCAGGCCGCCCAGGATCTTGGGACCGTAGTAGAAAAAAATGCGGTCCACGCACCCGCTCTCGAGCGCCGTCCAGTTCAGCTTGCTGCCGGCTTCGATCATCAGCGACAGGTAGCGCTCGGCGCCGAGCCATCGGATGGCGCCGCGCAGGTCGGCGCGCCCGCCGGGGCCGTCGAAGACCAGCACGCGGATTCCGCGGGCTTCCAGCGTTTTGCGCCGCTCTCCGGAGGAGGCCGAGGTAGTCACCACGACGAGATCGCCCGCCACGCCGCGGGCCATTTGGGAATCCAGCGGCAGACGCAACTGCGAATCCATCACGATGCGCAGCAGCGGACGGCAGCGCGGGAGATCCAGGCGATCGGTGAGCAGCGGGTCGTCGGCCAGCACGGTGCCGATGCCGGTCAGGATGGCGTCGTGATCGTGGCGCAATCCCTGAACGTGGGCGCGGGAGCGCTCGCTGGTAATCCAGCCGCGGTTGTCGTCGGGCGCCGAGATCTTGCCGTCGAGCGTGATGGCGGTCTTCAACGTGACCAGTGGGCGGCCGGTGCGTATGAAATGCAGGAACGGCTCGTTGAGTTTGGCGGCCTCGGCGGCGAATTCGGCGGCGATCTCGACCTCCACTCCCGCGGCGCGCAGCTTGCGAAAGCCTTCGCCGGCCACCAGCGGGTTGGGATCCTCGATGGGCGCCACCACGCGCGCGATGCCGGCCTGGATCAGGACATCGGCACACGGCGGGGTGCGGCCCTGGTGCGAGCAGGGCTCCAGGTTGAGATAGAGGGTGGCGCCGCGGGCCAGTCCGCCCGCCTGCGCCACCGCGATCGCTTCGGCGTGCTGCACGCCGGCCCAAGTGTGGAAGCCGCGTCCCACCACCTGGCCGTCGCGCACCACTACGGCGCCCACCATGGGGTTCGGGCTGGCCAACGACCGGCCCTGCCGCGCCAGGTCGAGGGCTTCGCGCATGAATGCGGGGCTCATTTTTCGAAGAGCGATTGGATGAACTTTTCCGAGTCGAACGGCAGCAAGTCGTCCACCTTCTCGCCGATCCCCACGTAGCGGATGGGCAGATTGAGCTCGTGGGCGATGGCCACCACGATGCCGCCCTTGGCGGTTCCGTCGAGCTTGGTGAGCACGATGCCCGTCACGCCCGAGGTCTCGGTAAATTTGCGCGCCTGTTCGAGGCCGTTCTGGCCGGTGGTCGCGTCCAGCACCAGCAGCACCTCGTGCGGCGCGTCGGGGATCACTTTCTTGGCGGTGCGGTCCATCTTCTGCAGCTCCGCCATGAGGTTCTCCTTGGTTTGCAGACGGCCCGCGGTGTCCACGATCACGTAGTCCACTCCGCGGGCGCGGGCGGCGGTGAGAGCGTCGAACAGCACGGCGCTGGGATCGCTGCCAGGACTCTGGCGAATAACCTGGGTGCCGGTGCGCGCGCCCCAGATTTCGAGCTGCTCGATGGCCGCGGCGCGAAACGTGTCGGCGGCGCAGAGCAGCACGGATCGCTGCTCGTTCTTGAAACGGCTGGCGAGCTTGCCGATGGTAGTGGTCTTGCCCGAGCCGTTGACCCCGATCACCAGGATGACGGCCGGCGGGACGGCCACGCGCGCGGGCGCCCGCTCGCTGGCCTCGAGGATTTCGAGCAGGTGCTCGCGGATGAGTCCGCGCAGCTCCACGGCGTCGTTCACCTGGTGGCGTTCCACGCGCTGGCGGATGCGTTCCAGAATTTCGCCGGTGGTGCGGACTCCGATGTCGGCCGAGATGAGAGTGAATTCCAGCTCGTCGAGCAGGTCCTGGTCGATCTCCTTCTTGCCCTGGATGGCGTCTTCGAGGGCGGAGACCAGGCCGGCGCGGGTCTTCTGCACGCCGCTCTTGAGTTTCTCGAGAAGGGTGGGCTCTTGCTCGACGGAGCCGAATAAGGTTTGAATCATTTTGCATCTATTTTAGCGGGGGCTGGGGGTCGGGGGCCAGCCCCGGCGTGGGGCAGAATGCGTGATCACCACGAACTGGGTCTGGCCGGACCTCTCGTGCAGCAGCCTGGTCAGGCGGCCGATGTTGGCCTGGTCGAGCGGCGCGTCCACCTCGTCCATCACGCGGAAGGGGCTCGGCTGGTAACGGAAAATCGCCATCGGCAGGGCCACCACCGCCAGGGCCTTCTCGCCGCCCGAGAGCAGCAGCACGTTTTGCAGCCGCTTGCCGGGAGGCGAGCACACGATCTCGATGCCCGATTCGGCCAGGTTCTCCTGGTCGCTAACCCGCATCTCGCCCGTGCCCCCGCCGAGTCGATGTCCTGAATGGTCTCGGTATCTCGAATCGAATCGATCAGCTCCTGCCGCTGGGCGCTCAGGAACTCCCGGCGCGCAGACGACGGCGGGCTTTCGCCGCGACTTGAACCGGCTGAGCCCGGACGACCGGGCAAGCGTGCTGGAAACCCTCCGCCGTAGCTATGTGCTGCGAGTCAGCCCGCGCAGCTTTTTTGCCAGAGCGCAGCGTCCGCTTCCAATTCACCTAAAGGGTGGCCTCAGCTCGTCCCTCTACTCGCTGCGCGCCGGACGCGACATCCGTCTGATCGCGGCGGTCGATGACGACCCGGTTTTCGGACAAACCTTGGTGACTCTCTTTCGTGCGGTCCGGCACGACCAAGTGGAGCGCAGCTATCGCTCGATCGCGCATCTGCTCTACGGCAATCAGATCGAAAGGAAGGAACTACGGAGCACCTGCAATATGAGGATGGCCAGATCCACCTGAAAGACATCGTCGAGGGCCAGAAACACGACGATGTCCTGCGGGAGATCGAGGCAAAAAAGATTCGGGTGTGGCTACTTTAGGAGGGCGCACAACTGGCTCAGATTCAGTCACCTCACCGGAAGAGAAGGAGCGTCGGGGCCTGGAAAAAGGCGGGATATGAAAATATCCCAGGCATTCGCTTCGGGAATCAGACCTGAGCGCTTCAGCGGAAGCGCATCCGGGAACCGGTCCTGGGATCACCGGCGACTCCGCCCTGGGCTCTGCTCGCTACCATGTTGGAACAATTCTACAAGGAAATGTTCTGCATAGACAACAATACTGTTCACTTAACTTCGTGGCGCAGGCTGTCGAGCCTGCTGAGCCGAGATTCATCTCGGCTTTTCTTGCCGCGCTCGACCAGAGATAGTCTTCCGCGTTGGCCACGAGTCCGGCTTT
>Ga0116223_10002694_pt1 | contig 16526 bp, 17 predicted proteins | sample Sb_taG_3_FD_90092 | JGI IMG/M metagenome (GOLD analysis project Ga0116223, IMG submission 90092) | Peat soil microbial communities from Weissenstadt, Germany - Sb_50d_a_PC metaG | ecosystem: Environmental > Terrestrial > Soil > Wetlands > Peat | place: Germany: Weissenstadt | collected 2010-09-21 | reverse complement strand
GCTACGGCGCAGTTGCTGACCAGCTACGTCTCCATGATCAGCGGCCCCGTGCCCAACACCGACGGAACGCCCAAGCAACTGCACATCATCCTGATGGACAACCGACGGACCGAGATGTCGCAGGACCCGAAGTTCAAGCAGGCTATGCAGTGCATCCGCTGTGCCTCGTGCCTGAACGTCTGTCCGGTCTTCCGTCTCGTAGGCGGGCACGTGTTCGGCAAGGTCTATACCGGCGGAATCGGCACCATTCTCACCGCCTGGTTCGACGCGCTCAAGGCGTCGGACGACATCCAGAGCCTGTGCATTCAATGCGGCAACTGCACCGAAGTGTGTCCCGGCAAGATCGATATACCGGGATTGATTCTCGAACTGCGACGCCGCCTCGCGGTTGAGAACGGACAGCCCCTGGCGCAAAAAGCGATCTTCTCGGTGGTCAACAACCGCCGGCTCTTCCACTCGATGCTGCGCGCGGCGTCGGTGATGCAGAAACCGCTCCAGAGAGACGGCTTCATTCGTCATCTCCCCTTTTTCCTTTCGGAGATGACGGAATTCCGCAGCCTTCCCGCGATCGCCGAAGCGCCATTCCGAGACACGTTCAAGAAGATCCAGCAACCTGCGGGCGATGGCAAAGAGAAGATTGCGTTCTACGCGGGTTGCTTGATCGACTTCGCTTATCCCGAGATGGGCGAATCGCTGGTGAAGATATTGAACAAAGCGGGCATCGAGGTCGTGTTTCCCGAAGGCCAAACCTGTTGCGGCGCGCCCGCGCGTTATAGCGGAGCCTATGAGGTCGCCGCGCAGAATGCGAACGACAACATCAACGCCTTGCTGGCTGACGATGTCACCTATGTTGTGTCGGCATGCCCCACTTGCACGGTTGCGTTGAAGCACGAGTTCATAAGCACATTCGAAAGCCTCGGACACACGGGTTCGCTGCCGCGGGCACGCGAGTTAGCCGACAAGGTCATCGACTTCTCCAGCTTAGTCAAGAAACTGGTGGATGAAGGCCGGTTGAAGTTTAAAGAAGGGCAGCAACTGGGAAAGATTACGTATCACGACTCATGCCATCTGAAGCGCACGCTAAAGGTCAGCCAACAACCGCGAGAATTGCTCACTCAGGCGGGGTACGAAGTGGCGGAAATGTACGAAGCGGATATGTGCTGCGGCATGGGCGGGTCGTACTCCCTCAAGCTGCCGGAGATTTCGGCGCCCATCCTCGAGCGCAAGCTGACCAACATCAAGAACAGCGGCGCGCTGCTCGCGGTAATGGATTGTCCCGGTTGTGTCATGCAGATCCGCGGCGGCCTGGACAAGCAGAACTCAACCATAAAGGTCGCACACACGGTGCAGCGATTGGCGGACGAGCTGGAATAAACCGAACAGGTTAGACGCCACCCCGCCGCGGCGGTCGGTCGGTTTTTATTCGGTGGAACCAAGAACGGCGGCGGCCGCAGCAGCTCCCCTACAGATTTCTTCGGAGGAAATCAGGCAGTCATTTTCGTGTGCATTTTTCATGACTAGACACTGCTGCTACGGACCGGGGCATCTGCACACCATAAGTCTGAAACTGCGCGACATGAACCAGCTCTTCAATTCGATTTACCTTCTTCCTTCATTGAAAAGGATCTCGACGACGACGTCACTTCTTGTTTGGCGACCCATCCGGGTACGATTGCATGGATGGTGGAAGGTCGGAATCGCTGCGGAACACGTTGCAGCCAATGCTGATTATCTTTGGCGGGAGTAGCCGGCGACGCTGTCCGTGCTGTGTGTGACGAATTCTGCTTGCCTCGGAGGTCACAATCGAGCTTACTACTCTGTATGTTTTATTCATCGTATTTATCGCCACCCTGATTCGATCAGCATTCGGCTTTGGCGAGGCGCTAGTCGCCGTTCCACTGCTCGCCTTCTGTATTCCGCTGGGCGTCGCCTCCCCACTCGCAGTGCTGGTGTCGATTACCGTCGCTGGCATAGTCGTCGTGCGGGACTGGAAGAAGATCCACCTGGGTAGCGCGGGCTGGCTGGTACTATCCAGCCTTTTCGGAATTCCCTTGGGTCTTCTGCTTCTGACGAGTAGTCATCAAAGGGTTGTGAAGGCCGCCCTGGCAGTGATCATCATGACCTTCTGCGCCTACGCCTTGATAGGCCGCACACCGCTGGAACTACGACGCGACAGTCGAGGGTGGCTTTTAGCCTGCGGATTCTGTGCCGGCGTACTTGGCGGAGCTTACGGAATGAATGGCCCGCCGCTCGTTGTTTACGGAGCCATGCGAAGGTGGTCAGCGCAGCACTTCCGGGCCACGCTTCAAGGATATTTTCTACCCGCCAGTGTCATTGGTATGGGTGGGTATTGGTTGGCCGGACTCTGGACTCCGACTGTAACACACTATTATCTGCTCTCACTGCCCGTCACTCTACTTGGCGTGTTCCTTGGCAGAGTGGTCAATCATCGCCTTCGCGGAGAGATCTTTTTTAAGCACCTCTACTTCGCATTGGCAAGCATCGGAGCGCTCTTGTTGGTTCAGGCAATAACGGGCCGACTCTGAGCGCACGTCGCCGCTGTCAAAGTTACCCTCGCGCAGCCCCATGGATGCCCCCCTAAACGAAAATTGTAGTCCTTCGCTCAGTGTGGTCGGCTACAAGATAGTCGGCTTTGAACCCTGGAGCAGGGACAGAATCCCGTCCCGAGCTCGCACCTATCTCTCGGCGCATCCGTTAAAGTTTTGATTTGGGCGTTTATCATTACTCTCTTGGTTTACATAAAGACGATTGCGTTCTCGTATATCACGACGCCAAACATGTGGTTCTCGCCGCGAAATTCCGTGCACGTAGGGTAGTCCTTGTTTCTGCCAACTTCGGGCGATGTGATCTCTAGCAGGCTGCGGAAAACGGGGCGGCGCGAGGTTAGACGCGGCCCAGTTTCGTGATTCTGTGAGTCAAGGAAGGTTTTGGCTATATCCGCTGGTGGCCCGCGGATCGTGTGTCTGGCCCGCAAACACACTCCGACCTTGGCTTATATCGCTGGCATCGCCAGATTCCGCATGCGGACCAGATTATAGGCTGCTGCTGTGAACAACACGCATCTGTCCCTCACCCGCCGCGGCTGCGACACAGAATTATGCCATGGTTCATTCTAGCTGGACTTGGAGTCTACCTGGCGCCTGGTCATTATGACCTGGGTTGTTCGTCCTCTCCTCGGGCGCGATTTGGCCTGGAAGCAGGAAACCGTTGATCGGTGCGAGTTTTCGCTTTTACTCGCCTACGCCCACGATCACAGGCGTTCCACGCGGAGATTCATGCGAGCCGCTCTCGGGTTCGAGCGTAACCGCAAAGTTCTTGGCCTCCTCGCCTTCCGGCAACGGAGGATTCACGACCGTCGCGCTGCCACGGGCATCGGGCTTGAACAAGCCTGCCGCAACGGGCGCAGCGCCGTTGGCAGGAAACAACCACAGTTCGTAGATTTTATCCGCGGGCAGAGGCGGCAAATTGCTGGCGAAGAAAATCAGGTTGCGGTTGCGACGCTGGTAGATCGCCTTACCTCGCGGCTGCGGCTTGCTGCCCGAGGCGACCAGTTCGATCTTCTGTGCCTCTGGATCCAGCAGCGTCGCCACGACTTCGTTTGCTTGTTCGAGCTTACTTCCCTGGTCGGTGAACTGCTCTCGTGGCGAAGCCACGTCCTGTTGCAGAGTCGAATTTTGGCGTAGCAGACCGATGCAGAGGAGAGTCAGGGCTGCCGCCGCTGCCCAGCCAAGAGCGGGCCACCAGGAACGTTGCCGGCGTGGAAACGCGGGCGCGGCCTGCGCCACCGGAAGGCGCGGCTCGTTGGCGATGGCCGACAGCAGCCGTTGCCGCGCACGCGCAGGTGGCTTGGGCCCCGCGGTCGTCAGCGCGAGCAGGCTGAGGTCACCGCGCAGCAATTCCAATTCGCGGATGCAAGAGGCGCAACCCTCCAAATGCCTTTCGAGCGCTTGGCGCTCCGCGCCATCGAGCGATCCGAGCGCGTAGAGCGCAAGGTCCTCCGCGAATTCTTCGTGCACGCTCATGTCGCCAACACTTTTCGCAGCGAGAGTAATCCGGCGCGAATCCTGGTTTTAATTGTGCCGAGGGGCTCGCCGGTTTTTTCGGCGATCTCGGAATGAGGCAATCCTTCGAAGTAGGCCATTTCGAGCGCAGACCGTTGCGGTGCGGGCATCGCCTGCAGCGCCCCGCGAACCCTATCCATGGTGCGCGATCGGTCTGCTTCGCTGGCGAGGTCGTGCTCGATAGGAACTACCGCGTCTTCAATATCGTTTTCCGGACGACGGCGGCGCAGGGCGTCGATCGCCCGGTTGCGCGCTATCACTGCCAGCCATGCGGCCAGCTTGCCGCGGCTCGCGTCAAAAGCTCCGGGATTGCGCCAAAGCTGCATGAAGATATCCTGCAATACGTCCTCGGCCGCGCCGGTATCCTGCAGGACGCGTAGCGCCACCGAATACACGATGGACGAATAGCGATCATAAAGCCCCGTCATGGCGCCCTGATCGCCAGATCGGATCGCCATCACCAGCGCCAGGTCAGACGTCATCGCGTTGGTGTCCGCGCTCGGCACGCCGATCCTCATCCTCCTGAAGTACGTCTCAGAATCCGCTTTGGTTTCCTGTAAGCCCGGGCTGGTATAGCCCGCGGTTTGTGGCTCAACGAAGATAGCAGTCTAGGCCGGCCGGAAACAAGGGCCTCGTCCAGCAGAATAGAAAAGGCCGGATGGCAAACATCCGGCCTTCCTCGACTTGAAGCCTTGCTGAAACAACTGACGCCAAGCGGAAGGTCAGGCAACACGTTAGTTGGGCATGACCACCGAATCGATAACATGGATCACACCATTGGACTGGAAAACGTTCGGGATAGTCACGAGAGCAGTGCCGCCCACAGCTTGCCACCTTCCACGGTCGTGAGTTCCGCCTTACCGTGACCCGCTTTGATTTGCTTCTTGAGCTCGGATGCGCTCAGCCTTCCCGAAACTACGTGATAGGTGAGCACCTTGGTCAACGTGGTTTTATTTTCCGGCTTCAAGAGCGTGTCCACCGTGCCGGCAGGGAGCTTGGCAAAAGCTTCGTTGGTGGGTGCAAAAACTGTGAACGGTCCAGGACCTTCGAGCGTTTCGACCAAACCAGCGGCCTTCACTTTAGCCACAAGAGTCGTGTGATCGGCGGAATTCACCGCGTTCTCAACGATGTTCTTGGTGGGATACATCTCTTAGCCACAAACAACCGGATTCTTCATTCCGGCCACTGCTGAAGTTACTGCGATTGCAATTACCGCCATCAGAACTGCAAATTTCTTGTTCATTGTCTCTCATCCTTTCAGGATTAAATTTTGATCTCACCTACAAGTACGGATTGTTCTGAATTCGGATTCACCGGATTGCTACGGGCCGAACGCAATCCGTTTTCTCGTTGGGTGCGTTCGCAGGAGGTGAGCCTTGGGTTCAAGGAATAAACATGGGATAGGTTGTGTTCGGAGAGCCACATCGGGGTGAAAGGAACGAAACGTGAACCCCATCCAAACTGACGAAATAGGGGGCAACGGATTCATGGATGACGCAAATTATTGCGGCCTGCACGAAGGCAAAGATCAGGCAAGAAAATCGGATGCCAGAAATCCGATTTGCGTTCCTGCCCGTATTTCACAATGTAGGCGGGTCGGTGGTAAACGCTCCGGAAAGCGCCGGGCACTAGCGGAAATCTCGCGACGCACGGCGTTAACCAAGATCAATCCGTTATTTGCAACCCAATGAGGCTGGAATGGCCAAGTGGCTGCTAGTTCTTCTGATCCTTTGTGCCGCATCAGCATGGTCTCAGACTGCGCCTTTTGAATCCGTCGAGTTGAACCGCCTCGGCCTTACATCGGAGACGGACAAGCAGACTCAGACACTGCAAGATCGTGTGAAGGAAGCGCCGGGCGATTACGCAGGATATGACGGGTTAGGATCCGCCTTCTTGCAGAAGGCCAGAGAGACCGGCGACATCGCTTATTATGGCCTGGCCGAGCAAACGCTCAAGAAGGCGCTTGCTCTGGCGCCGCAAGACTTCCGAGCCGCAGATCCTCTAGTTCACCTGGCATTGGTGTATATGGGCGAGCATCGCTTCTCGGACGCCCTCGCCTATGCACAAAAGGCGATCGGCACAGGCTCCGGAAATCTGGCGGCTTTCGCCATCGAAGGGGACGCTTACACCGATATGGGCGATTACGACGAGGCAGCAACGTCCTATAACATCGTGCAATCTCTTGGGCGGGCGATCTCATCTCCCTTGGCGCTCGCATACCTGAGCGACAGTCGCATGGGATATCTGTGCTACCTGCGTGGAGACTCCGCGGAAGCCATCCGGCTGATGAAGAGTGCCATCGCGGCCGCGCTTCAAACCAACGTTCCCCGAGAAAATCTCGCATGGCTCTATTTCGAATTAGGCGAGCGCTACTTTCAAATCGGCGACCTGAGGAATGCCGATTTGTCGTATCAGTCAGGCATAACCGCCGATCCCAATCACTATCGCTCCCTGGCCGGTCTGGCGAAAGTTCGGGCTGCGCAAGGGAAACTTGAAGAATCCATTCAGCTCTATCAACGCTCGATCGCCATCATTCCGTTTCCTGTCTACGTCGCTGAGTTGGGCGACGTTTACAAGAAAGCGGGACGGGTGGACCAAGCTCAGCAGCAGTATGACCTGGTCGAGTACATCGGACACCTCAGCAAGTTAAACCAAGTGCTGGCAAATCGGGAACTGGCCCTGTTCTATGCAGATCAAGGGATCAAGCTGCTTGAGGCCCTGGAGCTTGCGCGTAAAGAACTTGAAGTCCGACACGACATTTACACATGGGATACCTTGGCGTGGGTCCTGTACAGGAATGGCCGATTTCAGGAAGCGGCGGAAGCGATAAACAAAGGTCTTGGTTTGCATACCAACGATTCGCTGCTCCTGTTTCACGCCGGCATGATCTACCACAGCTTGGCTAAGGATTCTGATGCAGAAGACTTCCTGAGTCGTGCGTTGACAACCAACCCTCATTTCCACGTTCTTCACACTGAAGTTGCGAACCGAACTTTAGAAGACATCGCCCAATCGCATAACCGGGATTGAGGTCAAGCAATGCACAACGATAACGATAAGAGCAATCATCGTCGGCCGGGAATCGTTTTGCTGCTGATTGTGCTGATTTTGGGCTCCGCGAAATCCTTTGCCCATCCGATGGGAAATTTCAGCGTCAATCATTATTCGAAGATCGAGATCGGCCAACGGTCGGTTGAGATCCTGTATCTGGTCGATATGGCTGAAATTCCGACTTTTCAGGAGATTCGACAGTTCGACATTACTCCCACGGCTGACGACCCCAGCGCCTCCCGCTACCTCGACAGGCACGAGCAACTGTTGAAGGAAGGAATCTCCTTGGAAAACGATGGCCAATCTGTCCGGTTAGATACTATATCTCGCCAGGTGGCATTTGCCGACGGCGCCGGCGGTCTGCCTACGATGAAAATCGGATTCGTGTTGCGAGGCAAGCTTGATGGCACCGCGGGCGCTCACAAACTCTCCTACTTCGATAACAACTTTCCAGAGCGGGCAGATTGGAAGGAAATTGTGGTTCTCGGCGACGGAGTTTTGATTCTGGACAGCTCCGCTCCCGGCACCGATCGCAGCCAGGAACTGACCAACTACTCCAGCGATGTGTTGAACAGCCCCCCACAGCAACTATCAGCTCAGGTCGGCTTCCGGGCTTCACTCTCTGAAACAGAGAGAAGTGTTTCAGCGGCGGTAATTGGCACTTCTTCCAACCGGTCGATTCCTCAAGGAACAAACACGGCACATCGGGCACCCGCACCTCCACCCACACATCAAACACAGAACCGATCGTCGGGTGCAATTACTTCGTCTGACCTGAAGGACGCGCAATCTTCGTGCAATAACGGCGTTTCACCCGCCGTCGCTCCGCTGTCACTCGCAGCCCACGCGCAGAATACGCCGCGCAGTCGTTTTACTGAGCTAATCTCGACGCAAGGTAAGTTGAGCTTCTGGGTATTGTTTTCGGCCGCTTTGATCGCAGCAGGTTTGGGCGCGCTTCATGCGCTGGAGCCGGGACACGGCAAAACCATCGTTGCTGCCTGCCTTGTAGGTTCACGCGGCACGGCAAGACATGTGGTGTTGCTGGGAATCGTCGTCACCGCTGCACACACGGCGGGGGTATATCTGTTAGGGGCCTTGACTCTCTATGCATCGCGGTACATAGTTCCCGAGCAGCTCTATCCATGGCTTGGAGCGATTTCCGGTCTGAGCGTTGCCGGACTCGGCATTTTCATTTTCCTCAGACACTGGACCGGAGAAACCGGAGAGCATGCACATGCCCCGGGAGAGCAAGATTCGCACTGGTTTCTTTCGATGTTCAAGCAACCTACGCCCAACCAAGCTGCGCCCACGGAACTAGCGAATCGCGCGGCGATGTCTGCCGATTCGAAACCAATCGAGCGTGCGCTGTCATTGCGTGAACTCTGCATGCTTGGCATCACGGGAGGAATCGTGCCTTGTCCGGCGGCGCTGGTCGTGCTGCTCAGTGCTTTCTCGCTTCATCGGATAGGGTTCGGATTATTCTTGATCACCGCATTCAGTTTGGGACTGGCAGTTGTGCTGGTGGCGGTTGGCCTAACAATGGTCTATGCCAAACGCGTGATGTCTTCCCGTGCGCGCGCCGGCAACACTGCCCTCCGCTATCTCCCCTTTTTGTCATCTGGATTCATGGTCGTGCTGGGTGCGGGAATAACGGCATCTGCTGTCGCATCAGTTCACATCTGGCAAAGCGCTCTCTCCACCGACAAATTGGTTCCGTTCGCGACAGTAATTCTGCTGGGACTGTTTCTGGGGATGCGTCATTCCACCGACCCCGACCATGTGGTTGCAGTGTCCACGATTGTAAGCCGCCAGGGATCCAAACGAGTGCAGCGTCTGTGTAAGGCGATCAGCGAGATGACCCGACGGAGTCAAACCCAGCAGAGTGCGGAAACGCTGGTAGGTGCACTCAACCGGAAGATTAATGGTTGGGCTAACTACTTCTGCTTGGGTCCGGTCAGTAAAGCCTACCGAGCGGTGGAGCAACATGCCTGTCGGCGGCTTCGCCAGTGGCTGTGTGTCCAACACAAAGAGCGGGCCGGAGGGAATACGCGGTTTCCCCAGAAGGTCCTGCATCACAAGTTTGGCTTGGTTCGACTTACAGCTCGGACCCGCAGTTTTCCGTGGGCGAACGCGTGATCCTTTCTCCGAGAGCTGGATGCGTTAACTGCGCCTGTCCGGTTCGATAAGCGGGGGTGTGGAAACGTGGCATGGTGAGGCTATTGAGGCACCGGCAAACGAAAGGGCCGGACTCGGCTAGGCCGCACCTCAACCGTCGCGCCACCCCTCGACTTCACTTCACAACCCCTCAATGAGCGCGATCGCGATATAACGCCAGTTGACCAGGAGCTTCCGCAGAAACGTCTTAGGTCCAATTTGCGAGTGATAGGATTGATTCATGCCAAAAACACTGATGCAGTCTGTAGTTAGCCGAAGTTTGACTCAATCTTGGTTTGGCGCTTTGACCGTTTTGTCCGCTCCACCAAACACCTCTTACTCGTACTGGAGGAGTTTCGGTCGCTCGGTGTCCAGTTCATCAGCTACCAAGAAAACATCGACACCAGCAGCCCGTTGGGGCAGGCACTTTTCACAATTGTGTCGGCTGTCGCTTAACTGGAGCGTGACCTGATCCGGGAGCCGGTGAGCGGCGGGATACGGAATGCGCAGGCCTGTGGCAAACAACTTGGCCGTCCGCGTCGGATCGTAAACGCTGACGAGGTTCAACAGCAGTCGCACACTTGTAGAACTCCTGCCTCAGAACAGCCTCATCTGACGACGCAATTCGGAAGCCCCAACGAGGTTTGATGGAAGCGAGAACGATATTCTTTGGTTGGCATTCCTGCTTCCAACCATCACCGATGACCTTAAGCAAATGCTCTCGCTGATCATCACGGTGCTGCGCCGCGCTCATCTGCTGCCCACCCAGCCATTCCCTGAACTCTAGCCCTATTGTTCCTGCTGGACTTTGGGCAATGAAATCGGGTGGGTCATCTGGGTTGTGGACCCACGACAGAGCGTTCCCGGCGAAATCCGGGAATCTGCGTTCCAGATCGTTGAGGATTGGTTGCTCTCGATTGAGATGACTCGAAGTTGCCGTTGTCATACAACGGACCTTTCCTGTTCACTCCATTGTCCGTCGAAGAATCCCTCCCTCTCCGCGACCGGCTGTCGATATCCAACTCGAAATTGCAGACAGCGCCCATCGAGTCGCAATGCCCTGTCATCATGGTTCCCGTGCATGACCGCTGGGGAGTCACAAAGGCTGCCAGCGCCTCTGAAACGCCCGAGCCGAACTGAACCTCCTCAAATCCCCGCAGAACGGGCTTCCTGAAAGGCATCCGAACCCAGCCACCAAGTGGTAGGGTGGCGGGTCAATTCTTGGTTGTCTTCTTCGGGACGTAGTCGAAGAACTTTCGCCGGTGCCGGCAGGCGGCAGGAGCGGGTGTACAATGTCTGCCGGTTTCGATCCCACCGTTTTCCGGCACCAACAAGAGGAAACCCTATGACAACGCTCCATGACGCCCAGAGCCGCAGAAGGTTCTTGAAATCATCTGCCGTCCTCACCACAGTCCGACGAACAACTATTGCAAGTGGTTCCACGTTTGTGAGCACGAGTCGAACCGCAATGGACAGATTAAGTTGCTGGCTGAGCGCCTTCCTGGAGCGAAGGCCGACAGCGAATAGTCGACTCGCGGCTGCTGATCGGATTGGCGTCAACCATGAAATTCTTGCGCGGCGAGGCGAAGCACATGGTTAACCCAACGTCTCCGGGACCGTCCGAATTATCGAGGAGAACCACTGTGATCAAGCATGTTCCGCGGTTGCTTGCAATCCTTCTGCTCACCACTCTGGGCTGGACGCAAAGTGCTCAGATCGTCCCTAACGAAAATCTGGCAGTGGAAGGTGTGCCTCCGATCCCAAGTTCGCTCGCGGCGAGCGTGGAACGCTACAGCAATTACCGCGGCGCCAGCTTGGCGAGCTGGCATCCGGAGCGGCGGGAGATGCTGATCTCGACGCGCTTTGCCGATGTGCCGCAGATTCATCTGGTGAAGATGCCGGGCGGCGATCGCAGCCAGTTGACCTTTTATCCAGATCCTGTGACTGCGGCTCAATTCAATCCGAAGAGAGGCGCCTTCTTCGTTTTCAGCAAGGATGTTGGCGGCGGAGAGTTTTATCAACTTTATCGATATGACATAGACAGCGGTGATGTCACGCTGTTGACTGACGGGAAATCGCGCAATGTCGGAATGGTGTGGGCACACAGCGGCGAGAGGATCACCTACGGCTCGACGAGGCGCGATGGCAATGACGTGGACATTTGGGTGATGGATCCAGCCGATCCGAAGAGCGATCACATGCTGGCCAAGCTCGACGGTGGAGGCTGGCAACCGTTGGATTGGTCTCCGGATGGGCAGAAACTTCTGGTCCTGAACGAAGTTTCTGCCGAAGAGAGTTATCTCTGGTTGATGGATGCGAACTCGGGGGAAAAGACGCTGCTCACGGCGAAGGGCGACGTAAAGGTGCACTATAAGGGTGGAAAGTTCAGCAAGGATGGCAAGGGGATCTATACCACGACCGACAAAGATTCTGAGTTTCATCGGCTGGCCTACATCGACTTGACAACGAAGCAGCATACCTACCTGACCAGCAACATTCCTTGGGACGGAGACGAGTTCGACCTTTCCGATAACGGCAAGATGATTGCGTTCGTAACCAACCAAGACGGCTTCGGCGTGCTGCACTTGCTCGACACCACGACAAGAAAAGAGAGGTCCGTGCCCGAGCTACCCAAAGGGATCATCTCTGGCGTGGCCTGGGACAAGAACAACCGCGACTTGGGATTCGATTTGTCTTCGGCGCGCTCCAGTTCTGATGTCTACTCGCTGGACGTAGAAACCGGGAAAGTTGAGCGGTGGACATTCAGCGAAACCGGCGGGCTAAATACAGCCAACCTCCCGGAGCCTGAGCTTATCCATTGGAAGAGTTGGGATGGCCGCATGATCAGCGGTTTTCTCTACCGGCCGCCGGCGAAGTTTACGGGGAAACGGCCGGTGATCGTGAATATTCACGGCGGTCCTGAGGGGCAATTCCGGCCGGGATTCCTGGGCCGCAGCAATTATTGGCTCAACGAGCTTGGCATCGCGGTGATTTTCCCCAACGTGCGGGGCTCGACCGGGTACGGCAAGACCTTTCTTTCGCTCGATAACGGCTTCTTGCGCGAGGGGTCGTACGAGGATATCGGCACGCTGCTGGATTGGATTCAGCAGCAGCCTGATCTGGACTCCAGCCGGGTGATGATCACGGGCGGCAGTTACGGCGGATTCATGACCCTGGCCGTCGCAACGAATTACAACGACCGCATCTGCTGCTCGGTGGACGTGGTGGGGCCGTCGAATCTGGTCACGTTTTTGGAGCATACATCTGGGTATCGCCAGGATCTGCGCCGTGTGGAGTATGGGGATGAGCGCGACCCCAAGATGCGTGAGTTTCTGGAACGGATTGCGCCTTACAACAAAGCCAAGAACATTGCCAAGCCATTATTCGTGATCGCGGGGAAGAACGACCCGCGGGTTCCCGCCAGTGAGTCGGAGCAGATGGTGCAGATCGTGCGGCAGAACGGGACTCCCGTGTGGTGGTTGCTGGGCAAGAACGAAGGGCACGGCTTCCGCAAGAAGCAGAACGTCGACTACCAGTTCTACGCCACGGTGATGTTCGTGAAGGAGTATCTCTTGAAGTAGAGCGGAAGGATGACCGAAAACTCAGTTGTAGTTGGCCAACACTTTTTCAACGCAGGAGTCCGCTGTCGAGGCCGCAATCCAAGCCGGGCGGCAGAAGATCTAGTTTGGTTTCGAGCGGGGATCGGTGGTTGTGAACACTGAGCCCGCTTTTCCAGAAAATGGCCCCTTAGCGTGTGAACGCGATTCTATTTCGAAATGCGAAAACCGGTACTAGTGGCATTTCGCCTCACTCTTTCCGGCGGCACATGATGGAAGCTTCTTCGAGAACGCTATCTTCGGACAGTCACACGGACAAGCCTACCTCCGAGGGTTTGCCACGGTTTTGTGCGGGGTGTTCGCGGATAACACAGTTTCGTACTGAACTCAACGAACAACTGCCTGAGTGCAGTTGCTCAGGCGATTGCGGGGGCGCTACGGAGCAAAGGCAAGTTGTACAGGGTAGGTGAGGATGAGTTCTGTGTGATGCTGCCGAATTTTTCAAATCCCGAGGCAGCCCCCGCTGCTGAGCGGGTGAGAGCTTCCATCGATGCCTTGAAGGCTTTCGGTGGGAAGGTTAAGGTGACGGCAAGCATAGGCCTCGTCGCCTCAGATAGGAATGGGCCGTCGACGCCGGAAGCGTTGGTCAAAGCTGCCGACGAAGCCATGTACGTTGCAAAATTCACGACCAAGAACCGGGTTTGTTTGTGGCCGCCGAATGCAAGCGAATCTGCGCTGGCAGAGACAAATCGCAAGAAAATCGGGGGCCGTTAAGGTGAACCAGACGTCTTGCAATTTTGATCTCACGTCTGATTTGGAGGTGAGTTTCGTGCTAGGATTTCCCAGTAAAACATGTGCCGAAATCGCCCCAGATCGCCCGACAACGTCCCGAAGCCATCTTCGTGGAATTGGCAGGGACGAGCCGTAAGCCCGCATCAGCATTGAAGGTCTCTAACATTGATGGTATTTTCAAAGCGCCCTTGGAACGGGAGGATTTAATTCCTTCGCTCGGAGGCGGTATCAGCAAGGTCCTGTCAAGTTCGTCAAAGACAAATTCATTGGACGGATGAGGTGTCCAGAATTCGTTAATTCTGTACCCATCGAATAAGGTCAGTCAAAATGAAAGCTCTTGTAAAAAGTAAGCGGAGTTGTGGCCTTTGGCTCGAAGAAGTTCCCGAACCGGAGATTGGCATCAATGACGTCAAAGTCCGCGTGCTTCTGACCGGGATCTGCGGCACCGACCTTCATATTTACGAATGGGATGACTGGGCCCAATCAACCATTCCGGTCCCGATGGTCATCGGCCACGAATTTGTGGGCGAGATCGTCGCGGTCGGCTCGAATGTAGCGGACTTCCGGGTCGGAGAACTGGTCAGCGGCGAGGGTCACGTGGTGTGTGGCCGCTGCCGCAACTGCCTAGCCGGACGGCGCCACCTTTGTGCTCACACCCAAGGCGTCGGCGTAAACCGCCCCGGAGCGTTTGCGGAATACATCGTGCTCCCTATGTCGAACATCTGGAAGCACAGCGAGGGAATCAAACCTGACATTGCCGCCATCTTCGATCCGTTCGGCAACGCCGTTCATACCGCTCTTTCTTTTCCCGTGCTTGGGGAAGACGTGCTAGTCACTGGGGGGGGGCCCATTGGAATCATGGCAGCTGCGGTCGCGAAACACGCGGGAGCCCGCTATGTGGTCGTTACCGACGTGAACCCGTACCGGCTGGAGCTTGCCGCGAAGGTTGGCGTCACCATGGCCATCGACCCACGAAAGACAAGCCTTCAGGAAGTGCAACAGAAGCTCGGGATGCGCGAGGGATTCGATGTAGGTCTCGAAATGTCAGGGAACGCATCCGCCTTCCGGGACATGCTCGCGAACATGAGCCACGGGGGCAAAATCGCGCTGCTGGGCATACCTGTGGGAGAGATGTCGGTCGACTGGCATCAAGTCATCTTCAACATGCTGACCATCAAAGGCATCTATGGCCGCGAGATGTACGAAACCTGGTACAAGATGACCGTGATGCTACAAAGCGGCCTCGATATCGCGCCAGTCATTACGCATCACTTCTCCTGGGGGGAACATGAGCAAGCATTCGCCGTCATGCGCTCCGGCAACTCCGGTAAGGTCATTCTGGACTGGCGGGACCTTGGCGTACACGATCCACAATAGAACTGGACGCAGATATCCGTTTAGGTTCCGTGAGATGAAACTCACGTCCTCTCTGCCCGACCAATTCTCTGGCTCATTTTTTCAAGCGTCACTACGATGCTGTAGTGACTTTTTTTATTCTTCTTTGAATTTCTTGACGAGTGGACCGAACACTCTCTCAAATGCTATCGCCCTATCAATCAGCCAGTCGAACAGCGTCGTAACGACAGCGTCATCATCGATATCGGTATTCTCTCGGATCAGCCTGGCAGAAAGCGCGATGGGCAAAGGCGCAAGCGGGCAAGGTGAAACCCAAGCGCACCATGTCGGCATCAGCCCGTAGGAAGATCGCGGCGGGACAGCGGGCGAGGTGGGCGAAGGTGAAGGCGGTGCTGACGCTTGGAGTCAGTCCGCAGGGTTTGTATTTGGCTAGCATGTTCCTTTTTCGGTTCATGCACCCACCGCTGCTTGTTCCATGGAGCGAGATCAAGGTGCGAAGGAGCAAGGGCTGGGTGTTCGAGTACGTGATATTCACGATGGGGCACGACTTGGCAATCCCTTTGCGGATTCGTGCGAAGCGAGCGGCGGAGCTGCGAGAGTCGGCTGGAAACTGTTGGCCAGTTGAGGAGACGTGAGTGGCAGAACGGGGTTTGGTGGCCGATTCGGGAGGGTGTAAATAGGACATGAATTTGGACACCGGATATAATGACCTGCACTAGCGGAGAGTCTGGTTGCAGGTTGAGGTTTGATCGGTGCAGGCACAAGTCAAGCTCGGGCGCATTGCCGGCATTTCCATTGGGCTCCATTACAGCTGGTTCATCATCGCCTTTCTCATAGCTCTCTCTCTTGCCGACCACTTTCACACCGTCACGCCGGAGTGGAGTAAGGCCGTAGTGTGGTCTGCCGCAATTATCACGGGTGTGCTGTTCTTCGTGGCGCTGCTACTGCACGAATTGGCACATTCCCTGGTAGCAAAATCGCGCGGCATGCGTGTGCGAGCCATTACGTTGTTTGCGTTGGGCGGCGTGTCGCAGATTGAGTCCGAAACCCCAGACGCCAGATCTGAATTCTGGATGGCGATCGCCGGCCCGCTCACGAGCGCCATACTTGGGGTCGGTTTTCTAGGGATAGCAAGGCTGGCTGGTTGGCCGCCCGGTGGTGAGCCCAAGACTCCAGTGGTCGCCGTGCTGCTGTGGCTCGGCTACATCAACCTTATGCTAGCCATTTTTAACATGATTCCTGGCTACCCGCTGGACGGGGGACGCGTGCTGCGTGCCGTCGTCTGGGGGGTCACTCATGATGCTGACCGCGCGACTCGACTCGCGGCCCAAGTAGGCCAAGGAGTCGCTTTTATATTCATCCTGATGGGGCTGTATCGCTTTTTTGTAGGGGAAAATTTCGGCGGTCTGTGGCTGGCGTTCATCGGTTGGTTCTTGCTGGACGCTTCCCGCAGCAGCTACCTCCAGGTCGAGTTAATGGCGGGACTCCGCGGCCGGCGCGTCACCGACATAATGGAACGGGACTACCCTACGGT